>Ga0114903_1000231_pt1 | contig 36771 bp, 35 predicted proteins | sample MalvirDeepMed_s2_FD_87289 | JGI IMG/M metagenome (GOLD analysis project Ga0114903, IMG submission 87289) | Marine viral communities from the Global Malaspina Expedition - Malaspina viral metaG DeepMed_s2 | ecosystem: Environmental > Aquatic > Marine > Oceanic | place: Mediterranean Sea...
GAAGGAATTCGTGCAACGGCGGGTCCAGAAGCCGGATCGTGACGGGTCGCCCCGCCATGATGTGGAACAGTTCGGTGAAATCAGCGCGCTGGACGGGCAGAAGCTGATCCAGCGCCGCGGCGCGGTCGGTCCGGGATTCGGCAAAGATCATTTCGCGCATGACCGTCAAACGACCGTCGTCGAAGAACATGTGCTCGGTTCGGCACAGGCCGATGCCTTCCGCATCGAACCGCGCGGCCACGCGGGCTTCGGCAGGGGTGTCACAATTCGCGCGCACGCCGATGTCGCGGCGTTCGTCCGCCCATTGAAGAATGATGCGGAATGCATCGTCGAGCGCAGGCTCCAACAAGGGCGCAGCGCCCTGGATGATCTGCCCCGCCGCCCCGTCCAACGTGATGACATCCCCCTCGCGGTAGGTGCTGCCATCGGGGGCACGGAAACGCCGGTTGCGTTCGTCGATGGCAATGTCGGAGGCCCCGACGACGCAGGGCAGTCCAAGTCCACGCGCGATGACCGCGGCGTGGCTGGTCGGCCCGCCGCGCTCGCACAGGATGCCGCGCGCGGCATGCATCCCTAGGACGTCATCGGGCGTCGTCTCGCGCCGGACGAGGATCACGTCCTCCTCCCGGGCCAGCGCCGCCTGCGCGGCTTCCGCGGTAAAGACCAGCCGACCAGTCGCCGCACCGGGCGCCGCAGGGATGCCGGTGGCGATCAGCGACAGCGTCGCCTCGGGGTCGACTTGGTGGTGCAGCACGTCCAAAAGCGCACGGGGCGCAATTCGCAGCACAGCCTCGCCCTCGGGGATGATGCCGTCGGTGGCCAGATCCACCGCGATCCGCAACGCCGCACGCGAACTGCGCTTGACTCGGATAGCATCCAGGATGTGTAGCGCACCGTGGTGGATCGTGAACTCGATCTGCATCTCTTCGCGCAGCCGCGTCCGGCACAGGCCACCATAGGTTTGAAGATGCTCGTAAATCTCGGGCGCATGATCCTGTAGCGACGTCCCCCTGGGATCGGAGGTGAGGTAAAGCGCCCCTGCCCCCTTCACCAGTGCCTCGCGTCCTTGGCTTTGCCGCATGTATCGCCCGGTGATCTGTGGCCCGCCGGTCTTCGAAGACACGAACTGGATCACGCCCGATCCGCTTTCGCCCTGCGCCGGATTGCCCACGCCCAGAACCATGCGCTGCACGACCAGCCCCAGCCCCGCATCCGCGGGCGCCCCGCGCGCCTGGCGCAGAATCCGGGCCGTCGTGCCGTCCCAGGCGCGGGCCATGGCCGAAAGGACGGCATGAAGCTGCGCGGCGGGGTCCTGCGGGAAGGGCTCGTCCATCTCCTCTTCATAGGCGGCGAGCATGGCGTCGATGTCCTGCCCGTCGAAGAGGTCGGGGTTCAGCCGTGCGATCTGCGTCGCGAAGGACTGTATGAACCTGGAATACAGCGCGTCGGCCGCCTGCGGACCCAGCCGATGAGACAGCGCAGAATGCTGCGCGCGGGTCATGCCGATGTTCAGGACCGAGGGCGGGCCGCCCCAGTCTGCCGTGGTCGAGGAAGGACGAACCGAAACCAGCGCCCCGCCGCCGAACATGTCGATCAGGGCGGCCGTGTCGATCCGTGTCCCTTGCGCGATTCCGGCCACCGTTGCGAAATCGATGGCGAAGGTATCGGGGACGGGAAGGCCCAGCCGGATCAACCGTTGCAGGCACTTGGCCCGCCCCCCGTTGGCGGCGGATCTGATGTTCGCGGTGGGCGTGATATAGGTCACGCCGGGGATGTCCGGCTGTTGCTGCACTGCGGCGCTCCTTGTCCGCGCGAGCATAGGCAGTGGGTCGCGCGGGGCAAGTGTGCCGTTATGTCAGCCCTCGATCCGCGTCAGGTCCGCGACCCCGAGGCAGAGATCGCGGATCCGGCTGAGCAGGTTCAGCCGATTGCGCCGCAGGATCTGGTTGTCGGCGTTGATCTGCACGGACTCGAAGAACGCGTCGATGGGCGTACGCAGAAGGGCCAGCGTGGTCATGGCGGTGGTAAAGTCCTCTTCGGCCATGGCTTTCTGGATCACCGGCTCCTGCGCGTCGAGCGCGGCGAACAGCGCGCGTTCCTCGTCCGTATGGGCGTGCTTGGCGTCGGCCCCGAACGAGTATTCGACGCCGTCCTTCTGCTCGGCCTGCGCCAGGATGTTATTGGCGCGCTTGAACCCCTGCACGAGATTGGTGCCATCGTCGGTCTTCAGGAACGCCGCCAGCGCCCGGGTGCGCTTGACCAGCAGCGTCAGGTCGTCGGCGTTCGGCATGGCGAGACAGGCGTCGATGACGTCATGCGGGATGCCCTCGTCGCGAAGATGGACCTTCAGGCGGTCGTGGAAGAAGGCGAGGAGGTCTGGATAAAGTTGAACTGCCTCGTCAACCCAATCCGCGGACGCCAAATCCCCATGGAGATGGCCAGAAAATTGCGTACCGTATTCCTTTGCCGCCGCAATAGCGTCACTTATCGCGCCAAGTACATTCTCGCGCTCTCTTACGACGAGATCTGTCCTCATTTCGACAAGGGACGGGTTGGTCGCATTGAAAAGCCTTAACCGCAGCTCATTCACCAACAACAACCGGATCACCCCCAAAGCCGCCCGGCGCAGCGCAAAGGGGTCTTTCGACCCTGTGGGCTTCTCGTCAATCGCCCAGAAGCCAATCAGCTTGTCCAGTTTCTCAGCCAGCGACACCGTTACGGAAACCGGCGCGGTCGGCACCATGTCGGATGGCCCCAACGGCGCGTAATGCTCGGCCACGGCATCAGCCACGGTATCCGGGAAACCAGCACTTTTCGCGTAATAGCGGCCCATGATCCCCTGCAATTCGGGGAATTCGTAGACCATTTCGGATGTCAGGTCGGCTTTGGCCAGCCGCGCGGCCTGCTCGGCCTGATCGGCATCCGCGCCGACCACGGGGGCCAGTTCGCGGGCCAGCGCCGCGATGCGTTCGACCCGGTCGGCCTCGGACCCCAGCTTGGCGTGGAAGGTCACCGACTTCAGGTTCTCGATCCAAGCACCCATGCCGTCCTTCGCCACGGCCAGGTCGTTCTGCCAGAAGAACGCCGCGTCGGCCAAACGAGCGGCCAACACGCGCTGGTTGCCGTTCAGGATCGTCGCCCCGTCATCCGCCGTCTCGCGATTGGCCACGGTGACGAAGCGCACGATCCGCCCCGTCTCGGGATCGCGGACCGAGAAAAACTTTTGGTGCTCGCGCATAGAGGTCTGAAGCACCTCGGGCGGCAGGTCGAGGAATTGCGCGTCGATCCGGCCCATCAGCGTCACGGGCCATTCGACCAACCCTGCAACCTCCGACAACAGCCCCGCATCCTCGACGATCTCCAACCCCGCGGCGAAACACAAGTTGGCGGCATCGGCGCGGATCGTCTCGGCCCGCTCGACGGGATCAAGCATCACGAAGGCGCGTTTCAGCTTGTGCTGGTAATCCTCGAACCCGGTCACGCGGATCTCGCCCGGGGCCATGAACCGGTGGCCTTCGGTCACGTCGCCCGCGCGCAGTCCGTCAACCTCGAACGGTACGACCTCGTGCCCCTCGGGGCCGGTCAGGATACAGACGATCCGGTGCAACGGCCGCACCCAGCGCAAGGACCCTTCGCCCCAGCGCATGGACTTGGGCCAGGGGAAATTGCGGATCGTCCGCTCCAGCACCTCGGCCACGATATCGGGCGCGGCGCGGCCCTTCCGCTGGATGCGGGCGTAGTAGACCTGCCCCTTCTTCTCGTCGCGGACATCCAGGTCCCCGCGCGCGACCCCGGCCCCGCGCAGGAACCCCTCGATCGCCTTGTCGGGCGCGCCGACCTTGGGACCCTTGCGCTCTTCCACGGTGTCGGGAGAGCGGTCGGTCAGCCCCTCAAGCGCCAGTGTCATGCGGCGCGGCGTGACCATGGTACCGGCATGGGCATAGGTCAGCCCGGCCTCGACAAGGCCGTCGGTCATCAGGCGCTTCAGATCCTCGGCCGCGCGGGCCTGCATCCGGGCGGGGATTTCTTCCGAGAAGAGTTCGATCAGAAGGTCGGACATCATTGATCCTCGCGCGGCGGGCAATCCTCGCCGATCTGGGTGCCGTCATAGGCGACTTCGCCGCAATTGTTCAGCTGGTGCCAGACATAGCCGCGGCCATCGTCGGTGATCGCGACGATCCGGTCGGCGCCATAGGCGATGTTCTCGGTCCCCAGGAAAGCGCGGGCCGTCCCGGCCTCCAGCGCCTCGCCGATGGCGTCGGCGTCAAAGCAGTCGAACCAGAACGGTGCGGTCAGGGGGGTCGCGTCTTCGTAGGGGACCGCGTCGATATCCGGCGTCAGGTCGGTGTTGAAACAGGCCCGGAATCGGATCGGGGACGAGTTGGCGTCGATCGCCTCGATATTCGTGGCAGATGCACGAATTGTGCTATTTTCAGCCTGAATCTCGAAGCCTTCGGGGCTGACGCGGTCATAATAGTGAAAGACCTGCAGATACCAGACTCCGACCGCCGTCAGCAGACCGACGAGCGCGATGACGATGACGAGGATGCGGCCCATCATGCCGGTTCGGCCCACCCGCCCGCTTCAGTCATCAGGAACGCATCGGCACATTGCTTTGCCAGCGCCCGCACACGGCCGATATAGGCCTGCCGTTCGGTGACCGAGATCACGCCCCGCGCATCCAGCAGGTTGAACACGTGGCTGGCCTTGATGCACTGGTCATAGGCGGGCAGCGCCATGACGATGCGCCGTCCCGTGCGCGGATCGAGGGCCGGCTGATCCAGAAGCGCGGCGCATTCGGCCTCGGCCTCCTCGAAATGACGCAGAAGGACGTTGGTGTCCGCAGTGTCGAAGTTGAAGCGGGCGTATTGTGCCTCGGCCTCGCGGAAGATGTCGCCATAGGTCAGCGATTGCGGATGGCCCGGCTTGTTGAAGGGCATGTCCATCACGTGGTCGACCCCGAGGACATACATGGCCAGCCGTTCCAGCCCGTAAGTCAGCTCGCCCGAGACGGGGTGGCAGTCGTGGCCGCCGACCTGCTGGAAATAGGTGAACTGGCTGACCTCCATGCCGTCGCACCAGACCTCCCACCCCAAGCCCCAGGCGCCCAGGGTCGGGCTTTCCCAGTCATCCTCGACGAAGCGGATGTCGTGCAGGTCGGTGTCGATCCCGATGGCCCGAAGACTGCCCAGATACAGGGCCTGAAGGTCCGGCGGGCTGGGTTTGATGATGACCTGGTACTGGTAGTAATGCTGCAGCCGGTTCGGGCTGTCGCCATAGCGCCCGTCCGTCGGCCGACGCGAGGGCTGCACATAGGCCGCCGCCCATGCCTTGGGGCCGAGCGAACGCATCGTGGTCGCAGGATGGAAGGTGCCCGCGCCAACCTCCATGTCGTAGGGTTGCAGCACGGCGCAGCCGGTCGCACCCCAGTAGTCCTGAAGTGCAAGGATGACGTCCTGAAAGCAGGTCGGCTTGGCCATGAGGATCCCCCGGGAAAGGCGCGGCCTGAATAGGCAGAAGGGCAACAAGGGTCAATCACGCCTCATTGTGATCGCCCGCTTTCTTGACGGGGTCGCCCTGTTCGGCCCTTCTGGCGCGCGATGGGTCGCCCGAGGCGGCCGGCAAGGTTGGATTTTACGGGTTCAGAATGATTTTCAAGTCAAGAAAGGCGCTGGCGCTTCTGCTGGCAACGACGGCGACCCCCGCGGTTGCGCAGCAGGTCTGGCTCCAGGTCGAGGCGCAGGGAACCCGCGAGAGGGCGATCGACACGGCACAGGATTATGCGGCCCAGATCGAGGACGTCCACACGCTGGAAATCGTCGGGTCGAGCTATTATGCCATCGCCCTTGGCCCCTTCACCGAGAATGAAGCCGCCGCGCGCCGGCGCGAACTTAGGGCGCGCGGCCTGATCCCCGGGGACAGCTACACCGCCGAGTCCGAAGCTTATGGCGCGGTCGTGTGGCCGGTCGAAGCCGACGCCGCGACGATCCTCGCGCAGAACGAGAGTGAGACCCAGACCGACGCGCAGGCCGTATCCGAGTCCGAACCCGCGCCCGAGCCGGACGAAACCCCCGCCGAGGCACGCCGCAGCGAGCAGGCGCTGACCCGCGAAGACCGGGAAGAGATCCAGATCGCCCTGCGCTGGAAGGGCTATTACGACGCTGCCATCGACGCTGCCTTTGGGCGCGGCACCCGGGCCTCGATGGCCGCATGGCAGGCCGAAAAGGGGTATGACGAGACCGGCGTCCTGACCACGCGGCAGCGCGCCGAGCTTCTGCGCGAATACAACGCCGTGCTCGAAGGGCTGGGGTTGGAGCCTGTAACCGACACCCGCGCCGGGATCACGGTAGTCGTGCCGAGCGACTTGGTGGCATTCGATCGCTATGATCCGCCCTTCGCCCATTACGAAGGCGTCGACGGGGCCGAGGTCGAGGCGAAGGTCCTGCTGATCTCGCAAGAGGGGGAAAGGGCCGACCTCTACGGTCTTTACGACATAATGCAGACGCTCGAAATCGTGCCCCGTGAGGGGGAGCGTGAGCGGCGCGAAAGTGGCTTTACCCTGATCGGGCGCGGCGACGGCATCGTCAGTCAGACCGAAGCACGGCTGGAAGACGGGCAGATCAAGGGCTTCACGTTGATCTGGCCCGCGAATGACGAAGACCGCCGCACGCGCGTCATCGACGAGATGATCGACAGTTTCGAGACCACCACGAGCGCCGTTCTGCCCGACGTGATCGGCGAGCCGACCGAGGATCAAAGCGTCGATCTTCTGGCAGGTCTGCGCATCCGCACCCCCGCGGTCGTCCGATCGGGCTTCTACGTGTCGCGGCGGGGCGAGGTCCTGACCACCGCCGACGCCGTGGACCAGTGCGAGCGGATCACACTGGACGACGATATCGAGGCGACAGTGGATTCCGTGGACGCGGATGCCGGCCTTGCCCTTCTTACCCCGGCACAGGCTCTGGCCCCGCGCCAGCACGCGACGTTCCTTGATGGTGTGCCCCGCCTCAACACCGAGGTGATCCTGTCGGGCTATTCTTTCGATGGCCAGCTCGGTGCGCCGTCGCTGACCTACGGGACGCTGGTGGCGATGACGGGCCTCGACGGGGACGAGGATTTGCGCCGCTATGACCTGTCGTCGAGGTCGGGCGACGCCGGAGGACCTGTCTTCGACCGAGGCGGAAGCGTTCTGGGCATGCTGCGCTCTGCGCCGGAGACCGGGCGCAACCTCCCGGACGGGGTCTCTTTCGCCACCGACGTGGACGCGATCCGGGACTTCCTGACCGGTGCTGGCGTGATGGCCGAAACCGGGTCCGCCGGCGCGGACCTGCCGCGCGGTCAGATGGAACGCCGCGCCACGGACATGACGGTTCTGGTCGGCTGCTGGAAATGAACGAAGGTGGCCTGCGTCAGCGCCCGCCATCGCCCTCGAACAGGGACGTCATCATCGGACTGTCGGGATCCTTGAGCCCTTCGATCACGTCGAAATGGTGCCGCCCTGCATCCACCACCAGCGGTGCGTCCCATTCCTCGGACAGCCAGCGCGCCTGATCGAGGAAGGCGGGAAGCTCGGCCCCGCCGACCCAGACGGTGACGGGCACGTCATGCACCCGCTTGCACAGGATCGGGCTTTCCAACGATGCTTCTTCGGGCGTAAGTTGCAAATCCTCGTTCATCGACAGGTCAAGCAACGGCCGCAGGTCGGACACGGGCGAGATCGACAGGACATGCGCCAGCCGTTCTGTCACGGACTCGGTCAGCATCGGGTCGGCGCAGAGCATGCGCGCCACCAGGTGTCCGCCCGCGGAATGACCCGCCAGCCGGATCGGCCCCTCGGGCACCTGTTCGGCCAGCATCGTCACCGCCTGCGCAATCTGTAACGTGATGCGCGAAATGCGGGCCTCGGGCGCCAGGGTATAGGACGGCATGGCAACGGCATCCCCCCGTGCCAGCGCGCCGGCGGCGAAATGGGACCAGTCATGGCGATGACGCGACCGCCAATAGCCGCCGTGGACGAACACCGTCAGCCCCTTGGGCGGCGCCTCGGGCAAGAACAGGTCCAGCTTCTCGCGCGCGGTGGCCCCATAGGGCAGGCCAAGCTGAGCACGTGCTCCCATGCCGTCGCGGAACGCCTTGGCGTCGGCGGTCCAGCCCGCGCTCAGGTCAGTGACGCCCGGGACGGCAGCGCTGTTGTCGTAATCGGCATCCGTGACCATTCCGCCATTCCCCTTCGGTGCATTCACCATTCTGTGTAGGCCGCTATGGCCGGTCCCACAATCTGCGATCTGCCGCCTATCGAAGCGGATGGCCCCCGCACTAGGTCCGTGACCAGACCAAGATCAGAGGCGAAGATGACCCAGACGAACCTGAAAACCCTTCTCTCGGACCCCGAGCTGCTGAACCCGCGTGCCTATATCGGCGGGGACTGGGCCGATGCGTCGGGCGGCGGAACGTTCGAGGTGAAAAACCCCGCCCGTGGTGACGTGATCGCGACGGTGGCCGATCTGGGGCGGGATGACGTGGCCCGGGGGATCGACGCTGCGTATGAGGCGCAGAAGAGCTGGGCGAAGCGCACGGCGGAGGATCGGGGCGCCGTACTTATGAAATGGCACGACCTGATGGTCGAGCATGCCGACGACCTTGCTACCATCCTGACCGCCGAACAGGGTAAGCCAAAGGCCGAAGCCAAGGGCGAAATCATGTATGGCGCCGGGTTCATAAAGTGGTTCGCGGAAGAAGCGCGACGCGTCTATGGCGAGATCATCCCCGGCCATGCCCCCGACAAGCGGATCCACGTCATCCGTCAGCCCGTGGGCGTCGCGGCGGCAATCACGCCCTGGAACTTCCCCAACGCGATGATAACCCGCAAGGCCGGACCCGCCTTGGCAGCAGGCTGCGCTTTCGTCGTGCGCCCGCCTTCGCTAACACCGCTGTCGGCACTGGCGTTGGGCGTGCTGGCCGATCGGGCGGGGATGCCGAAGGGCATTCTGTCGATCCTGCCCTCGACCGACTCGAGCGGCATCGGCAAGGAGTTCTGCGAGAACGAGAAGGTGCGCAAGCTGACCTTCACAGGCTCGACCGAGGTGGGGCGCATTCTGCTGCGCCAGTCTGCGGACCAAGTCATGAAGACGTCGATGGAGCTGGGCGGCAATGCCCCTTTCCTGGTCTTCGACGACGCCGATCTGGACAAGGCGGTCGAGGGTGCCATCGCCTGCAAATTCCGCAACGCCGGTCAGACCTGCGTCTGCGCGAACCGTATCTATGTCCAGTCAGGCGTCTACGACGAATTCGCGCGGAAACTGAAGGATCGCGTCGCGCAGATGAGCGTCGGCGACGCGCTGGAGGGTGACGTCGATCTCGGCCCGCTGATCGACCAGGACGCGGTCGAGAAGGTCGAGGCGCATATCGCCGACGCGACCGCGAAGGGGGCCGACATCATCTATGGCGGGAGCCGGCACGAGAAGGGCGGAACGTTCTTCCAGCCGACGGTCCTGACCGGCGCCACGCAGGACATGGCCTTCGCGACCGAGGAAACCTTCGGCCCCCTTGCCCCCCTGTTCCGGTTCGAGACCGAGGACGAGGGAATACAACTCGCGAACGATACCATCTTCGGGCTGGCCTCGTACTTTTACGCAAAAGACTACAGCCGGATCACGCGGGTTTCTGAAGCGCTGGAATACGGGATAGTCGGGGTGAATACCGGACTGATCTCGACCCCGGTGGCGCCTTTCGGCGGCGTAAAGCAATCGGGACTGGGTCGCGAGGGCTCGTCGCATGGCATAGACGAGTATCTGGAGATGAAATACATCTGCCTAAACGTCTGAGGGGGCGTCGCCCCCGCCTGGCGATGCCAGCCCCCCGTGGGTATTTCGACAAGGGCGAAGGGATGGCCGCTTCGGGCAGACCCTTCATCTGCGTGGCGGACGGATGTCGCGGCTCATCCGGTCGTCGGGACATGAAAAAAGGCCGCGCATCGTGGCGCGGCCTTCGTCGGTTCAGATCTGCGATTATTCGGCAGCGATCTGATGATCGACCGTGCCCGCGTCCTTCTGGATCGCGATGCGACGCGGCTTCAGCGCCTCGGGCACTTCGCGCTTCAGCTCAATGACCAGCATGCCGTTGGCGTGGCGCGCGCCTTCGACACGGACATGGTCGGCAAGGTGGAAGCGACGCTCGAAAGCGCGGGTGGCGATCCCGCGGTGCAGATAGGTGCGGTTCTGGTCGTCATCCGATTTACGGGCCGAGACGATCAATGCATTCTCGCGCTGTTCGACGGTCAGGTCCTCCTCGGAGAAGCCCGCGACCGCAATCTCGATGGCCCAGGCGTCGTCGCCGGTCTTTTCGATATTGTAGGGCGGGTAGGTCTGCGCGCCAGCATTGTCGCGAACGACGCGTTCCATCAGGTCGGCCATCTGATCGAAGCCGACAGTGGCACGGTAGAGGGGGGCGAGATCAAAGGTTCTCATATCGGTTCATCCTTGAGTTTAAGCGATCACCAATTTGCCACCTTTCCACTCGGGAACAGGTGGCCGCCGGACCCTTCGTAGGCATCCGACAAGAGGAATCTGGGAGGGCGCACGGGCATCTTCAAGTCCCGCGGAGACCGAAAAAATTGCCCCGGATCAGGGCCTCAGGAACTTTCCCGGACCGTGCGCGCGCGCCGTGTCGGGGGTCAGCCGCCGCACTTGGGGTGCGGCACGAAAGAACACCCCGTCCGAGCCGGAAAGCTCGGCCCGAAGCGTGGGCAAAGTCGCAGCGAGATCCGTCCCAATAGAGACTTTCTGCGCCCCGGCATTGGCCATGGCCGAGACGACCGAGACGATCCGGACGCCACCATGAGCAAACGACAACACCGGTGCCCCTGACGTTCCGTAGTCCGCTTCGCACGACATGATAAGCGCCCCCCTATCACGCCCAAGGACGCTGCATTCCTCCTGCAGGGAGGGTCGATCTGCGCGATCATGCGCGTAAGAGACGACGCCCACCGCCGCGCCGGTTCCGTTTTGCGCCATCGGGATCGGCGCGACCTGGACGGTGTCGACGGGACGGTCGAGCTCGATCAATGCAACGTCATGGGCAAGGGTGCCCGCATCGTTCATATCCGGCCGGTACCCCTTTGCGACGACCAGCCGCCGCCCGGTCCGGTAGGCGTCGGCCCTGCCATCCCTGAACCCCGCCAGAAAACGGATATCGCCCGGCATGGCGGTGGTTCCGTCCGTCCGCACGACGCAATGGGCGGCAGTCAGAACCACCCTTTCCTCGATCAAGGTCGCCGTGCAGAAGTTGTTGCCCCCGACCTCCAGCCGTCCGACGGCCCGGAAGGGCCGACTGTCGTCCCCGTTGGACAGATCCCGAAGCGCGCTGTCGCCCGCGACGGCTGGACCACCGAGTAAAAAGGTCAGGACAAGACCCCGCAAGACCGTGAAAATGCGCATGAACAGCCTGCTTTCCGATTGGTGTGCCTTATCCTGACTGGCCCGAATGTCCGGGATCGGGCGCGTTTCGGTCAGGGGTTGGACAAATCGGGCGGGATCTTGTCCGGTCGCGGCCCGCCGGTGGCCCAGTCCAGAAGCTCGACCGTGTGCACCACCGGGATCCCGGTTCCGCTGGCGATCTGGGTCATGCAGCCGATATTCCCGGCCGCAATCACTTGCGGCGCCTTCGCCTCGAGCGTTTTGACTTTGCGCGCCTTTAGCTGCGCGCTGATCTCGGGCTGCATCAGGTTGTAGGTCCCGGCCGAACCACAGCACAGATGGCTGTCTTTCGGCTCGACCACCTCGAACCCGGCGCGGGCCAGCAAGGTCTTCGGCGCCCCCTTCACTTTCTGCCCATGCTGTAGCGAACAGGCTGCGTGATATGCCACCCGCAGCGCGCCCTGCCCCGCCGCCGTGGGGTGCAGCGCATCCGTTCCGGCGATGTCGCCGGCCGCCTCATTGGGGGTGTGCAGCGCTTCTCTCCCGGGCAGCAGGCGTTCGAGAAGCTCGGACACGTCACAGGCCAGATCGCTGATCTCCGCCGCCTCGTGCGCCATGTCGGTCATGCGCAACATATGCCCGTAATCCTTCACGGTCGTTCCGCAGCCCGACGTGTTCACCACCACCGCATCGAGGCCGCCGGCCCGCTTGACCGCCTGCCACGCGCGGACGTTCGCCTTGACCTGCGCATGGGCCTCATGCGCCTTGCCCATGTGATGGACCAGAGCGCCGCAGCAGCCCATCCCGTCGGCGACGACGACCTCGCAACCCAATCGCGTCAGAAGGCGCACGGTGGCCTCATTGATGGCCGGGTCCAGCGTGGACTGCGCGCAGCCCGTCAAGAGTGCGACCCGCATCCGCGACTGGCCTTCGGCCTTATGGGTCTGCGGGCGGTCGACGTCGGACCGCCGGGCGATCCGCGTTGGCGCCATATCCAGCATCGCCCGAAGCCGCTTGTCCGGCATCCAGCTGCGGAAAGGACGCCCCAGCTTCGCCGCCTGCAACGCCAGCCGGAAGCGGCCCGGGTAGGGCAGGATGCGCGCCAGCGTCCACCTGAGCGCACGGTCGGGCCAGGGGCGGGTATAGGTCCGCTCGATATGGACGCGGGCGTGATCGACAAGGTGCATGTAGTGAACGCCCGAGGGACAGGTCGTCATGCAGGCAAGGCACGACAGGCACCGGTCGATATGCTTGACCGTGGTCGCATCGGCCGGGCGGTCATTTTCCAGCATATCCTTGATCAGGTAGATCCGCCCGCGGGGACTGTCGTTCTCCTCGCCCAGCACCTGGTAGGTCGGGCAGGTCGCGGTGCAGAAGCCGCAATGGACGCAGGCGCGCAGGACCTCGTTCGACCGGGCGGTGTCGGGATCAGCAAGTTGGTCGAAGGTGAAATTCGTCTGCATCAGGTCCTGTCCCGGCTTGCGGCTTCGTAGACGGCGCGGATCATCCCGAACCCGCCGGCGGGCGACCGAACTGGAAGGGCGGTCGGTGCCCGCATCGCTAAGGTCATGCCGGAACCGCGCCGGCGAAAATACCCCGAGGGTCGAAGCGGGCGGCGATATCGCGGGTCAGGCGTTCGACGGCATCGGATCCCGGGTGTATCGTACCCAAGGCGGCGTGGGTTTCCGGGTCCGCACGGATCAGCGTTGCATGCCCGGGCAAACCCATCAGGGCGCGCAGATCGGTGCCGGCGGGCGCTTCGGCCCAGATCAGACCGCCGCCCCAGTCCATCATCCAGCGCCCCGGCAGCCCGGCCACCAATTGCGCCGCGTGCGACGGTCGGACCGAGATGCGCCACAGATCATCGGAAGGCGCGGCGAACCCGGTCGCATCCCGCAGATCGGTCCACGATACGTCACCTTCCAGCTGCCACTCGCCGTACGCGGCCAAGGCATGTCGCAGGCGTTCCGCGCGATAGGCGACCGAAGTCTCACTGCCTTCGATCCGCAGCATCGTGCCAAGCTGAGGCTCGTGGACCGCACCGGTCACTTCGAACGGCGTACCCAACGCTGCGGACATGGCGGCAACGGCGCCCGCCGGGTCCAGACCATGCGCCCGAAGCGTCGCCGTCGCTGCCACGCCGGGCAGAAGCTTCAACCCGATCTCGGTCAGAATACCCAGCCGCCCGCGCGACCCGCACATGAGCTTGGTCAGATCGATGCCGGTGACGTTCTTCATCACCCGCCCGCCATTCTTGATCACAGCCCCGTCGCCGTCGACGAAACGCACGCCGATGACACTGTCGCGCGCCGCCCCCGCCACCATGCGGCGGGGCCCGCTGGCATTGGTGGCCACGCATCCGCCCAGGGTCGGCGTGCCGTCGCGGCCCAGCACGCGGCGGCTGTCCCAGGGCTCGAAGGCCAGACGCTGGCCCTCGCGCGTCAGGGCATCCTCGATCTCGACCATGGGGGTGCCGGCACGCGCCACCATCGTCAGCGCGCCCGGCTCGTAGAGGACGATCCCCGACATGCGCCGCGTGGTCAGGTCGCCCCCGGCCAAGGGCGCGCGGGTGCCGCCACCACGAACCTCCAACGGCCCGGTCGCATCCCGCACCATCCGCGCCAGATCGGCTTCGCTTTCAGGCTCCAACATCTTCACCCTTGTCCAAATACCCCCGCCGGAGGCGCCCTCATTCCGCGGCCACGGCCCGACGCGGCGCGCTGATTGACAGGGGGAACACTTTCGCGGGGTTCAGCAACCACGCGGGGTCGAACACGTCCTTTACCCGCATCTGCGCTTCAAGGTCGACCGGGTCGAACTGAACCTGCATCAGGTCCCGCTTCTCGACACCGACGCCATGCTCGCCGGTCAGGCAACCGCCCGCCTCGACGCAAAGGCACAGGATATCGGTCCCAAGCGCCTCGGCCTTCTCCAGCCCGTCTTCGGAATTGGCGTCGAACAGGATTAGGGGATGCATGTTGCCGTCGCCCGCGTGGAAGACATTGGCAACCTCCAGCCCGTAGCCCTTCGCCAGATCGGCGATCCCGCCCAGAACGCGCGGCAGCTCGCCCACGGGGATCGTGCCGTCGAGGCAGATGTAATCCCCCAACTGCCCCATGGCCCCAAAGGCCGACTTGCGGCCCAGCCAGATCGCCGCGCTCTCTTCCTCGGACGCGCTGACACGCAGTTCCACCGGGTCCAGTCGGCGGGCGATCTGGGTGATGACGCCAAGTTGCTCGTCGATCTCGGCGTCCGACCCCTCAACCTCGACGATCAGCATCGCCTCGCAATCGGGATATCCCGCGCCCGAGAACGCATCGGTCGCCCGGATGCAGGGGCGGTCCATGAACTCGATCGCGACAGGCAGGATACCGGCCTTGATGATGTCGCCGACGCATTCGCCCGCCGTCTCGGACCTGTCAAAGCCGATCAGGACGGGGCGCGCGCCCTCGGGCTTGGGCAGGATGCGCAACGTCGCCTCGGTCACGACGCCCAGCTGCCCTTCCGAGCCGCAGATCAACCCCAGAAGGTCCAGGCCCGGCGTGTCCATATGCCCGCCGCCCAGCTCGACCACGGTGCCGTCGATCAGCACGGCCGTGGCGCCCAGAAGGTTGTTCGTCGTCACGCCGTATTTCAGGCAATGCGCCCCACCCGAGTTCATCGCAATATTGCCCGCGATGGCGCAGGCCAGTTGCGACGAGGGGTCGGGCGCATAAAAGAACCCGTCCTCCTCGACCGCGCCGGTCACCTTGAGGTTGGTGATCCCGGTCTGCACGCGAATGATCCGGTCGGCGTAATTCGTCTCGAGCACCTCGGTCATCCGGCTGACGCCCAGGATCACCGCATCCGCCGTGGGAAGCGCCCCGCCTGCCAGCGACGTGCCAGACCCGCGCGGGACCACGGGCACGCCTTCTTCGTGGCAAATCCGCAAACAAGCCGCGACGTCCTCGGTCGTTTCCGGCAGGACCACGGCCAGGGGCGGGCACTTATAGGCCGTCAGGGCGTCGCATTCGTAGGGGCGCAGCTCCTGCGGCTCGTGGATCAGCGCGTCGGCAGACACCACGGTGGCCAGCCTGCGCACCAGCGCCGCCTTCTTCGACAGGATCGCGGGATTCGGGTCCGGCATCTGCATCGGGGCTCCTCCTGCGGTCAGGGTAGGCCCGCCGCGCCGCACTGGCAAGACGACCCGGGGCGGCCTAAGGTCCCGGTCGTGCAAGTCCGCATCGGGGACCTTAGGCCATGATCCGCGCCTTCATAATTTGCGCCGCCACGGCGGTCCCGGCCTGCGCCGACCCTGCCCAAATCGTCGAGGCAGAGGCTACGCGCGCCGGGGCGGACTGGCGCGTATTTGTCACCCTGCGTCACGACGATACGGGATGGGATGACTACGCCGACGGTTGGCGGGTGGAGGATGCCGAGGGCACGGTCCTCGCCCTTCGCGAACTTCTGCACCCCCATGTCGATAAGCAACCCTTCACCCGATCGACCCTCACCTCCATCCCGGCGGACGCGAGACGGGTCTTTATCCGCGCCCGCACCTCGACCGATGGCTGGGGCGCGGATCGCACCCCGCTGGGCCTGCCCTAGTACAGCCGGCCGCCCAAAGGTACCTCGTGGCCGGGTCCAATCAGAACGACTTCGCCGTCGTCATCCGGCACGCCCAGCACCAGCACCTCGGACAGGACCTTGCCAATCTGGCGCGGTGGGAAGTTGACCACCGCCAGCACCTGCCGTCCGATCAGCCCCTCGGGCGTGTAATGTGCCGTGATCTGGGCCGAGGATCGCTTGACCCCGATCCCTTCTCCGAAATCGACGCGCAGCTTGAAGGCGGGTTTGCGGGCCTCGGGGAACGGCTCGGCCTCGACGATGCGGCCGACCCGAATATCCAGCTTCTGGAAGTCCTCGAAGGTCGCACTCATGCCCCAAGCTCGCGCGAACGGGCGGCTGCGGCGGCGACGGTGCGTTTCATCAGGTCCGGCAGTTCGGCCATCAGCACGTCCAGCCCGGCCTGCGTGGTGCCGTTGGGGCTGGTGACATCCTCGCGCAGGGTCGACGGCGCCTTCGGGCTGTCCTCGGCCAGCTGCCCCGCACCGCCCACGGTCGCCTTGGCCAGCGCCATCGCCAGATCGGGCGACAGCCCTTCGGCCTCGGCAGCCTTCGCCAGGCATTCGATCATGTGGAACACATAGGCCGGTCCGGATCCCGAAACGCCCGTGACGGCGTCCATCTGATCTTCGCTTTCCAACCGCACAGTCTGGCCCACGGCATTCAGAAGGTGCTCGGCCAGGTCGAGCGACGGCGCACCCTCGTCATTCGCGACGATGGCCGTCACCCCCCGCCCCACCGCGGCCGGCGTGTTGGGAATGGCCCGGATCACCGGCGTGCCGCCGCCGAACGTCTTCTCATACCGGGCAATGGTCACCCCGGCGGCGACCGACAGGACCAGGGTTCCGCCACCACCGAACTGGCCCACCTGCGGCAGGGCGTCGTCCATCATCTGCGGCTTCACCGCGACGATCAGCAGGCCCGGCTGCTCGGGAAGGCCGCCGTTGATCGTAACGCCCGTGCCCTGCAGCCATTCGGACGGGTTCGGGTCGATCACGAAGACATCGCCGGGATCGAGCGCGCCTTTCAGCCACCCCTCCAGCATGGCCGATCCCATTTTTCCGCAGCCCAGCATCACCAGCCCGCGGCGTTTCAGCGTTTCCATGTCCATCGCACGATCCTTTCCTTTGGCGCGACCAGACCAGAGCAGGTCGATATTGTCACGGGGGCAAGCTCGCGAAGCCCGCATCCGGGGCGCGCCGATTTGACCGCGCTGCCGGGTCCCGATCCGTGTTATCGTCGCGCCCAACCGGACCTACGGAGCATCCACAATGCGCATATCCGCCCTTTGCCTTACGTTTGCGATCTGCCCCGCCCTCGCGGCCGCCGAACCGGAGCGCTATGAGCTCGACCCTGAGCATACGACGGTCGCCTTCCTGGTCGACCACGTGGGATACGCCGCCGTCCTCGGCCTGTTCGCTAATGTCGAGGGCAGCTTCACCTACGATACCGAAACGCAGGAGCTGGGCGAACTGCGCGTGACCGTGAACACCGGCAGCGTCGAGACGATGAACGACGCGCGGGACAATCATGTGCGCGCGGGCGACTTCCTGGCCGTGGACGACCATCCGCAGATGGTCTTTACCGCCGACGGCGGCACCCCCGAAACCGAAACGACGGGACAGGTCTCCGGCGATCTGACCCTTCTGGGGGAAACGCGCCCCTTGACGCTCGATGTCACGCTGAACAAGGCGGCGGAGTATCCGTTCGGGCATGGGCGCTTTACCCTTGGTCTCTCCGCCCGCGCGACGCTGAACCGCAGCGACTGGGGCATGACCTACGGCGTGGCGAACGGTCTGGTCGGCGACGAAGTTACCCTTCTGATCGAGACCGAGGCAATGCGGATGCAAAACTAGCCCTTCACCGCCCCCGCGATCAGGGCCGAGACGATCATGCGTTGCAACACGACGAAGACGACGACCGCAGGCATCACCGCAACCAGGCAGGCCGCGGCCAGAAGCTGGGTCGTCGACGCACTGACCGACCCCGCGAAGTTGAAGATCGCGACCGAGATCGGCCAGTCCGCGTCCCGCTCCAGAAGGATGAACGGGATCAGGAATTGCGACCAGTTCATCACCATCGTCAGGATGAACGCCGACGCGATGCCGGGTCGGGACAGGGGCAGGACGATGCGCAGAAGGATTGTGGCGCGCGACGCGCCGTCGATCTGGGCGACCTCCTCAAGCTCGACCGGGATCGCGTCGAAGGCCACCTTCAGAAGCCACACCGCCAGCGGCATCCCCAACGCGCCATAGACGGCGATGACCGACAGGTCGCGATTCAAAAGCCCCAAGGCGTCCATCCAGCGGTAAAGCGGCAAAAGGATCACCAGCGGAGAGATCATCTGCACCACAAGCAGCCCCAGCATCACGCCCCCCCTGCCCCGGAACGGGAGGCGTGAGCAGGCATAGGCCGCGGGGATGGCAAGGGCGACAGCCAGACCGCCGCCCAGCGCCGACAGTTTCAGACCGTTCCAAAGGTAAATCAGGAAGGCAGGGTCCGACATGATTGTCTTGAAGTTCGCCAGCGTCGGAGCCTCGGGGATGAAACGCGCGGCGCCGAGGTAGATCTCGGACGGGGTCCGCAGCGCAAGGCTGATCAGCCACGCGAAGGGCAGCGCGAAGAAGGCCGCCAGGACGATCAGCGCGGCATAGGTCGCGACGTCCCCCCAGCGCGCCGCGCTCAAGCCGGTCCCCGCGGCCGGCCGAGCCAGCCGATCAGCAGGGCCAGCGCCATGGCGATGGCAAACAGCATCACCGCCAGAACGCTGCCGCCGGCCAGATCGAGGTTGTAGAAGACAGTGTTGAAGGTGAACAGCGCCAGTACCTCCGTCGCGCGCCCCGGCCCCCCACCGGTCAAAGCAAGGATCGAGTCGAAGGTGTTCAGCGTCTGGACGGACACCAGAACCGAGTTCACCGCGATCGCCGTCGTCATCAGCGGCAGCGTGATCGACCGAAAGGTGCGCCACGGCCCGGCCGCATCAAGCTCGGCCACCTCGTACAGCACCGGGTCGATCCCCCGCCGCGCGGCATAGAACACGATCATCGAGAATGCCGTGCCCTGCCAAAGGTTGGCGATCACGGCCGACACCAGCGCCATCTGCGGGTCCGACAACCACGCCACCGGGCCGAGTCCCGCAAAGCCCAGAAGGCTGTTCAGCGTGCCGTAAGGCGCCTCGTCGAACAGCATTCCCCAGATCAAACCGTTCGCGATCCCCGGCACGACCCAAGCCGCCAGAACGAGGGTGCGAAACGCTGCCATCCCGGGTAGGCCCCGCCGTTCGCCCCGCACGATGGTCAGCGCGATGACAAGGCCGATGACCTGAAGTGCCACGACATTGACGGCAACGAAGACCAGCGTTGTGCCCAGCACCTGCGGCAGGGCGGGGTCAGTCAGGATCGACCGCAGGGCCGCGGTCGACACCCCGTCCGCAGTCTGGATCAGCGTCGCGTCGCTGAGGGCCAGCCGAAACACGTCCAGCACCGGCACGGCATAGAACAGCGCCAGCACCACGACCGCCGGGACCAGCCACGGTGCCGGGTGGCCCTGCCCCGGCCCGCGTTCGGCGGCGGCGGTCACTGACGCGATTGCGCCGCCCGTACGGCTTCGGCCGCCGCGTCCAAGGCTGCCTCGGGCTCGGCCGATCCCGACAGCACGTCGCCCAGAAGGATCTGGATCTGGTTCGAGATCTCGGGGTAGATCGCCGCCCCGGGGCGCGCGACGCCGTTCTCCAACGCTTTCGCGAACAGATCGTATTCGGTCCCGTCATAGGTGTCGTACCGGTCGTAGATCGCGGCGGACGTGGGCAGCAGGCCCTGTGCCGCGTTGCCCGGCCCGGCATAGATGTCCTTCGCGATCTCGCCACACAGGGCCGCCTTCTCGGGGTCATCCGACAGCGCGGCGATGGTCCAGCCGCCGGTGCCGGTGGCGCGCTGGTCGGGGGTGGGACCGGGCAGTTCCGAGACCTCCCAATTGGCGAACGCCTCTTCCGGCAGGGTGGTGCGCAGCTGCCCGTATTGCCAGTTGCCACCGACGAACATCGCCGCCGTGCCCGCAGCCGCCGCTGCGTTGAAGGCGTCGTAATCGGTGATCGACGTCACGCGCTGCGGCGCCGCGCCGCTTTCGACCAGGTCCTTGTAATAGGCCACTGCGTTCAGGAACGCCTCGCGGTTGTCGCCCTGATCGAAGACGACCGCGCCATCCTCATCCAGCAGCTCGCCCCCCTGCGCCCAGAAATTCGCCAGCCAGTCGAAGGCCGTCCCCTCCCACCGGCCGGCGTTGAACAGGATGCCCTCGCGCCCATCCTCGACCGCCGCCAGCGCGGCGGACTGCACCGCGTCCCATGTCTGCGGCGCCTCGGGCACGACAGAGGTATCGCGGTAGAGCACGCGCAGATCGGTGAACCACCACCACGCCAACACGTTGCCGTTGGCGTCCGTCACGGCTTCGCGCACGTAAGGGAACAGGTCGGCCACCTCATCCTCCGAGAAAACAGCGTTCATCGGTTGCAGGACGCCGGTGTCCTTGAACAGCGCAAGCTGGCTGGAATCGATCATCGCGCAGTCGGGGCCGCGTCCGGCCTGGGTCTGTTGCAGCAGACGCGCCTGTTCCTGGCCGATATTGCCGGTCTGAAGCTGGGTTTCTATCTTCCAATCCGGGCGATCCGATATGAAATCCGAGAACAGCGCCTCGAACGCCTCGCGCGTCGCCGGATCCGAGGAATAGAGGTCATAAGAGGTCAGGCGGAAGGTTAGCGTGTTCGGCGCATCGGGCAGACCGACGCGGTTGCGGGTGACAAGATCCTGAGCGCTCGCCAGGGAGGGGGCGATGGCCACGGTCGCGGCAAGAATGCACGTCTTCATTCAATTCTCCAGTCTGGCGGCAGAAGTCGGGGTTTCGAAAGAGGTGGCGATCAGGTCGCGCAGATCCTGCATCGGAAGAACGGGCGCGTCCGCGTCCGGGAAGATACCTTGTGCAAAGTTCGCGTTCGGCAATGCGTGAAGCAGATTCGGATCGTCGGAAATGAAATGGATCGGTACGTCAGGCGGCGCGTCCTGCCCCGTCAGAAGCGGGGCGGGCTGGTGATCGCCCAGCACGATGAACAGCGCACCGTCACCATATCGAGCGATATATTGCCCCGCGACGTCCAGCGCGTAGTCCAGCGATTTCGCGTATTGCGCGCGGATGCGGTCCGGATCCGACCAGACGACTTGAGGGCTGTCCCCCGCCCGCCGTGTCCCGTCGAAGATCGCGCCGTCGCCGATATCGTCCCACGGCACGACCTTCGGCAAGGGCGTCCAGGGCGCGTGCGAGGTGACCAGCGCAAGCTCGATCATGTCGGGGCCGGGGCCGCGCAGCAGGCGGTCCATCGCGATCCAGGTATACTGGTCGGGCATCGTCACCCATTCGAAGGGCTGACCCGCATAGCCCAGGTCGTCCGCGGCCAGCGTGATGTCATAGCCGAACCAGGCCGCTTCGGGCCAATCCAGCGTGATCGCGGGCATGGCGGCGCCCGTGCGCCAGCCGGCCATTCCGAATAACCGGTTCAGCGAAATGCGATCCGAGGTCATCAACCGATCATAACGTGTCTGCCCGTCGACCCATAGGCCTGACAGCAAGGTCCCGTGGCTCAGCCAGCTTTGGCCACCGCGCGTGGGTGCCGCGACCCAGCCGCTGCGGATATGCCAGCCAGCGGACTGAAGCTCCGTCTCGACAGCCTGCAAGCGCGGTGCCGAGATGTCGCGGAAGGCGGGGTCTTCAAGAAAGGTGCGCCCGTAGGATTCGACAAAGGCTAGGATGACATCGCGGTCGCCCAGCGCCCCGAAGCTGGGACTGACCTCGGGGGCAGTCCGCAGCGCCTCGGTGAAGGCCGACAGGTCCGCCACGCCGCGGGTCATGCGCCCGATCTGACCGGCAACCACGGGGGTTGCGTTGAAGGCCGTCCAGCCGGGCACGACAAGCGACAGGGCCACGGCGCCTGCGGGAATCGCGGCGACGGCCCCCCGTAGCACTCCCCCTGCGCGCGGCAGACGCGACAGACAGACCCAAAGCAGCGCACCAAGTCCCAAGACTGCCAGAACGACAGCCGAGACGATGCCCACCGCCTCGAGATGGCCGACGCTGGACGCGAGAAGCGACCAGCCGGAAACCAGTAGATGCAGGTCCAGTAGCGGATTGAACGGGCGACTGAAGGCTAGGTATGTCCCCAGGTCCGCGGCCCTCAGCACGACGAGGGCCACCGCCAGCAAAACCACGCTAGCCCGCATCAGTCGCCCCGGCAGCAGACCCAGCAGCAGAAGGATGACCGGAAGCTCCCATGTCGGACGGAGCGCCCGGGCCCATGTCAGCCCTGCCGGATGCGACGGCATCACTACGACAAGGTGCAACAGCACGACGCCCAGACCAAGCGCCAGCGTGTAGATTACGGCGGATCGATTCATCCCGGCTCCGGCGCGGTCGCGTCCGGGACCGGGCGCGGGGATCGCCACAGCAGGAATGGCACGGCCGGCAGAACGGCAATCATTATCGCGATCCCGAACACGATACCGGCGGCGACGCCCGCCGCGCTGGACGCGCCCGCAAGCGGGAACAGCGCCGCCGCGGCCCCCTCGCGCCACCCCCATCCGGCGACGCCTACGGGGATGATCATGGCCGTCAGAACCAGGGGGACGATGACCAGTATGGCCTGAAGCGGCAACGCGACCCCCGTCGCACGGGCGCAGGCCGCAAAGGCCGCGACGTTCAGAAGCGCGGCCGACACCGACAACACCCCGTGCGCGATCCGTACCCGCGCCGTGGGCAGACATTCGGCGACAATCGCGCCGATCCGTCCGCCACGCAGGACGAGGGCGCCAAGCCCCAAAGCCGCGATGATCAGCACATTCGCGATCGCCGCATAGCGCACCCTGGCCTCCGGCCAGGCGAACGCCTCGGGGGCAATGGCGGCCCAGATCAGGCCGCCGACACCGACAACGATCAATCCGGCCTGCCCCAACGCCCTTTCGCACACCACGACGAGCGCAGCCCGCTTCAATCCCCCCGGCCCCACTTTCGACCGCACCGCCCGCGCGCCGTCCCCGACGACTCCGCCGGGCAGGGTCGTATTCACGAATTGCGAGATCAGGTATTCCCTGATCGCCCAACCAAGCGGAAACCCGATGTCCAGACAGCGCGCCACGAGGCGCCACCGCATCGCCATCACCACGGTCTGCGCCAACAGGAAGCCGACGCCGACCGCCACCCATCCGGCCGATATTCCCCGCAGGCGACTGGCGACATCTACGCTGCCGAAGACCCATACGAACAGGGCGATCAGCAGGGCGCTTCCCGCAAGCCGCACCCCCCGCCTCATCGTTGCGCCACAAGCCAACGGATGTCGCGCCAGAAGGACCACGCCACCAGAACGGCCGCCGCAACGGCTAGGGGACGGGCGACCCCATCGGACAGGATGGGGGCCGAAAACACTGCCAGCACGCCGATCTGGACGACACAGACCGCCTTGCGGCGAAAGCTGTCCGGCAGGGCCGCGCCCAGCCACGGCAGGAAAAGCGACGCTGCGACGAAGGCATAGCGCGCGCCGCCCAGCAAGATCAGTTCGACCCCCGCCCGCCCATGCGCCAGCAACGCCAGCGACAAGACGGCGGCCAGGGCCGAGTCGACCTCCATGTCGAAGCGTGCGCCGAATGCCGAACTCAGCCCCTGCCGCCGGGCGAGCCAGCCATCGAACCCGTCCAGCGACAGCGTGGCGCACGCCAGTATCGCAACCGCCCATCCCGGGACCATCCCGGCGGAGGGGCCGACGATTACGGCGGACAAGGCGGCGACCATCGCCAGGCGAACGGTGGTGACCACGTTGCATCCGCCCAACCGGCCGTGCGGATAGTGCGAGGCCATGCCCCAAACCGCCAAGACCATGCCGGTGGACAAGACGGCAAGCGTGAGCGGCAGACCGGGGGGCGACAGCGTCCAGCCCAGAAATGCCGCCGGAACGGCGACAGCGATACCCAGAAGTCCAAGGCTGCGACCCGGACCATGAAGACCCGCGAACCGGTCCGAGAGGCTGACGACCCGGGTCATCCGCGCGAGACGCGGCGCGGCCGCGCCCGATACACGGGTACCGGGACCGCGCGTCCCACCTTACGCCCCATCATGCCGGACGGGCATGGGCAGGGGGCAACGCTATTTCCGAGGATTGTCCTATCCTTCATCCGACAAATGTTAGGCGCACCACCGCCCATAACAAGTGAGCGTCATGCCGCACGACGCTCGTGTCAGTCGGCCCCCATGTACAGCGCGGTCAACATTCCCCGGCAAGCTCTTGCCAGTCGACCGAACATCGCTCAGGACGGCGGCTCCTCGGGTCTGGGGCGGGGACGGCTCTGGCGCAGCCACGACGTCATGCGCCACCGGATCAGGAACGCCTCGTCATAGGTGCGATAGGCAACCCCGGCCAGCTGGGCCGCGGTCCGCACGCGCAGCTCAAACGGGCCTTCGCGCCCGTCCGTATCGATCACGATGACCATCGGCGTCTTGCCGGTTACCGATCCGGCAAACAACGCCTGCTGCACGCTGTCGAGAGAGGACCGCTTGTCCAGACCGACCTCGATCACATGAGTGTTGGTCTCGCAATCGACGCGTATGCGGTGCAGGTCATAGCCGACGGAATACCCGTGGCTCACCTCGGGCGTTCCACCCAGAAGCATCGTGCAGAGGATCGCGGTGAGTTCCAGTTCGCCAGCCATGACCCAGACCTAGTGCGGCGCCCCGCCGAGTGCAGCCGAATTCGTAGACAGCCTTAATCCCGTTGCGAGAGATGTGGGGCCGCACCCTTATTATTCATTATGGGGGTGTGGGGGCGGCCCCTGGGGTGGCAGGTCACGCGCGGCCGTAGGCCTCGGCTATGGCGACCTGCATGGCATCGCCGGGGGTGCGATTTCCCCAGCAAACCAGTTGAAAAGCGGGATAGAACCGCTCGGCATTCCGGATGGCGGCGTCGATCATTCGATCGATCTGCTCCGGGGCCGCGATCTGCGCGCCCGACAGGGACAGCGCATAGCGATAGACCATCAGTTTCGGCTCGGCCCAATAGGTGAACGCACCCAGCCAGCACAGGTCGTTGGCGCCATTCAGCGTCTCATAGAGTTCGGGCAGGCGTTCCTCCGGCGGGTCCATCTCGAAGGTACAGATCAGGCGGAGGGTCTCGTCATACGGCGCCCAGGCCAAGGTCAGGCTATAGGTGCGCCACTGGCCTTGGACGGCCATGGCGATCTGATCGTCGGCAACGCGGTCGAACTCCCATTCATGGTGTTCGGCCAAATGCTCGACAAGGTCGATCGGATCAAGATCGTCCGACGTGATGAACTGCTCGCTCAGTGACATTGGTATCCCCATGTCTTGGTCCCGACTGGCGATGCGAATCGCCCCAAGGACTCGGTGCCTGCACGAGGATGGGTCGTGTTCCCGCCCTGTCCTCACAAAATATGGTGTGAGACGGGAGCGAATCTGTAAAGGGATAATTGCAACGATTCGGTAAGGAAGTTGTGGATAGCCCTTGAACGAGTCGCTCTAAGCGGGAAACCGAATCGCGGGGCCGGTCAGAAGCTGCGCCGCGCGCGCAAGGCGGCGCCGATCGTTCCGTCGTCCAGGTAGTCCAGCTCGCCCCCCACCGGAACGCCCTGGGCCAGCGTGGTAACCGACAGGCCTTCATGTCCGGACAGGCGGTCGGCGATGTAATGGGCGGTTGTCTGCCCATCGACCGTGGCACCCAGCGCAAGGATCACTTCGGATGCGCCCTCTTCGGTGATGCGAGTCTCCAGCCGGGGAATCCGCAGCTCGTCCGGGCCGACAGCATCCAGCGCCGACAAAGTGCCGCCCAGAACGTGATAGCGCCCACGAAAAACGCCCGACCGCTCCATCGCCCAAAGGTCCGCGACATCCTCGACCACGCAAATCTCGCCGGTGGCGCGCTTGTCGCTTCGGCAGATGTCACAGATGTCTGTCGTTCCGATATTGCCGCAGACGAGGCATTCGCGCGCGCCGTCGGCGACCTGCATCAAGGCCTGCGCCAGCGGGCGCATGACCGCCGCGCGCTTCTTGATGAGATGCAGCACCGCCCGCCGGGCCGAACGTGGCCCGAGTCCCGGAAGGCGCGCCATCAGATCGATCAGCGCCTGAATCTCGGCATTTGCCATGAAACGGGGTCTGTGGGCCTAGAAGGGAAGCTTCATGCCCGGCGGCAGACCAAGGCCGTCGGTCAGCTTCTGCATCTCTTCCTGGGCCTTGTCGGAGGCCTTTTGCTGCGCGTCCTTGATCGCGGCGAGGATCAGGTCCTCGACCACTTCCTTCTCTTCCGGGTTGAAGATCGACGGATCGATATCAAGGCCCACAAGCTCGCCCTTCGCGGTCGAGGTCGCCTTGACCATGCCGGCCCCGCTTTCGCCGGTCACATGCATGGTGCGCAGATCTTCCTGCAAGGATTCCATCTTTCCCTGCATCTCCTGCGCGGCCTTCATCATCTTGCTCATATCGCCGAGGCCGCCGAGTCCCTTGAACATCCCGTTCTCCCGTATCCGAGGTTCACCCTCAGATACGGGTCCGGGTGCCTGCGTTCAAGGCAGGCAAGACGTCAGATCAGCCCCAGAAGCGACAGGATGATCGCGATGACGACGACAAGGCCGATAAGATAGATGATGCGGCTCATGGAATGACCTTCCTATTCCCGAAGGCACATCTCGTGCCTCCCTCCAAAGTTGGTAACGCGAATGAGAGGCAAGCGGGTCCATTCCGTTTAGCCCGGGCTTAATCGTCGTCGGCGAATGGGTCCCATTCCTCGTCGACCTCGGGAAGCGCCTCGACCTGGGCCTCGGCGGCGATCTGTTCGGGCGTGCGGATGCCCACGATCCTTGCATCCGGGAACGCCTCAAGCACGGCCTGCATCATCGGATGCGCCAGTGCCTTGCTCCGCAGGGCCTCGGCCTCGGCGTCGCGTGTTTCCGCGATCGTTGGCGCCCCGCCGTCCGCGACGACGGAAACCCCCCAGCGCACGCCCGTCCAGCGTTGCAGCGCCGCACCCAGCCGCGCGGCCAGATCGCGCGGGGCCGCGTCCGATGGCGCGAACTCGATCCGACCGGGGGCATAGTTGACCAGCCTGACGCCGGTCTCGACATCGATCAGCAGCTTGGCGTCTCGGTTTGCGCGGATCAGTTCGACCACCTGATCGAACCGCTGATACCGGGCCAGCGCGTCGTCGGGCTGACGCGCCACGGCCGTTGCCGCCCCGTGGTGAGCGACCGGCCCGCGCGCCACCGTCCCACCGCCCCCGCCGCCACCGGGCCCAGGGGCGGGGCTTGCCGACACCCCCGCAGGCGGGCCGTCCTTCAGCTTCCGCACCAGGTCCCCGGGCGAGGGCAGCTCGGCCACGTGGGTCAGGCGGATGATCGCCATCTCGGCGGCCATCATCGCGTTGGGGGCCGCCGCGACTTCCTCAAGCGCCTTCAGCAGCATCTGCCACATCCGCGTCAGCGCGCGCATCGGCAGACGTTCCGCCATGTCGCGCCCGCGCTCGCGTTCATCGGGGCCGACGGTCGGATCCTCGACGGCCTCGGGGGTAATTTTCACCACGCTGATCCAGTGCGTGACCTCGGCCAGATCGCGCAGCACCGCCATCGGATCGGCCCCGTCGGCGTATTGGCCCGCGATCTCGGCCAAGGCCCCTGCCGCGTCGCCCTTCATCACCATGTCGAACAGGTCCAGCACCCGCCCGCGATCGGCAAGACCCAGCATGGCGCGCACCTGATCGGCCGTCGTCTCACCCTGGCCATGGGCGATCGCCTGATCCAGAAGCGATTGCGCGTCCCGCACCGACCCTTCCGAAGCGCGCGCAATCAGCGCCAGCGCGTCCTGCCCGACCTCGGCCCCCTCGCGGCCGGCGATGTCCGCAAGATGGGTCATCATCACCTCGGGCTCGATCCGACGCAGGTCGAAGCGTTGGCAGCGGCTCAGCACCGTCACCGGGACCTTGCGGATTTCAGTCGTGGCGAAGATGAACTTCACATGGGCCGGCGGCTCCTCCAGCGTCTTCAGCAGCGCGTTGAACGCGCTGGTCGACAGCATGTGAACCTCGTCGATGATGTAGATCTTGTACCGCGCCGAGGCGGGCGCATAGCTGACGGTCGAGATGATGTTGTCGCGGATGTCGTTCACGCCGGTCTGGGACGCGCCGTCCATCTCCATCACGTCGACATGGCGCCCCTCGGCGATGGCGCGGCAGGGCTCGCACACGCCGCAGGGTTCGACCGTGGGACCACCGTTTCCGTCCGGTCCGACGCAATTCATCCCCTTGGCGATGATCCGCGCGGTGGTCGTCTTCCCGGTCCCGCGAATGCCAGTCATGATGAAGGCCTGCGCGATCCGGTCCGCGGCGAAGGCGTTCTTCAGAACGCGCACCATCGCGTCCTGCCCGATCAGGTCCTTGAAGGTCTGCGGGCGGTATTTGCGGGCAAGCACCTGATAGGCGGGATTGTCGGCCATGACACCTCTGGTCCGAGTCGGGGATGCACCGACCCTACCCCGTCCGGGTCACAGCAGCCAGAGCACCGCCGCCGTTCCCATCGTTCCCAAGGCCAGAATGACCGTCAGCAACGTGATGCGCCAGAAGGGTTGCACGCGGCAACCATGGGTCTTGAAGTTGCGGTGGCTGATCCGTGCCTCCGACCAGCCGGCCAGAAAGACCAAAAGCGCGCCCAGCAGGAACACGCTGGCCACGGCGCGGGGCAGCCAAGCCGGTTCCTCCAGCCGGAACAGGGCCTGCAGACCGATCGCCACGACGACCGCCGTCAGCCCGGTGCGGACCCAGCCCGCATAGGTGCGTTCGGCGGCAAGGATCGTGCGGTCCTCGGCCCAGTCGGTCCGTTCGCGCGCCATCTTCTGCTTTGGGTTCATGGCCTTCCCCCCTGTTCCAGCTTCCCCCGACGTCACCCGATCGTGTCGGGCAGGTCCATCCCTCGCAACGCCTCTTGCGCGGATTGGGGGCGCTTGCCCTCGCGCTGGACGTTCAGGATTTCGACCGCACCTTCGCCGCACGCGACGGTAAAGCCTGAAAGAACCGCGCCCGGCTGTCCCGAGCCATCGACAAGGCGGGATCGCAGCAGCTTAACCCTCCCCCCCCCGACCTCGGTCCATGCCCCGGGAAATGGCGAGAGGCCGCGGATCTGCCGGTCGATCTCTATCGCAGGGCGCGACCAATCCACGCGCGCTTCGGCCTTGTCCACCTTCTCGGCGTAGGTCACGCCGATCTCGGGCTGGGGCGTCTCGGGCAGCGCCCCCAGCCGGTCCAGCGCGGCCGTGATGGCATCCGCGCCCATTGCCGACAGCCGGTCATGCAAATCGCCGGTGGTGTCCTCCGGTCCGATCTCGGTCATCTCGCGCAGGATCACCGGACCGGTGTCCAGCCCTGCCTCCATCCGCATGATACACACACCGGTCTGCGCGTCGCCCGCCATCACCGCGCGGTGGATCGGCGCGGCCCCGCGCCAGCGCGGCAGAAGCGAAGCGTGGATATTCAGGCACCCCCGTCGCGGCGCGTCCAGAACCGCCTGCGGCAGGATCAGACCGTAGGCCACGACGACGGCCACGTCCGCGCCCAACTCGGCGAAGGCCCCCTTGTCGGCCGCGCCCTTCAGCGAGGTCGGGTGCCGCACCTCAAGCCCCATGGCGTCAGCCGCCTCATGCACGGCCGAGCGTCGGTCGCGCTTGCCGCGCCCCGCCGGACGCGGAGGCTGTGTATAGACGGCAGCGATCTCGTGCCCCGCCGCCTGCAATGCCCGAAGCGCGGGCACAGAAAACTCGGGCGTTCCCATGAACACGATCCGCATGATGCCGTTCCCTTTCGTATTGGTCGGGGGGCGACATAGCGGATCGTCGCCTTGGCGCCAGCGTCCGGATCAGGCCAACTTGGCCGACCGCTTGATCAGCATCTCACGCTTTACCCGGCCCAGTCGGTGGACGAAGAGCTTGCCGTCGAGGTGGTCGATCTGGTGCTGGACGCTGGTCGCCCAGAGCTGGACGAAATCACGCTCGACCTCCTCACCGGTCTCGTCCAGGAACCGCACGGTCACTGCGCGCGGCCGCGCGATCACGGCCGAGACTCCGGGGAGGCAGGGCGACGCCTCCTCATGCTCACGCATCTGGCCGCTGGCATGCAGGATCACCGGGTTGGCCATGCGCACCGCCTGCCCCCGCGCCTCGCTGGCGTCCACCACGGCAAGACGCAGCCCGACGCCGATCTGCGGCGCGGCCAGTCCCACGCCCGGCATCGCGTCCATCGTGTCGACCATGTCGTCCCAGATGCAGCGGACCTCATCCGTCACGGCATCGACGGGCGCGGCCGGGGTCCGCAAGCGCCGGTCGGGCCAGCGTAAGATCGGGCGAGACGCCATCAGACCGTCGCGCCCGGACGCAGATCGTCTAGGTATCCCTGCGGCGAGGCCGGGTCGCTCATCATGTGACGGACCCAGGCGTCGCGCTCGTGGCACAGGATGGGCAGTTCCCAGACGCAGGCGACCAGCGGGCGCGGCTCCACCGGCGCGAAGCCGCCGCCGTCCGAGAAACTGAGGCGTTGGCACAGGATGTCACCATGCGCCCACCAGTCCATCAGCAGCCACACGCCCGCCTCGCCCTCATGGATCACGGCAAAGCCAAGGCCCGCCGCCCCGCCTTCGCGCGCCGCCTCGGCCTCGATCCGGGCGGTTTCGGCCCGCGCATCGGCCAGAAGGCCGTCGGCCGGGGGCACCGCCCCGATGTGGTACAGCTTCAGCCGCAACCCGCCGACCCGCCACCCGTCCAGCGTGCGCACCGCGCGGGGCCGGTAGGTCGCGGCAGGGGTCACGTCCGCGCCTTTTCGCGCTTCAGCTTCTGCATCTTGCGGGTGATCATCTGGCGCTTCAGCGGCTTGAGGTAATCGATGAACAGCTTGCCATCCAGATGGTCGATCTCGTGCTGGACGCAGGTGGACCATAGCCCCCCGAACCGCTCGCTTTGCCGCGCGCCGTCCAGATCCGTCCAGCTGACCTCGACCTCGGCGGGGCGTTCGACATCGGCGTATTGCTCGGGGATGGACAGGCACCCTTCCTCGTAGACCGACAGCTCTTCGGACGCCCATTCGATCACCGGGTCGATCAAGGCCATCGGTCGGGGCTCGGCCCCTTCCTCCTTGACGCAGTCCATGACCAGCAGGCGTTGCATCAAGCCGATCTGGGGCGCGGCCAGACCGATCCCCGGCGCGTCATACATGGTTTCAAGCATATCGGCCGCCAGCGCGCGCACCGTGTCATCGGGCTGGCCGATCTCGGTGGCGCGGGTCTTGAGCCGCGGGTCGGGGTGGATCAGGATGGGTCGGATCGTCATGGATTGCCATGTAACCCCGGCCCCGCCGTGCTGCAATCGCCTTGCGCCCTCTGACCACGGGCCTAACTTGCCCCACCGGCAAACAGGGGACAGATCATGAGCTTCGACGACATCATCGACCGCCGCGGCACCCATTCGGCGAAATGGGACGCGATGGAGAAACTCTATGGTGTTCCGGCCGAAGACGGGCTGGCGATGTGGGTCGCGGACATGGACTTCCGCCCGCCGCATGTCGTGCAGGATGCGCTGAGGGGCATGCTCGACCACGGGGTTTACGGCTATTACGCCGATGACGGGCCGTATCGCGAGGCGATCCGCTGGTGGATGGACACGCGCCATGGGTGGCAGATCGACCCGTCCCACATATTCACGACGCATGGCCTGGTGAACGGGACGGGCCTGTGCCTTGATACATTCACCGCGCCCGGCGATGCGGTCGTCGTGTTTTCCCCCGTCTACCACGCGTTCGGACGTGTGGTCCGGGCCGCGGGGCGTGAGCTTCGCGAGCTGGAGATGCCGGTGACCGACGGCAAGTACACCCTTGATTTCGATGCGTTCGACGCCGCCATGACGGGGTCCGAGACGATGTTGATCCTGTGCTCGCCCCACAACCCGGGCGGCCGGGTCTGGACTAGGGCCGAGCTGGACCAGATCGCCGATTTCGCGCGCCGTCACGAGCTGATCCTGGTCTCGGACGAGATCCATCACGACCTCGTCTTCCCCGGCCATACCCATACGCCCACGGCCCGGATCGAGGGTATCGCCGACCGACTTGTCACGATGACGGCCGCTTCGAAGACGTTCAACATCGCCGGGGCCCATACCGGCAATGTCATCATCGCCGACGAAGGGCTGCGCACCCGTTTCGCCGCGCGAATGGCCGGACTGGGCCTTTCGCCGAACTCGTTCGGCCTGACGATGACCGAAGCGGCCTATTCGCCCGAGGGTGCCGCATGGGTCGACGAGCTTGTCGCTTATCTCGACGGGAACCGCCGGATGTTCGACGACGCGGTCGCGGACATCCCCGGGCTGGCGTCGATGCCACTGGAGTCCACGTATCTGTCCTGGGTCGACACGTCCGGCACCGGAATGCCCCTGGCCGAAGTCCGTGCCCGTGTCGAAGACCAGGCGCGGATCGCCGCCAACCTCGGCCCGACCTTTGGCAAAGGCGGAGAGTCCTTCCTGCGCTTCAACATCGGCACCCCCCGAGCCCGCATCGAAGAGGCATGCACCCGTCTGAGGGATGCGTTCGCCGACCTTCAGTGAGGCGCGGCTAAACGGCGCCTAAAACAAGGGAGTTCCCGCAATACGTAAAATGCGGTGGACTTTAGCCGCGTTGTCTTACGGGCCTTTAACTCCCCACGGATACCGACGATCTCGCAGTATTTTTGCTGCAGGAACGCAAGGTATTCAAAACATGCTCAAATGGCTTTGGCGCGGCCAAGGCGACCGCGCTCCCCGCTCGTTGCTGATCTCAGCCCTCGATCAGGCGATCGACGCAGTTGTCATGATCGATACGAAGAACGCAGTCACTTATTTCAACGAATCTGCCGAAAAACTTTGGGGGTATCGCCGGGAAGAGGTTCTGGGCAACAACGTCGCGATGCTTGTCCCGCACGAACACCGGGCCAATCACGACGCGCTGGTCGAGGCGAACCGCGCGACGGGGGTGGACAAGATCGTCGGCACCAGCCGCGACGTCCACGTCCCCCGCAAGGACGGCACGACGGTCCCGGTCAGCCTGGCCCTGTCCAAGATGCGGGTCGGCAACTCGTGGGCCTATGCCGCTTTCGTCCGCGACATGTCGAAGGAGATCGCGAAACGCCATGAGATGCTCGATCGCGCGGGCAGCAGCGTCGCGCTTGTCGCCTCGAACTGCGAGGAAGTCGCGGGCCTGTCGTCGCGCATCAGTGACGGGGCAAGCCGTCAGTCGTCCTCTGCGCAGCAGGCCTCCTCGGCGATGGAGGAGATCGCGGCCTCCATCCGGCATTGCGCCGAGAACGCCGCGACAACGAAGACGATCGCCAACACCTGCTCGACCGATGCGCAGCGGGCGGGCGATGCGGTCTCTCGCGCCGTCGATGCGATGGCCGCCATTTCCGACAAGATCCGCATCGTGCAGGAGATTGCCCGCCAAACCGACCTTCTGGCCCTGAACGCCGCGATCGAGGCGGCGCGCGCCGGCACGCACGGACGCGGCTTCGCCGTCGTCGCCTCCGAAGTGCGCAAACTGGCCGAACGCAGCCAGAGCGCAGCCGCCGAAATCGGAAAACTATCGGTCGAGACGCAGGATGCCTCGAACGAGGCCGGCCGCGAGATCACGGCCCTTCTGCCCGAGATCGTGAAGACCGCCGACCTGGTCGAGGAAATTTCGGCCGCGACCCGCGAACAGCAAACGGGTGCCGAACAGATCAACGTGGCCATCCACGAGCTCAACCGCGTGATATCGGAGAACGCCGACATGGCGAAAGAAGCGACGAAGACAAGCACGACCCTGACCGACCGGTCCGAGGACCTCAGCGCCCTGATCAAGGCGCTTCGCGAGGATGGCGCGGACGCGGCCAAGTCCGCGGCCCCCACCGGCCGGCCACAGTTGCGGGTCCTGGACAAGGCGGGCTGAGGCGCAGATCGCCCCACGGGGCGATCCGACCGGCCGGCACGCCAAGCTGCCGGCCCCGGCGGTCATCCAATCATGGGGACAATCCGCCTAAAGGGGGCAACGCGGCTTCAGCCTCCCCCAAACTGCATGAGATATGGACGCGGCGAATCGAACCGCATTGCAGCAAAACGCTTAATCAGTCCCGCGCCGGGTCGGCGGCGGGATTGACTTCGGGTCCAAGGGCGCAGATATGCCCCTGAAGACGCCGTTTCCCTGCCGCGTGAGCAGACGGGCCGCCTTTGGGGCCCCACCGGATCGGCGCACCGTTTCCCAGATCACGCGGGGAGGCAGGCGTCACGTCGGCCAACGGGCAATCCGGCCCGCCGGTCAGCCCGTGCCGCACCCTCGGACGCATTCGGGCACCCTTTCGTGCCCCAACAACGGGATACGGATACCGGTCCCGACAGTTCCTCGACACGGGATATCCCATGGACTTCGATATGCTGGGCCTCGCGCCCTCCCTCCTCGACCGCCTGAAAGAGGCCGGTCTCGACACCCCCACCCCAATCCAGGCAAAGGCCATTCCGCACGTCATGGAAGGCCGCGATGTCATGGGCCTGGCCCAGACCGGCACCGGCAAGACCATCGCGTTCGGGCTGCCGATCCTTGATGCGCTGATCGCCATGCAGGGCAAGCCCGCGCCGAAAACCGCGCGCACCCTGATCCTGGCCCCCACGCGCGAACTGGCCAACCAGATCGCCGACAACCTGCGCCCGCTTGCTGGCGGCGCCAAGCTTGGCATCGCGGTCGTGACCGGCGGCGTGTCCGTCAATCGCCAGATCGGCCGCCTGGAACGGGGCGTCGACATCCTTGTCGCCACCCCCGGCCGTCTGCTGGACCTGCTGAACCAGAAGGCCGTTACCCTGTCCGAAACGCGGTTCCTCGTCCTCGACGAAGCGGACCAAATGCTGGACATGGGCTTCATCCATGATCTGCGGAAGATCGCCAGGTTTATCCCCGAAGAGCGTCAGACGCTTCTGTTCTCGGCCACCATGTCCAAGCAGATGAACGAGATCGCGCAAACGTTCCTGAACAACCCCGTTCGCGTCGAGGTCGCCCCCCCGGGCAAGCCCGCCGACAAGGTCACGCAGGAGGTCCGTTTCATCCCCAAGGAGGCGAAGACCGAGCATCTGGCCGAGCTACTGGGGACTCACCCCGAGGAACGCGCGCTGGTCTTTGCGCGCACCAAGCACGGGTCCGACCGGCTGATGCGCCAGCTCGACCGGGCCGGGTTCCCGGGCGCGGCACTGCACGGAAATCGCTCTCAGAACCAGCGGGATCGGGCGCTGAAAGCGTTCCAGACGGGCGAGATCAAGGTGCTCGTCGCGACAGACGTGGCCGCCCGCGGGATCGACATCCCCGAGGTGGAATTCGTCTATAACTACGACCTGCCCAACATCCCCGAGACCTATGTCCATCGGATCGGCCGGACCGGCCGCGCCGGCAGGTCGGGCAAGGCCGTGGCGATCTGCGCCCCGGACGAGCTGGCCTATCTTCGCGATATCGAAAAGCTTCTGGGCAAGACCCTGCCCGTAGCGGTCGACGCCGCCTGGGCCGATGCGGCGCCGGTGCCGGCACCCAAGGGCCCCTCGCGTCGTCGCGGTGCCGGGGGCGGCAAAGGCAAGCCGGGCGGCCGGCCCGGCAATCCCCAGGCAAAGCCGTCCAATGGCCGTCCGCGGCGTGCGCAAAAGGCCCGTCAGGGCTGAATGCGCCTGCGCCTTCCCCAAGGGGAAGACGTTCGCAGGTGATACACAATTTTAACAGAGTGCCGCCCGGCGGGACGTCCGGTGGGCGGCACTCTGCGGCTTCTCGGCCGGTGCGCTCGCCCTGCACTTGCCCTGCCGTTGCCCTTGCGGAAAACTGTCTCGCCTTGCCGGGTTGGGCCAGTATAGGCTGACCCCGTGGTTCATGATGGGGGGCATGGCATGGATGGGTATATTCTCAAGGCAGACGAGATTGCGGATTTGCAGGGTCTGTCAAAGACCCATTTTCTGAACGACCGTGCCCGACGGATCAACAAGTCGCTCGGCGACCGGACGGGCCTGACGGGCTTGGGCTTTCACCTGATCGAGGTCGCGCCCGGCGACCTGACCACCGAACACCATTGCCATGCCCACGAGGACGAATGCGTCTATGTTCTGTCCGGGCACGCCACCGCCGTCATCGGCGAGAGCCGCTTTCCCATCGGGCCGGGCGATTTCATCGGCTACCGCAAACAGGGTGCCGCGCATCACATCGAGAATACGGGCGATTCGCCGTTCCGCGCCATCGTAGTCGGCGAACGGCGTGCACATGACGTCGGGGATTATCCCCTTCTGGGTAAACGCCTGTATCGCAACCAGGGAATGGCCTGGAACCTCGTGGATGTCGACGCGATATCTGAGCCGAACGCCGGGAAGAAGTAAGGGTCAGACGACGGGGGTCAGCAAATCCTGCCCTTCGAAGAAAGCCGCTATGTTGTCTCTTTGAAGTTGGCCCATCGCGCCGCGCGTGGCATGGGTGGCCGAGGCCTGATGCGGTTGCAAGACAACGGTATCAAGCTTGGCGAACCGCGGGTCGGCCCGGGGTTCGTCCGCGAACACGTCCAGCCCCGCCCCGGCCAGAGCGCCGCGTTCCAGCCGGTCCAGAAGGGCTGCTTCGTCGACGACCGACCCGCGCGAAATGTTGATGAGAACACCATCAGGCCCCAAC
>Ga0114903_1000233_pt1 | contig 36715 bp, 29 predicted proteins | sample MalvirDeepMed_s2_FD_87289 | JGI IMG/M metagenome (GOLD analysis project Ga0114903, IMG submission 87289) | Marine viral communities from the Global Malaspina Expedition - Malaspina viral metaG DeepMed_s2 | ecosystem: Environmental > Aquatic > Marine > Oceanic | place: Mediterranean Sea...
AGCGACACATCCAAACCGGCATAGTGTTCCATAGGTCGTTCTCCTCACGGCTATTATCCATGAGGCCAACATACCGGACCTCGTTCGCCTCCGGAGAGCGACCGCCGCAATCACACCATGTCGGGTTCTGACCGCCGAGCGCCCGACTGCGGACCTTCACCGAAGAGTTGGTCAATGTCCGCAGTGCGGACAGAGCGCTCTTTCATCGAGTTCGACACGCGCAGATCGCGCGTCGAAGTTTGGCAGATCATCTTGGACGTTCAGCGCAGGCTGCGCACCGTTTCTCGTAGATCGGCGACTAAGCTCTCCGGGGCCTCGAGCGCGGCGAAGTGGCCACCTCGGGAGTGTTCCGCGAAATGCGTGATCCTGTCGAACCGGCTGTCGGCCCATCGTTGCGACAGCCTGACCTGCTCGCCCGCGAACATGCTGATGCCTGCGGGTGTCGGGACCTTTGCCTGCGGCATGCCGCCCTGGCGCATCGCCTGCATGCCCTCCCAATAGAGCCGGGCCGAACTGGCGCCCGCGTTCGGCAGCCAGTAGAGCATGATGTCGTCGATCATCTCGTCGAGGGAAAAGACAGCCTCGGGATTGCCGTGGCTGTCCGAGACATCTTGGAACAGCGCGTAGATCCAGGCTGCGAGGCCTACAGGTGAATCCGCCAGGGCGAAGGCGACCGACTGCGGACGCGTTCCCATGAGCTTCATGTAGCCAGAATAATCGGCGTCATAGCGCCTCGCGTCGGCGAGCATCTCTTGTTCGGCTTCCGAGGCGCCTGCGATCTCGGCCTCGGTCGGCTGGAAGGGGACGAAGTTGAGGTGGATGCCCGCCAGCCCAGGCGGGCACATGTGCCCGAGCGTCAGGGTCACCATCGCCCCCCAGTCCCCACCCTGCGCGACCCAGCGATCGTAACCCAGCCGCTCCATCAACTCAGCCCAGGCGCCGGCAATGCGGCCGGTGTTCCAGCCCGGCACGTCGGGCTTTCCCGAAAAGCCGAACCCGGGCATCGATGGGATCACCAGGTGGAACGCGTCCTCTGCCGATCCGCCACGCGCCGTCGGGTTCACCAGAGGGTCGATCACGTGGCGGAACTCCAGGACCGAGCCGGGCCAGCCATGCGTCATCAGGAGCGGCAGGGCGTCCTCGTGCTCGGAACGGATGTGGAGAAGGTGGATCTCGACCCCGTCGATCGTCGTTCGGCTCTGGCCCAGCCCATTGAGCAGGCTCTCGCAGCGTCGCCAGTCATAGGCCGTACGCCAGTGCGCGACGAGCGCCTTGAGCCGCGCGAGAGACGGGCCCTGGCGGCCGTCCTCGACCGGGGAGGGATCGGGCCAGCGCACCCGGTCGAGGCGCGCGGCGAGATCGTCGAGTTCGGATTGCGGAACGTCGAGGATGAAGGGAGTGATGGCGTCGGTCATGGTGGCGTCCTGTCGAGGAAAGGGGAGGTTAGGCGAGATCGGCGATCATCGCCCGGATGTCGGTCCAGTCGGTCTTGTCGTAGCGAGAGTTATCCAGCGGGGTGAGTTGGCCACGCCCGCTCATCATGTCGCGCAGGTACTGCATGCCCTGCCACGCCGGGAACACCGCGCCGTTCGATGGCGCAGCGGTTCGCGCCGTGCGGATCGCCAGCCCGAGCCGGCCCATGCCGCCCGCCCGCATCGTCCGGTAGGTCCGGCCTGAGGCCTCACTGGCGATCCGCGCGATGTCTCGGGGCGAACCGCTGCCGCCCGCGATACGCAGGTCGCGCGGCGCGTCTGCCTCCATGGCGGCGTCCGCGGTAAAATCGGCCACGTCATCCTTGGTGGTGAAATCGAGAACCTGGTCCGCGTCGCCCCAATAAAGCACACGGCTCACCTTCGGCAGCAGGATCGGCGCATCCTCGGTCAAGACCGTCGAGAAGGCGTCGTTGAGCACCGACGTCGCCTGGATCAAGGTCTCATTAAGCTGCTCGCGGAAGCGGCGGCGCAGGTCCATGTTGCGGTTCTCGCCGGGTCGCGTCTTCGTGTAGTCGAGCGAAAAGTCCGACGGAATGAAGCGCGGGACCCTCGCCGCGACCGCCGCGTCCAGAAGGTCGCCCTGCTGGCCAAGCATCACGTCCTCCAGTCCGTTGAGCGCCGAGACGATGCAGGCCGCGCCTTCGCAGGCCGCTCGCAGCGAAGGCGCGTCGTAGCCGCTCTCGATCAGCGTGATCCCTTGGCCAGTCAGGAGCTTGCGCTTGGCCGAAGGGGTGCCGGGTCGCACGATGGCGCGGACCTCGGCCCCTTTGCGCGTGAGCGCTAGGGCGATGCGGCCGCCAAGATCCCTGGTCGCCCCTGCAAGTACGATCGCCACGTGGTCCATGTCTGTATACCTTGGTGGGTGATGTCTGAACGGGACATACACCGCCTGGCATTAAATGAAACGGTATCGTTCTATTTATTTTCCCGGCGGCTTGGCCTAGGATCGCCCCATGACCAAGGATCACACATCCCGACCCACCCCGCGCGTCGGACGCCCCAGGCGCGAGGATGCCGGCGCAGTGAATGACCGCATTCTTGCCTCCGCGACGGAGCTCTTTCTCGAGAAGGGGGTCACCGCCACCAGCTGCGAGGCGGTTGCGGCGCGGGCGCGCGTCAGCAAGGCGAGCCTATATTCCCGCTATACCGGGAAGGAGGCCCTGTTCGAAGCGGTGGTCCGTCGCGTCATCGACGGTCGCACTTTCCATTGGGAAGGAGCCGCGCCCCCCGATGCCGCGCTCAGGACCCGGCTCGCCGTCGCGGGCAAGGAGGTGCTTACACAGGCGCTGCAGCCCGTCCCGCTGCAGCTGATGCGCCTTTTCCTGACCGAAGCACGCCGCTTTCCCGAGCTGGTCGAGCAGGCGGACAGCATCACGCGAGCTAGGGTGGTCGAGGTGCTTTCGCTATCGGTGGCGCCAGTGATCGCAGACAGCGTGGCCAGGCGCCAAGCAAACGAGATTGCAGAGCGCTTTCTGGACCTGACATTTGCGCCGATCATTCTGTCTGCGCTCATGGGGCGAGATTTGGAGCTGAGTTCTGACGCAATCGACAGGCGCATCGGCTTTGCGCTGGACATCCTCGAACAGTCGCATTTTCCCACTGTGATGCTCGCTTATCTCTAGTACCCCCTAAACCGGTCCCGGTCGTTGAAAGTGCCTCGAACACGGTCGGCGAAAAGCGTACGAGGCGAAACCCGCACCTACTGGATATTTGTGACGTCGCGACACCATGAATTCAAAAAGCAAGGGCTCGGAGCGAACTTGCGGCAGTGCGGCGGGGGGAGGACGCTTGGCGGGCATCAGCGGCGGTCGCTCACGGCCCAGAGCCGACCTTGGCCAGGTTCACCGTTGCAGCAGCACAGCTTCCCCGAACCAGTCACTCGTGGCCACGTGCAGCATGGTCTGGCAGCCCAAGGTCACCACAGCGGGACGAAGCTGCCATCTGCTATCTGTCAGTAATAGCCCCCTGGCACTACCAGCTTAACGGCTAATTTGCTTGACGATATGCTCCGTCCAGTTCGTGCGACCTAAGCCCGAACCCGATATACTCGGAGGCAAAAGTGTTCCCGCTCAGCGTTGTCAGTTCCATCCCTGCACAGACGCTTAGCGTATGCACCATGTAGGATAGACACGGCCCACCAAAAGTCACATTCATTTGCAACGATGCCAGCTCTTGCGCCATTTCTTTGTTGTCGCCAGCGAATGTCCGTCCGCTTGAAAAAAGTGCCTTCTGAAATTCACTTGCTTCGAAGGACTCGAAAAGCGTGTACCCCATTTCAAGGTTCCGTGCGTGAAGCGGCAAATCCATGCGCTCTTCCACAGCAACACGATGGTTAAAGGAATTAAACAAATTCAGATAGCCAAGGTTGATCGGCTCGCCAGCGGCAGCTTCGCGTGCCTCAGATGTGTTCCACGTTTCGAACCTGTCTTCAGCTAGAAAGCGGAAGGTCATGACTTGGTGTGGTTCTATGCTAAATGGACGACCGTCCCAAAATTTTCCATCAATAAGAACTGGATCAGGAAATAAGCCGCCTGGCGAAATATCGACTCGTTGGATCACTGTTGACCTACGGCCTTCGTTAACGACCACAAACTCAACCTCTTGGGAAACGCCGTCGCGTGTAAGATAAAAGTTCCCCATTACCTCCGCCGGTTGAACGGACAATCGCTCCCTTAAGTTGATCCAATCGGAATAAATTGCATAGCCGCCTAGTCCAATCGCAACGACGGTTCCGCAAACGTGAATAAACTCACCAACCTTCATGTGTAAGCCCTTCGATGCCATCTATCTTGTGGGGTGACATGCACGCACGAAATAGTACATGGGAACGCGGCTATAATAGTCATTTACGCTTGGAGCACCATTCCTAAAAGCGGGCTCAAAGCCGACCTGCTGCGGCGCAGCGAACCGAACACCTGGCGGACCGCAGCGGCCGTTGCTTCCGGCCCAAAGCCGCCGTCCGCGTTGCTGGACGAAATTGTCCGAACTGTGCGCATAGAAGACCTTGAGTCGAACTCAGGTTTGCTTCGCAGTCCTGTATCTTTCTCCGATATGAGAGTAGTAGTCCAGTCCCAGATGAATGCGCTGCGTTTCCATCGCAAGTAATTCCAAGTCTGATAATACGCTCATGCGAGCTTCAGCCGGGTAAGGAGCTCCCTTTTGTTGCCATGCCTTTTCAACCGACCAGTCAGCGAACAACTCAACGCCTGTCAGCATGATCACAGGTGCTCTCATACGCCCTTCAACCGATACCCAACCCCAACGAACCAGCTTCTCCAACAACCGCTTCTCTCTTTCCGAGAAGTTCTCTTTCAAAACTGACACGACCAAGACGGTTCCAGGGAGTTCTCTTGCCACCGCTTGAAGAGCTTCAAGATCGCCCTTCTCGATCGCTTCCTCTGCAAAGCTCTTGGCTTCACCAACAACAAAATGCGGTTCGTTTTTATGATCGAGCATTCGCTCTTTACGGTACCAAAAGGCAAAATCAATCTCCCGCTGGAATGCGTCGCACTTGAGGTTCAAACCGGTGGTCATGGTCATGCCTATGTCTCCAACTGGAGATAGGTTCTTCGCAAACGTGGTTAGCGTAAGCGTTACAGCGTAAGCACCTTCAGCGAAGTTTGGGACAGAAAATGGTCCGGTCACACGGTACTTCCAACGTGGCTCCTTGCTGCCCTGCGGATAGGAAAACTCTTTAAGACAGCGTTCGCAGGTTACGGTGTAATCGACCCCATCAAGTCCGTACCAGTTACTATGGGTACAGTGTGGGCAGTTCAGCCCAAGACCCAGCTTTAAGATGCCTCGGCTCGTGAACTGCTCAAGCGAAACTCGAAAGCGAAGGGAGTTCTTCGCCCTCTTCTTAATAAGTTCGTGCCATCGTCCGGTATCTGCGGTTCGACCTTCAAATGTCTTGGTATTGAACGTGGATTTCGAATTGCTTGTACGTTCCTGCATCGCCATCTTGTTCAAAAGCTGGATCGTATCCTTGTCGGCGATCAAATCGGCGGCACGAAGGGATGCAAGCTTCTCAACCATTTGTGACGCAATACGACCGGCGGAAGAGGGCTTGGCCTCAATTCCTTTCTTCTTCAGCCAACGACAAATGGCTTCTGTACCTGATTCTATTCGCAGATAGCCGCTGCTCTCCTGGTAGTGTTCAAGAAGAACCCAACCTTCGCGTGAAACAATCGGACCCTGCTGCCCCATCGCAAGGTGTGGAAAGGTGCGGTCCTCGATATTTGAAGGATAGCAGAGTGCCATGTCACTCGGACCGTGTGCGCTGAGGTTGACGACATTTGCCCAGCGATAACGTCCGCCGCCAAATCTCTCGGCAAACTTGGGATACGGCATAGGAAACGAGACTGATTCTCCTTCGACTTCCAGCGACAAGCGGGCCTCATCTGACTTGACGCTGTGACGCTCACATCTTGGTCCATGCCAGTCATCAGAGTGTTTGGGATGCGTGGTGCGACCAATGAAAAAGGAGCCGTCGGGACAATCGGAAGAGAGCACTTCAACGGCAGCCTTCGCGATTTCCTTTTTGACGCTCCGAGCGAAAACCACCTGGCTTGTAAACATTGTCCCAAACCTGTTGTTTGGGATCGGACGATGATTGGATTGGATCGCTTTCGAGACAAAGCCCGTTAGCTCGTCCAACCAGCATAGCGGAACTGGGAAAACAGGCGTCTCAAAAAGCCGGGTATTCCAGTATTCGATCAAGTCGCTCGTCTTGGTGTGATCAAATATGAAAAACGTCGCTTCTATTCGAGTCTTAGGTTCAATATCCAAGTCCAAGAAAGTCGGATAAAATGGCGGCTTTGCCTTACCTTCAAAAACCGACAGCCAGATATCCGAACCCGCGACTGCCAACTGCGGAGAATAGGCGTTTTCGTATAATTTCTTGAAATAGCCTGCATCCTCGTCTCTCGGAAATGCGCCGAATATTGCCTCTACAAGTGGCGCCAGCCGATCTTCCTTGAACAATAGCGCTGGCACATCTTCACGAAGAACAAATTGATGCCGCGCCTCATAGTCGGCTTGATATATGTCGACCACAGATTGACCAACGTACAGGTCCATCCGATGGCCGGACCATTTCTTCGAGTGGAGTTCATCAAGTGAGATAAGCTGCGATTCCAAACTTGGATTAGAAATAGCGCCGAAGCCAATTGACTCCGCTAAGCCTGACTCTGCCTCAACAATGATGTCTGGTTCAAAAAAACGCATGTAATCTCGTGCCACTTCCCGATCTGGCTTGCGAAGAAACGGCTCGCTTGACCGCCAGTGCGCAGGGTAGCGACCTACCGGGATAATTGGGTTGCAACGCCCACCCCATAGGCATGTGGACCAGCGCATGATGCGGCTGACCGATTGGTTGTCATTTGGACGAACCAAGAAACCGAAGCGTATTGGGCGCAGACTTATACTTCCTGAAAGCCGGGTAGTCATTCTGATGTGTTACCTGCCCCGTTAACCATTGTTCATGAATAGACTACGGTCGCGGCCAAACCAATCGGGTAAGAGCTCAAAGCGGACCTTTGTCGCACTTGCAGCGAAGGACCGCTTCCCGCCCCGTAGCGACGACCTGCCCGACCTACCCAAAGCCCTCAGCGCTGCGCTGCCGCAGGTCGGCTACGAGCCCAGGTTCGCAGCAGCGTTTCGTGTCAGTCTGCGGCAATTCCCCGCGAGGATCGACATTTGAGTGACCCGTTGGTTACCTGCCCTTGATGGAGGAGGGCCGGGCGGGTGCAGCAGATTGACGTCAAATCTCGTGTCCACTGGTTGGAGCTACGATTGTGCTTGCCTGCGGACGGGGTCCGAGAGGCGTTTCCGAATACGGCGAGTTGTCGTGAACGGTGGGTGCTCATGAGATGGCCGGGTGGTGTAACATGTCCCCTATGCGAGGCGCGGGACATCACTCATCTTGAAAGCCGCCAGCTTTACCAATGCCGAACATGTCGAAAGCAGTTCTCGGCAACGGCAGGAACGGTCGCACATCAGTCCCGCCTCGATCTGCGAGCATGGTTCATCGCCGCCGAGGACATCATCCATGCCTATTCGATCGGCCAAGAGACATCTAGGTTGACCGGGCATTATCTCGCACAGCGATACGGCATCTCCTACACGGCGACCCATCGGTTCAGAAAGTTGTTGGTCTCGGAGCTGAGGCAGCCGGGTGGAGGCCTCGTGGGCGCTTGCGTCTGCATCGAACCACTTTCACCCATTCCGGTGCCCGGGCAAAGCCTCGAAGATCGGTTCGATGGTCTATACCATGAGCTCTGGAAACGCACCTCACGGGCTTGGCGGCTGATTTAACGCGACAGGTGGTCCACACCTTCGAGGCGAGCTCATGTTCCGCGGCGGCCATTGAGGGTGTATGTAGTCTGCGAGGCACAAGAAGGAGGCCAGATCGACACGACACCCCTGTTCAAAAACATGATGAATGTATGTTTTTCGCAAATAAAACAGTATCTTGACTCGCGGTGGCCGATAAGGGCAGTTCGGGCCAGAGGGGCCTCGTGCTCTTGCGCGGTCACGAGATGGGACACACGTGAAGAGGAATAAGAGAAAGATCACGCCACCGGCATATCCGGTGATTTCGAGGGACTGATCGGCCCCGATGCCGTCACAGAGGTAAGCCCTCAGGGAACCCTTTCCCAAACGACCCAAGATCAATTCGTGGAACACAATCAGCTCCGGAAGGCGTCGCCGTCCGGAAAGGAGAAGTCATGCCCGTCTTCTGAATGAGACGGGCCGGGATCATGGAGATATCGCACCTGAGACACTTCATCTTCTAGAGCGCGCCAGAACCGCCGCTGGCAGAACAGCCACCCCGGCTGCCTCTTTTTACAGCCCCACTCGATAGCCGACCATCCTGGAGCCCCTGGCTCCCGGGCAGGACCGGCTGCGCCTTCATTCAAGACAACAACGGACCGAACGGAAGACGATGACCATCTCTACCTATCATGCCGGCACAGGAGCCCGGCTCAGAAGGAGCGAACCCGTTTCCACGGAAACGTCCAGCCCTATCAAGACCCCTCCGCTGCCGAGCCGCGCGAAGCGACCGATTCCCAAGGCATCCAAGGGCCATTTCGTGGGGGAACTGGTATTCAACCGTGGTCCGAGGCAGCAGCGTCTCGGCTTCGCGAGCCTGAACGAACACAACGTCGCGCTTTGTCTTCTCTACCGCGCGGATTGCCACGACCTGGAGGAACAACTCGCCGGGCTCCCCTTTACCCTGCCGAATGGACGCTCAAGCCGGCACCATTTCGATTTCCGTTTCACCCGGAGCGGAGGCTTCCGTATTTGCATCTCGGTCAAACCAGAACGCGTTGCCAAGACGTACGAGTACCAGGCCAAGTTCGCAGAGATCAAGAAAGCAGCCATCGGCAATATCTGCGATGCGGTGGCCACCATCACCGAGCGGAACATCGATCCGGTCCTGCTTCACAATGCGAAGCTGTTCCATGCCGCGCGCGATCCTGAGCCGGAGATCGACCATCGTATCAGCGACGGTCTCGCCGATCTCGATGGCCATACGTCGATCAGTGATTTCCTCTCCGAGATCGATCTCGGAGGCGCCGGATTCTTCGGCTTGGCGAGGGCGCTTAGGTTCGAGCGCGCCCGTCTGTTCGCACCCGGGAGGATCACGGGGAGTTCCCTGATCGCCCGAGGGGAGGGAATCTGATGGCGGCCCCGTTCAAAACGCGCTCCAAGGTGCTCCTTGAGAAGGATTGCGAGTTCGCGATCGGTATCCGTAGCGGAAAGGTGCTGGAGCTTCGACCCGAAGGTTACTTCGTCTTCTGGGGGGAATGGACGGATCCCACGACCGGCGAATGCCATGCAAGCGATGCCGGGATCATCTCCTATGAGGCTATTGCCACCGAGAATAAGCTCGGCACGCTCCATGTCTTGAGGAGGCCGCTAGCGGCTCCTAGAGACCCGAAGTCCGTTCGACGCAGCGAGCGGAATGCCGACGAGATCGCCCGACAGCGCCTGAAGAAAAGTTTCGTACTCGCAATCGACGAGATGATCGATCAAGGAGAGCTGCGACCCGTGCGGGATGATTTCTGCAACAAGATCGTTGCCATCGTCGCCGCTGGCACCCAGCGCCACAGAGAATATCTTGCGGCCCGGTCCATGCGGAACGCGAAGCGTGGCGGCGCGAAGATCCCGCCTGATCCGCAGTTGGAGAAGGCCAGCAACTTCGAGAAAGGGTTCAAGTCGGGCCACACCATGTGGAAGTGGTATCGGCAGTGGAAGGCCCGTGGTGATGATGCCCTCTTTGACAGTTACCGCAACTGTGGAGGTCATGCTCGTTACGACGAGACCATTGACCGTCTCATCGATCGCGCCCTCGATAGACTTTGGGATCTCGAACGCCCGACGGTAAAGTTCTTCGTCGAGTGCGTTCAGGCCGAAATTGATGCAGAGAACGAGCACCGCGAGCGCAAGGCGGTTCCCGAGGGAAAACTGCGGCGGCCGGGCTACGATTACATCGCCGGTAAGGTCCACGCTCTCGCGCCGGTGGATCACGCCCTGCGACGTCTTGGTTGGGACAAGGCCTACAATGACATGCACGGCCTTGGCCTTGGGACGGTGGCGCATCGTGCGCTCGAACGCGTCGAAGTGGATGAGTACACGATAGATCTGTTCGTGCTCATGCAAGCTACTGGGCTCTTCGATCATCTCCCGCTGTCAATTCAGCGGATCATTGGCCTTGATGGCTCCTCCGCACGAGTAACGATATCGGCCGCCATCGACGTCTACACCCGGTGTTTGCTGGCCTTGCAGATCGTTCCCGTAGGAGCCGAAAGCCCGCTCGCGCAAACGATCGAAATGATCTACATGGACAAGTCGCCGATCGCGGACGCGGCCGGTGCCCGTTTCGATTGGCCGATGTCCGGTGCTCCCGAAGCGATCGTCCTCGACCGTGGGTCGAAGTACATCACGGATGAGGCGTACGATATCCTGGCGAGCCTCGGCATCACCAATATCGGTGCACCGGCCGGGAAGCCCTGGCTCAAACCTTTCATTGAGCGGCTCTTCCGGACCATCCATACGGATCTGCTCCTGCGCTTCTCAGGGCGGGCGTTCAGCAACGTGGTTGAGCGGGGGGAGAACGACGCCCAAGGACGTGCGACGCTGACGCTCGAGGCCTTCCTCGGATGGCTCGTGCGATGGACGGTGGATGCTTATCACACGAAGCCGCACGCGGCTCTCGGCATGTCGCCGGCCCAGGCTTGGAAGAAGGCTCGCAAGGAATGCACTCCGCGGTCCCTAACCAGTGCGGAGATGCGCGAGGCTTTCGGCGCGCGATCACGCCGCAAAGCCAGTCGCAAGGGCCTTCGGACCCACTACCTCGACTACCAGTCCGATGCTCTCATGGACATGGTACTCAAGCAGCATCAGGAGGAGTTCGAGATCCTTCGCTGGGGCGGAGATATCGGTGCGATCAGCGTACGCGCCGACAACGGTCCCTGGTTCACGGTACCGGCCTGCGATCCAGCCTGGCTCGGCAAGACCGACGCCGAACTTCGCGCTTGGCTTGCGGAACGGGCCGAGGGGAGCGACGAGGAGAGGCGGGCTCGCCGCGACTTCATCCTGGATGCGAGCGCGGAGTCCTATCGACTGAAGCGGCTTACCGGTCTCATTTCACTGCCCCGTACGGCTGATGACCTGGACCGGGATGTCGCGCGGTTCAGCCGGTTTACCGACACGGCCGAAAGACGGCACGCCGCAGGTCCCTACCGCGACCTCTTCGATGATCTGGATGAAGGCACGGACGCTTCAGAGGCCCAAGGCTCGCGATCGCCAGACTCCCATTCTGGTCCGGACGCCGCCGACGACACTGACCAAGGATCGATGGAATGACTGCAATGACTTCGTTCGGGTCGACGCCCAAGACTTTGTCGGAGAAGCTGGATTGGCTCGACGTGCGCTACTGGCGCTTCGGTCATGATGAGCTGCTCGAAGACCACCTTTTCGATCTCTATGCGGTAGGGGACGACGGGGCGATGACCGCACAACCACGGGTCGATACGCTCACCGGGGAGACGCGCGGATTGATGGTCCTCGGTCGATCGGGAGACGGTAAGACCGCCCTGCTGATGCGTACCCTGCGTGCCAGTCCCGTCCTTAGGGAGTTCGGCCAGGACATGACGGGAAATACGCTCTTCATCACGGTTCCGCCCGAGGCCACCGTCAAGAAGCTGGCGGAGCTCATCCTCGCGAGGACGGGATACAAGAAGATCGACTCCCGTCTGCGATCTTCCGATGCTTGGGAGATGGTCGTGCATCGGCTCGGCAAGGTAGGGATCACCACCGTTGTCATCGACGAATGCCACCACATGTTCCGTACCGGGGCCGGGCGCGATAAGCAGGGAGCGATCCAGTCCCTGAAGCACATTTTGCAGTCCGCGGGCGGCGTCGCTCTCATTGTCGCTGGTGTTCCCAGCCTTCGGGACGAGATCCTCGCCGAACCCTCGGGAGAAACCTATCGACGCTTTCAGGAGCTGAAACTTTCTGCGGTCCTCCCTGACACGCGAAACGCAGCCCTGTTCGCGACCAATCTCCGGCAATGCGCCGGTGTCCTAGGAATCCATATTCCCGCAGATGACGCGTTCCCTGAGCGTATCCTGTTCGCTCACCGGGGGCAGGTCGGGCGGTGCGTCAATCTCGCCAAGGAAATCCTTAGGGAGGCGACCACGCGTGGCCGTGATGCGCTGTCTCTCGCTGCCGCGGACCGTGTGTTCCGCAAGTCGAATACAGGCGTCGGCCAGACGCCATTCCACGACGCACCATGGGAAACCGTACGGGTCGAACTCGAAGCGATAGGGTGGGGGATGTGACCATGCTCCAGCCGGTCCTTCCCCTCGATCCTGAGGGGACTCTCCTCTCGTATGCTGACCGGATGTCGCTCTTTCATACCGGGCGCGGGATGGAACGAGTGCTCAAGGATATCGGCATCGCGCGGGATCCGTTCATGGCGGGGCATCCCGATGCCGCATCGGCGTTCGCGGAGGCAACCGGGCATCCGGCGGATATGATACATCGCTTGGCCATCCGAGTGTCCCCCCGGATCGGTACCTTCCGTGGCGAGGATATCACCCGTTCCTTCCTTTCCCCGCGGGCGGCCCGCTACTGCCCCCTCTGCCTCGCCGAAGACGGGCCCGTCGAAGATCGGCGCTTCCGGCTGATCTGGGGCTTCAGCCTCGTCCACCGGTGCGACCGGCACGGTGTCCATCTCGCGTCTTCCCGGGAAAGCCAGGCGATCAATCTCCGCCTCTCCATGGCCGGGGACGCACTGGCGACGCCCGTTAGAACCCGAACGGAGACGCCCCAGTATTTGGATTGGCTGCGTCGAAGACTTGAGGGGTACACCGCCAACGATTCGGCCTGGCTTGCGGGGCAAACTCTCGAGCAGGTCCTGATGGCCTCGCACATGCTTGGCGCCGTCATGGCGCACGGACACAAGGTTGTTCCGCGGAACCTGCTGGCGCAGGCAGCCGAGGCCGTAACCGAAACTGGCTTTTCCATATACCGGGAGGGGAAGGGGGCGATCGATGAGGCACTCGATGCGGTCCGCCGTGCCTCTCCCGCGAAGGCTGTTCAGGCGGGTCCCTTGGCATACTACGGGCAACTCTACGACTGGCTGGACCGCCGGTCCAATGCGATCGACCCCGGGCCGATCCGGGATATCCTGCGCGAGCACATCGTGAAGAATTCTGCTGTCGAGCCTGCGACCACTGTGCTCGGAGTGGAGATCACCGAGCGGCGGTTCCATACGCTTCAGAGCCTTGCAAAGGAGATCGGAACGACCCGGAAACGTATGGAGCGCCTGCTTAAGAAGCTTGGCGAGATCCCGGCTGATGCAACGGAAGTCGAGAGTGGCAACATGGTGTTCGCGGCGGATCATGTCGTGCCGCTGATCGAATCCTTCCACTCCGCCGTTTCGCTCTCGGACGTGCCCTCTTACCTCGGCGCGAGCAAGGGGCAGGTCGAAGCACTTTACCGATGCGGGATCGTCGAGCCACTGGTTCCAAGGACGGGCAGGGGATCCGTGCGGAACGTTGTGGTCGCACGGGATCATCTCGATACGCTTCTCGCCACCCTCGGTACCTTCGCGATCGCCGACCCTGCGAGCCACGCCATGCTTCGTCCGATGGCCCATGCCTGCCAGCACGGGGCGGGGCCCTTCGAGGAGGTTTTCAAAAAAGTTCTTTCCGGAGAAATGCCAGCGACCCGTCGAGCCGGCGCGCCCGGCATCGGAGCGATCCTGATCAATACGGACCACATCGCGGCAAAGAACACAGAAACCTGACCAAGAACTGTTTTAAGAGTAAGGCCCGCTTCGGCGGGCCTTTTTTTGTTGTCTATCTTCGGAGTTCGAGCGATCTTATCTCGGGTTTCGCGCAGACCTTGGTCCGGGGAGAATTCGAGGCGATATAACTAACTGTTTTACATGGATTAATTGAGGCGGCCGAGGCAACTTTCGCCAGATTCACAGGTTTGTGTAGATTCCGCTAAAGTTCCTTTGGAATCGGAGCTAAGACCGCGCGGTGGACGCCTTGAATGTGTATCTTGCGTTGCGCTCGGTGTCCGGTTCAAGATATAGAATCGGTCGTGATGAAGGGTAGCCCATTGCCGGGACGGCGCAGAACGAGGCGAACCTGACGGCGTTGGGCGCTGATGCGCTATCCGATCTGCAGCTCAAGGCCATGAAAGGCGGCGCGGCAGCGCCGCCTCTGCATAGCCCTCGCGGCGGGGCAGGGTGCGGATACCGTGGCCGTCGACGAGCGCAAGCGTTTCGCGGCGATCTATCCGCGCGGAACTTGCTCCACCGCGGCAAGCAAAAGGCCCTGGCCATCACCCGCGAGGAACACGAAGACGCCGGCGACATCGCCAAGACCGAGTAATACGACGTCTCCGTGAAGCTTGAGAAGAAGGTCGAGATGCTGTTCGCGCATCTCAAGCGCATCCCCGGTCTCGGAAGGCTGCGACTAAGTGGACCATGCGGCGCGAAAGATGAATTCCTCCTCGCGGCAACGGCCAGAACCTCACGAAACTGGCGAAGATCATTCCCGCACCGCACAAAGCCTAACACGGAAGGTGCGCGTGCATTTGCCGGCCGCCGATTTTTGGGTTCGCCAAAGGGCGCTTTTCCACAGGAGGGCGGAAAGCGGAAGTTCGCTGCAGATGTGTCGCAGACTATAGAAAGCCCTAAAGCGGTCATTGATGAAAATCTAGCTGGCCTCGTACTACCAACGTTGCTTCGATGTCGGCGAGACTGAGTTAGGCCACCACCGAAGGGTTCTCTCTTAGATTGAACAATCAGATCAACTGCCCCAAGCTAATATGCCTCGCGCACGCTCAATGAGCTTTGTTCTAAGAATTTACCGATTGTCTTTTTCGTAAGAGCTTATCGCTGATCCTCAGCCTCTTCTTCCTCATCTTTGCCACTCGTTACCAAATGCGGAAACCAAATTCCCCAAAGGGAGCTGGTTTTCTTTTTGCCTTTGACTAGGTAACTAACCTGCTGAAAGTATGCTCGATCATCGCAGTCATTTGCATAAGCGGCCAATGCTCCATCAACTTTGTCTTTCGTCGATTGATGGGACTTGTTGATAAAATCTCCAACCTTCCGTCGGCCAAGACTAAGGAAGATATTCAATACGTTCACGTTCCCAGATTCCAAAGCGGTACATAGTAAATGTCTTGTGACATTGTCCTTCTCGCTGGCACTGATCTTTTCACCCGACGAAACTATGCTTTTTAGTACATTTGGAAATAGCGTCTCTGACAGCCTCAGACCTTCGTGAGAGACCTCAGATACTTTCTCACGGCACTGGCGGAAAATATCGTTGTGGAAGCTCTCAGGGATCGCCTCAAACACGGCATCAAAGTTAATCTCATTGGAAAATTCTGTAATGTCGCCCTTAAGGACTTTCAGAACCATGTTCATAAATGCTAATCTAAAATCAGCATTATCCAGCTTCAACTCATGGGAACGAGCCATTTCGGCAACAAGGCAAACGTCATGGTCCGCATTTTCAAGCTTCTCTGCCCAGAGTTTGTGCTCTGTTTGAAGCAGGGTGCCTTCAACTTTCTTGTGAACGCGCCGCCAACCGCCACCTGAAATGTTCTTAGTATCGGAGAGTACCCCGATTGGAATTTCAGACAGCTTAAGTTCATTGACGGAGTCTTGATCAATGTATGAGTCATACTTCTGCAATACTTCAACGAACTGATCGCCTACAAGCCCTTGAGAGTAATCAAAATTATTTAAGAAAGTTGTTAGGGCAAAGCGAGGGAGGTCCTGACTGCCAAACGCGGTTCGCACAACGCATTCGATGAGAGCATCTCCGCCTTTGCGTCCAGCATCAACCCACGATCCCACACTGCGAGTCGATCTGGCGTTTTCTAATATCCGATCGACCTGAGTTTGCTCCAACGCGGTTTCGCCCCCATAGACATCTGCAAACCATTGTTTCGCAGCTTTCATTTCTGAAGTGAAAGTTCCCTTGGTTTCTTCTTCGGTCGAGGGTAAATCCTCGCTGAGCCTTGGGTGTTTCACGAGGAATACCGCGTGACCTAAACCTGTAGCTTCTAGCTCATGCTCGTAAACAACCTTCAGGCCAGCGTAGAACACTGCACTTTCTGAGAGGCTGCCCAAGTTTATATCTTTACGTTTTATTTGTCCAAGATTGGTCCAAATTTTGGCAAGTGTACCAAGTAGGCCGTCGAAAATCTTTGTGCTGACATTTTTAGGATCCTTTAGCAACTCAATAATGCTGTTCGCAGTCTCAACCCATTTTTGTGACGTCACCACTTTTGCGCTCAGTAACTCCCCAAACGCTGCCTCGGAGAGGTTGTAGTCATCACGCGCAAAGTCTTCCAACTTGGTGTCGTCTTCTTTGAGAGTAAATGCGACTTTACCAAAGTCGGAAAGAGAGATTTCGCACTCACTGACCCTATTCGCAACACCAAGCATAAAATCGGGATCAGATGGAAGTTTGAATTCTTTCAATAGGCTGCGGAATTCATCTGTCGTCAGCTTGTCAGACAAGTGACTCTGCAAGGTGTCGATAAAATCAATTATCGAACGTCCTGCACTGTAGCTTATCTCACCTTTGCCATCCGCAATGGCCGTGTTTAGAACCTTTGAAATCACTTCCTTTGAAAGGTCTGAAACCCTATTTGTTGGACAGAAGTCGAGCAAGCTGAAATAAGGGAAATAATCATCCTTGTCAGGGCTTAGTTCGGGAATTTCTTTGAAGAAGTAAATCAGGCTATCTACAACTTGGTGTTTGGCTGTTCCTGGATATGCAGGTAGCAAATTCCCAAAGTTGATGATAGCGTTTCCAAACTCACCTGCGCCGATCCAGTCTTTGGCGTGAGATCGGATGACTTCGTCCACCCTCAAATCAAAGCCATGGGACTGGGACAGTTCAACTAGATCTTTGGAATTATCTTGCGTAGCAGCAGTCGAAATACGCTCATCAAGAAGAATTTCCAACGCAAATTGGCTATCAACGTTGTACAAAAGCGCGGCCAAATTTTGTTCGATTTCGGGGTCTGGAGCAAGCCGCCGAAGTTTTGCATCGATAATTGAATCGTTAGTCAAGATGAATGGGTTGTCTGATATGCGTTCCCTATGGCAGGTATAAACCGCGACGGTGCTCAGAGGGTGCTTCCCTTCGTGTATACAGAAGAGATTGGTCAAATCATTGATGAACGAAATAATCTGTCGAGGCGTAAAGTGACCATTCGGTGGTTTCATATACGTTGAGAATATTAGATAGACCCTAAAAAGCTCTTCGCGGTTCTGAAAGTTGGGCAGTGCTTCAGATATTAGGGCGTCAAAGAACTCTCGGGAATTTGACATGACTGGGGGAGCAACAAACAATATTTCATCGAATGTTTTTGAGAACAGCTCCCGTTTGGCTAACGCACCCTCTGTTGGGGAAATGTCTTGGCCGTCACCTGTTCCAATAATTGCACCTTGGATGTGAGACCTATCATATGGAACAATTGCGGTGATCGAATCATCTTCTGTGTGCTTGCCGCCAGCGAGATTCCTCGAAAAAATTGATCGAATTGCGGACCAATGATCGTCAATTTGGTCAGGAGGTAAGCGGTCAATGTTGTCCAGAACTAAGACAACTCTCGTTTTTGGGCTTTGCACTGTTGATATGATTTCAGATAGCGTAGCCTGAAACTCAAAATCATTTGGATCTACCTCCCTAATATGTTGTGTGCTTTGCTGTTTTTCGTATTGCTTCGCGGTGATCAACAAAGTCCGCGACAAGGCCTCCCAAAATGTGACCTTCTTTGACTTTTCATGGGAAAAGTACACCCAACCAGCCTTTCCCAGAGTAACCAAGAGAAAGATATATAGGACCCACATGGGGGCAGAGTTTAAGAATGGTTCGCTTGCCGAAATTACATCTCCAGCAGCTCCGACAGCACTTGCATCTGAGGGCGTAGGGGCCGTCTCCGTCGGCTTGGTCGAAAGGTCATACTCCTTTTTTGCCCAAAAATAGAAGATGGGTAGAAAAGGTAGCGTGAGTAGAACCAATACACCGTACCAATCCAATGTTGTGTTGTTGTTCGTGGTTACATGTCGTGTCTTGCCACGTATTTTTTCTTCTATTTTCTGCAGTTCGACTTTTTTGCGAGGAAAATTCTGTATTGACCAAGAAACGAAGTGCTCAAGGAATGCGCGACGAAATGCTGTTCCCTGAGATTTCCAGATATCAAAAGTGAAGAAGGCAAATTTCTTACCTCCGTTTTTTGAAAGCTCATTTAGCTCCCTCGTCGCGATCTCAACGATACTTGATTTCCCACTGCCCCAAGGTCCATCAAGACCGATAGAGCGATCGGAGTTTTCGAACTGAGATATAGCGACAGCAAGACTCTTGGCCGTTCGCTCATGGCCCTTGCCTTGGAATGCGTCGATTTGTGAGGGAGTATCAATGAGTATATTTCTGGAATATGTTTTGTCGGTCATCACGATCAATCAGCTTCGCAGGGCGCAACCCAGAGGGTGTGTCAGTGCCCCACATGATTATAGTTAGTTGAGACTATGCCGTAGTTTTTTTAAGTTGCAAAGCTTCTTGGTCGGTCACGTTCGCTCCACGCCAACATTTGAGAGCATAAGGTGCGATAGTGAATGGGTATTCCTAGAGCTACCGAAGACTGCATTCAAAGGGGCGACAGCTAGTGGCGATTTTGTACGTCAAGTGTGCATCCGACTGGTCAGAATCCTGGGTTCCCAGCGAACGTCCGGAAAGTGGGCTGCGCTCGCGGCGAACTTACATCATCTTGAATGACAGGTATGGGCCGTGAGCGACGATGGCTGCGGCGCGCCAGATGCTCGGCTCGCTGCGCCGCCGCAAGTCGGGTTCGAGCCCCTAGCTACCGGTTGCTGCCTGGTGCATTAATGGCGGATCCGACGGATTGCGCTGCGGACGCAACATGATGTTGCATTCGGCACTAGACTTGCCCTCTGCGGCGCGTCGAAAGTCGCAGGCGACTAATATGACACGGTTAAAACGACCAAAACGTTTCTTACGCCCGTTTCATGAGTGCGGGCCAGGGCAGCCCCGACCCGGACAGGGCAATCGCGTTTGGAAAACTGATCGCAGAGAGGGTGAACATTACGGGAACCTTTTGGCTCTCTCGTTGCGCTCACGGTCTGATGACGTTGTTTTTCGGTTTTGACGAGCCATGACGAACCCAAACGGGATTCCCCTGCCAACCCGGAGGGCGTGATCTCGATCTCGGCCAGGTCCGCTAGGTGGGCGTCGGCCAGCCCCTCCTCGAGGCGCGTCGGCACTGCCAACTCCAGTCCGTCGTGCAGGGTGGCCACCAGCCGTCCAGAGGCCGCGTCGTAGCGCGCTGCCGTTGCTTAGCCTGCCGCGCGCTTGGCCTCCATCGCGGCCGAGGCGCCGGTAATCTGCTATTCAGTAGGCTCCATGGACCGTTGTCCACTTCTCGCACAGTATTGCCAGTTCCGGACTCAGCCCATCGATCATCCGTCAGATTCGTCGCGCGTCGAGGACTCGCCGCGGCCGTCGGGCGGGGGCGTCCATCGCAGCGTCTCAAACACCCCATGTCCGGCCACCGGACGGCAGTGGCGGGGTTCAGTCCCGCCGCCTGCCGCATCGTCCGTTCGGCCATCCGTTCCATCGCCGGCGACCGCGACCACGATACCGTGGAAAGGGGACCGCCACGGAACAGGACGATCCCCGGGAAGAACGTACTAGAACTCGGCACCCGACCGGATCAGGTGCAGCTTGAAGCGATTGTCGCGCCCGTCGTCATTGCCCGGATCGTCATAGGACAGCAGCACCACGTCGAGCGATCCGTCCCCGTCCACGTCGGCTACGCCCAGCCCCGCGCCGTCCGAGCTGTTGGAATGGCCGTGGAACCTCTGCAGGAGCGACTCACCGCTACTGAGCGTATCCTGTTCGCTCACCGGGGGCAGGTCGGGCGGTGCGTCAATCTCGCCAAGGAAATCCTCAGGGAGGCGACCACGCGTGACCATATCGGTCGGCCTTACGTCGATCGCGGGCTTCTGATCCGAATACTGTCGGTAGGAACTTTTCGAGCATCTCGTTGGAGCGTCGGCGGTACGAGAAGGTGCATCTAAACCCAGCGTATCAATGGAACTGCTTTCTGGCTTTGACTGATCGCATGGCGGATGACGCTACATGAAGTGATTGCGGCGATCGTGCTGATGCTTGCGCTGTGGAAAAACGGCACTGAGTTCGAGCTGTACAAGTAGGCTAACGCCTAACAGGAGTTCTCACGCCGGCAACCGCGTTGAGAGACTTCCCCGAAAGACGGAAGGTAGATCGATCCCGCCTGAGAACGTTGGGCACTGACCCCGCACTCGACATCCTGGGACGGTCCGGCGCCGAATGCCATTGTGGGGGGGGCGACGGATCTATGGCCGACGTGGTCCTGCCACGAGGCGCTCATGGTCTGGTATTACTGGTTTAATCAAGCAAGCCGGCTGCATGGATTGTGGTTGTCCGACGCGCCCGACCAAGGTCCATGTCTGTCTTTCTCACACTCGGCCAAGCCTCCGATGTGGGGTTCCTGCGGAGCATGGATCGCTTGAAGCCCCGGTCAGGATTGACCGACAGGCTGCACGGCAGTGGCTCGGCGGAAAGGATGGGATTGTTACAAGGATTGAACATCCGGGACGCGCGCAGGCTCGTTGTCGGTATCCTCAACCCATAGCGCATGGGATAGGGATGTCCCGGGGCAGGGCGAACACTCGCCATCAGCCCCTTTTGTGCGGCAGATCCCTTCCGATGCGACAGCCTCGCATATCGCCCTGCACGCCTACCGCGCCGCGTGGACGTTCGCTGGCACGCGCATCCCCTTGATGGCGGTCGCGGGCATCGCAATCTGGATGCCCGCGACCCTGAACTGAACCCAGGGTCAGGGTTTCAGTATGCTAATTCCTGTTGTCTTGCGCGCCTCGATCTCGTCATGCGCCCGAGCCGCATCGTTCAGCGCATACCGTTGGTTGATCTCGATCTTCAGCTTGCCGCCCAGAAGCATGGTGAAGAGTTCATTCGCGCGCGACAGAAGCTCGCGCCGGTCGCGCATGAACCAGGCGAACGCAGCCGAGGTTACGTGCAGCGACCCCATCTGGTTCAGCCGGAACAGATCCAGCGGTGGAACTGGCCCCGAGGCAGTCCCGAATGCCACCAGTGTTCCGTTCGGACGTAGCGACGCGAGGGAGGCATCGAAAGTGTCCTTGCCGACCGAGTCGTAGACGACCGGCACGCCTTCCCCGGCCGTCAGACTGCGGACACGTGCCGCGATATCCTCATGCCCCAGAAGGACATGCTCGGCGCCGTTCTTGCGAACGGCCTCGGCTTTCTCCTCGGTTGAGACGACCCCGATCACCCGGCAACCGATTGCACCGGCCCATTGTACCAGAAGCGACCCCACACCGCCGGCGGCGGCGTGAATCAGGATCGTCTGGCCGGGCTCGACCCGGTACGACCCGCGCAGAAGATATTGCGCCGTCAGCCCTTTCGTCACCAGCCCCGCGGCCGTCTCGTCGTCGATCTCGTCGGGCAGGGGGATCAGCCGGTCGGCGGGAAAGTTGCGCGCCTCGGCATAAGACCCGGGCGGGTAGGCGGGCCCGCCTGCGGCATAGGCCACGCGGTCGCCCGGAGCCACATATGTGACGCCGTCGCCTACGGCCTCGACCACGCCGGCCGCCTCACCGCCCAGAACATGCGGCAGCGACGGCAGGGGATAGCGGCCCGCGCGGTTATGAATGTCGGCGAAGTTCAGTCCGATGGCCCGATGGCGGACCCGCGCTTCACCTGGCGCGGGTGGGTCGAGCGTAATGCTGTCAACACTCAGCCTGTCGGACCCGCCATATTCATGAACGCGGATTGCGGTGATCTGATCGGCCATGACCCCTCCATAAAAGTCGACACTATTTGTTCTAGGTGTCGCACAGCCCTTCACGTCGCGCAATCGAATTGCCTGATAATGCCGCTGTAAGGTAGTTTCGGGAGGTGTCGGTGCTAATTTCTCGGACCCTGCTTGACGGTCTGCAAATAAATGTCGACACTTTATGAAGCTGCAGGAGGAAGAGCCGCATGTCGAACCACACCGGGAGCCTGATGACCGGACCCCTCGATCATCTTCGCCGTCCATTCACCCGGAATGTGACGAAGGGGCAGCGGGTACTGGTGATTTCAGATTTCGAACACGACCCCCGCGTCTGGCAGGCTATTATGACGATCCTCGCGGATCTCGGGGCCGAGGCGAGCCTGTCGCTATTCGACCGGCGTCCGGCGGATTATTATGATCCGCCCTCTGGCGTGTGCGAGGCGATGATGGCCTCGGATCTGAATGTGTTGGTGTCGTCGACGGGCATGCTGCATTGCGACGCGAACCTGAAGGCGATGGGGGCGGGTATCCCGGCCTTTTGCCTCGACGGGGGAATGACGCTCGAAATGCTGCAATCCGGCGGCATCACGGAAAGCATGAAGGACATCGCGATCCGTAAACACTTCGTGTCGAAGAACGTCTTTGGAGAGAATCCGCAAACGTGCCGCGTTACGTCGCGCTTTGGAACGGATTTCACCTATTCTGTCGCGGATCGAATAACGAAACCGCCCATGCCCAGCGACGATTTTGACGAATACCGGATCGTCGACTTCGCCAAGGACGAAAACCGGCCAGGCAACAAGCTTCTGTATTACCTCTTTCCGACGGGCGAGTTCAACGTCGCCCCCGTCGAGTACTCGGCCAGCGGAAAGCTGGTGATCGACCTGACGATCCACCATATCGGCCGACTGTATTCCCCCATTGAGTTCACTGTCGAAGATGGTCGGATTGTTCGTATCGACGGCGGCGCCGAGGCGCGCATCCTCCGCGACCATCTGGACCGATGGGGGGACGAGAACGCGTATCTTTGTCCAGCCGAAGCGTCCATTGGGATCAACTCGAAGGCGGTGATCCGGGGAAACCAGCGGGAGGACAAGAATATCTGGGGCACCATGCATTTCGGCCTTGGCACGAATGTCGATGTGGGGGGGTCGATCATGTCGAGCATCCACATGGACGGCGTCATCCTCGAGCCGACCTTGTATGTCGATGGCGAGAAGAGGATCGAGGATGGGCGCTTTTTGGTCCCGGTCGAGCCGTCATGACTGCCTTGGCGTTCGAGCGCGTCGGGCAGGGCGCCCCCCTTGTCTGCCTGCATCCCGTCGGACTGGACCGCCGCTGTTGGGACGAACTCAGTTTATTTCTGTACGATCAGGTCGAGATGATCTGCGTGGATCTGGCAGGCCACGGAGCCTCCGCGGATCGCAGTCCGGACATGGATGTTTGGGATGATGCCGATCTCGTGGCCCGGCTTTTGGCGGATCTGGACATAGGAACCGCGACCGTGATCGGCGTATCGTTCGGCGGCATGATCGCCCAGGCTCTGGCTGTGGCGCATCCGGATCGGGTCGCGGCCCTGATCTGCTGCGCCTGCCCACCCGGGATTTCCGGAGAAAACCGCGATAGCCTCGCCGCGCGCGGTGAACCGGCCCTGAAAGACGGGATGCAGGCAATCGTCGAGACGACCATGGCGCGCTGGTTCACCGACGCATTTCGGGACACTCCGCCGGCCCAGGCCGTTCGTGCGCGCCTGCTTGCGAACAACCCCGAAAACTGGGCCGCAGCCTGGCAGACGATTTCGCGGTTCGATCTACGCGACAAGTTGGCCGAGGTTGACTGCCCCGCGCTTTGCCTTGCAGGGCGCGCTGATCCGGCGACGCCCGAGGCCGCAATGAAAGCTTTGGCCGAGGCGCTTCCGAACTCACGCCTTTTCGTGATCGACGATGCGCCCCACCTGCTGCACATCGAAAGGTCCGACGTGGTCGCGGCCAAGATCCGGTCGTTTCTGGCCGTCGATCAATGACCTTCCGCGGCGGCCTTCTGCAGGGCTTCGAGCGCGCTCAGATGGTTCGACCGGATCAGGGCACGCGCCAAGGTTTCGTCCCGCTGCGTAACCGCGTCCAGGATCTGTGCATGGGTCTTCAGCGATCGCGCCATGCGACCGGGCAGAGACAGCGACAAACGACGATGCGGCAGGGTGCGCAGAAGAAGCGAGTCGATCAGGCGCGCAGCGGTCCGGTTGCGCCCGATATTCGAAAGCGCAGTATAGAACTCGACGTTCGCCCAGACGTAGTCGGGCAGCGCCATTCGACGTTCCGCATCGGCCATCGCGTCGATCAGTCCTGCCAAAAGCGCAATGTCATCCTCGGTCGCGCGGGACACGACATCGCTTGCGACCGTCTCGAACAAAGCTGCGCGGACGCGGTAGATTTCACCGATCTCTTCTATGGGGGGCGTTGCGACGCGGGCGCGGCGCCGGGGCAGCATGTCGATCAGCCCCTCTTTTTCAAGCAACATGAGCGCGTCGCGTATCGGCGTGCGGCTGGTCTTAAAGCGCGTAGCAAGGTCCACCGAGTTCAGTTCGTCCCCCGGCGCACGCAGGCCTTCAATGATCTCGGCGCCGGTTTCGCAGGCGATCTTCGTAACCAGCGAAGGGCGGTCGTACCGCTCCATCAACACGCGCTGGAGGATCAGAAGCGCACGATCGAAGGAGGATGCGTCGAAATTCCGCGGCCGATCCCGGGTGACGCGCTCGAACAGATTCGCTTCGGGTATCGCCGTATTCTTTTCCATGGCGGCAAGACTATCGCGCCGCCCGGCAAGAGCAAAGAGGGCAACAGCCCATTCATATAAAGTGTCGACAGATTGGCGTGTTGGTCATAGACTTCAACTCGGGCGGCAGGGACGCCCCAACGACGGGAGGAGACTCATGAAGACCGAACGGAATGGCGGCGTACCTCGTGCTCTTATGTTCATGGGTATAGCTACAGCATTTAGCTTTTGCGTCAGCTCACAGGTTCTAGCGCAGAATACCACGTGGAAATCCGTCGCGCTGATCCGTGATTCGAAGCAGACGACGGAAAAATGGGCTTGGCTCAACGAAGAGCTTCAGGAAAGGACAGACGGCGCACTATCCCTTGATCTGTCGACATTTGCCGAGCTCGGGCTTACTGGAACCGAGTTCATTCGGTTCATGTCGACCGGACTGGTCGACGCCGGTGAACTGATCACAGGATACGTTTCCGGCGAGGTTCCGATTATAGAGGGCGTCCAGATGATGGGCGTGTATGACGGTCTCGACGAGGCCGAGCAGGCTTACGACGCGTGGACCGAAGCTGTGGTTGCGCCGAACGCGGATAGGATCGGCGGCACGCCCGTCGCGTCATTCGCCTTTGCAAACATGTATCTTTGGTCGACTTTCCCGATGGAGGACCTCGGGTCTCTGGAAGGTAAGAAGGTCCGCGTTTTCTCTACTGCGCAGGCGGACTACCTCACCGAACTCGGCGCGGAACCGGTCACCATTCCGTTGGCTGAAGTGCCGCAGGCATTGGAACGAGGGGTCGTGGATGCGGTTATCACCGGCCCCGACGTCGCCAATCGCACCCAGCTTTATGAGGTCGTCGACTACGTGACCGACCTGATGTTCGGCCCCGGCGCCGGTTGGGTCGTGGTGTCGGATCGCGCCATGTCCCGCCTGGACGAAAACACCCGGACCGAGCTCGAAGGGGTGTGGGACGAACTTCAGACCCGAGGTTGGGAGCTGGCCAACGAAGAGAACCAGACCAACCTCGACGCGGTGATCGAGCAAGGGGTCGAAGCCAAGGTGCCCGTGCCGGACGAATGGAAACCCCGTCTTCAGGAGATCGCCAAAGAGGTGGTGTTGCCGGCTTGGGTCGACCGCGCCGGTGGCGACGCGGCGGTGACGGCTTTCAACGACGCGATCGCCCCCATCGTGGGTGTCGAAGCGGGCGAATAATCGCCTGCGAAAACGGCTTGCCGCGCCCTTGCCGGGCGCGGCCTCTTCGGGAAGCACATGAAAATGAGAACGGTCTTGACCCTCTTCGACCGACTGATCACGGCGATGGCCTGGGCCTCGGGCGCGGTCTTCGTGGCGCTTTCGGTCTATATCACCATCAGCGCTTTGGGCCGGTATTTTGGTCTGTTTTTCACGCGGGGCAATGACGATCTGTCGTCGTTTGCCCTGGCCTTCGGAAGTACCTTCGGGCTGGCCTACGCGCTGAAGATCGACGCCCACGTCCGGGTCGATATCCTGTTCAGCGCCCTGCCTCCCGGCCTTCGGAACGCCCTGTCCACCGTCTCTCTTGCGCTGATGGCACTATTTGCCGGGTTGTTGGCAGTCTACGGCTGGACCCTGTGTTTTGAGTCGTTCGGGCTTGGAACACGCTCTGTCTCGATCGTGCAAACCCCGATCTGGGTGCCGCAAGCCTGCGTGGCGTTCGGCTTCAGCATACTTGCCCTGCAGGCTATTCGCATGATGGTCGAACTTCTTCTCGACCAACTTCGGGTCCGGGGCTGATCCGTGGGCGCCATTCTCCTGACAATTATTTGTATTCTCGGCGTCGGGCTCGGCATCGGGCTTTACGTTTCGGTGACGATCGGGTTCACCGCCCTCGGTGTCGGGCTGATCTTCAGCGACCGCCCGGTGTGGGATGCGCTCTCCTATCTCCCCTATAACGCTGTCACGACTGTCACGCTTCTTGCTTTGCCGCTGTTCATCTTGATGGGCGAACTGCTTCTGCGGTCCGGTATCACCGAGCGGATGTATGACACCGTCTCCAAGTGGCTGAACTGGCTTCCGGGGGGGCTGCTGCACACGAATATCGTCGCTTCAGGGTTATTCGCATGCGTTTCCGGATCCAGCCCGGCGACCGCGGCCACCATTGGGGGCGTTGCCATTCCTTACATGTCGAAGCGTGGCTACGACCAGCGGATGATGCTGGGATCCATTGCAGGTGGTGGGACACTTGGAATTCTGATCCCGCCCAGTATCGTGATGATCGTCTATGCCGTCCTCGCCGGCGAATCCATTGGGCAACTCTACATCGCGGGCGTGGTGCCGGGACTGATTTTGCTGGGCCTATGCCTGGGCGTGATCCTGATCGCCGCAAGGGTCCGCCCCGCGCTCGCGCCGAAGGAGGCATCGACATCCTGGGCCGAGAAGCTGGCCGGCTTGGTCTGGCTTTTGCCAATACTGGGGCTGATCGTAGCCGTACTGGGGTCTATCTATGCGGGCGTTGCCACCCCGACCGAGGCAGCGGCTTTCGGCGTGACAGGGGCGTTGATCATCGCGGCGATGACGGGACGCCTCAGCCTGTCGATGTTGAGGGAGACCTTACTGGCGACGGCCGCCACGACCTCAATGATCATGCTGATCTTGGTCGGAGCGTTCCTTTTGCAATTCGTCATGGCATTCTTGGGATTGCCGGTCGCCATGGCCCGCGCGATCGCGGCTTGGGACTTGTCGACCCTTCAGATCGTCCTGGCATGCTGCGTGATCTATCTCGTGCTCGGCATGTTCATGGAAAGCCTTTCGATGATCGTAATCACCATTCCAGTGCTCATCCCAGTGCTGGACAGTGCGGGCGTGGACCTTCTGTGGTTTGGCATCGTGGTGGTGATGCTGGTCGAAGCTTCTATGATCACACCGCCGGTGGGATTGAATCTGTTCATCATACTTGGACTGGCACGCAGGAACGAACTGAACGATGTCGGCTTCAAAGATGTATTCCTCGGCGTCCTTCCGTTCTTCGGAGCGCTGATCGTTACGCTGATCCTCGTCCTGATTTTCCCGGATCTGGTTTTCTTGCTGGTGCGCCAGATGTAACGCAATCGGCAACCGGTTTCCTGCCGGTCTACGGCTCGAATTCTTTTGAAGCTTCGCCACAAGAGGCCAGCTTGTCTGTCACGATCAACTCAGGCTGATGTGCTTGCGGATCGCTGTTCTAAGTGATTTCGTGCGGACGCTTGTCTTCGCGACGACGCTCATCGCGACTTCACCCCCTTGGTCCACTGCCCGCCGTTGATCGTCACGTACATCCGACTCGACTGCCGCCGCCAGTGGTTCGACAGCGGCCCTCGATCCTACGTTCGTGGTTCTGAACCCGCGACCCTTGGTCCGAACCGACACAGCCAAAAGCAGACCGTCTCGTGGCTGACATTGGCGCCGCATTCCCACCGTAGGACCGTCGCGCCCCCCAGCCACAGTGGGCACCAGACGTTCATCGTCACAGCGAGGCGAACGATCTGGGGCTGGTTTCGAACCATTTGAAGGGGCTGGGTTTTGTCACGGGCTGACGCTGACCGCGCCATGCCTCGTCTCAAGCTTGGTTTCCCCGACAGTGCCGGCACGTCTCAGGTGCGAGGTCCGCAACAAGGCCATCGCGATTGGTTACCGGCGCGGAAATCGGCCGAACGCTGAAGATTTATACAAAGAAAAAGTTTGACTTCCCATCTTCGCTACGTGGACACTTATGAAAGTGAAACGTTTCAATTTCATCAGGAGGTGAGACGGAGTGCCGGATACGCTGAAGATTTCCATGCAAGGTATCGTCAAGCGGTTCGGCGGCGTGGTGGCCTTGGACTCGGTCGATTTCGAACTGCGCCCGGGCGAGGTTATGGCGCTCGTCGGCGACAACGGCGCCGGCAAATCGACCCTCGTCAAGACGCTTGCCGGGGCGCACACCCCCGACGAGGGAGTGATGAAGCTCAATGGCGAGAGGGTTCGATTCACGTCGCCTCAGGATGCCTGGAACCGTGGCGTGGCGACGATTTTCCAAGAGCTCGCCCTGGCCGGCAAGATGACGATTGCCGACAATATTTTCCTCGGGCGCGAGGTCACCCGCAAGGTTGCCGGCATCGCGTTTCTCGACCGCCGCGCCATGCGCAGACGCAGCAAGGAATTGCTGAAAGAGCTCGATGTCGTGGTACCCGATATTCATACTTGGGTCGAGCACCTGTCAGGCGGCCAACGGCAGGGTGTTGCCATCGCTCGGGCCCTGAACATCGACGCAGACGTGATTGTGATGGACGAGCCGACAGCCGCCTTGGCCGTGGCCGAAGTGCGCAAGGTTCTTGAATTCATCAAGACGCTGCGGCGTCAAGGAAAGTCCGTCGTCCTCATTTCGCATAACGTGCAAGACGTCTTCGAAGTGTCGGACCGCATCACCGTGCTCAGGCGTGGCCGGCGGATCGGACTTCTCGAAACCGACAAGACCACCCCCGAAGAAGTGGTCGGGTACATCACCGGAGCGGCCGAGACCAAGTCGCGCCGGGCGGTGGCCCAAGAAACCCCAGCATGAAAAGTCAGCACGGAGAAACGGATATGTCCTTCAAGAAAACGCTTCTGGGCGGGGTCGCGCTCGGCCTGACGGTCGCGCTGCCCGCGGCCGCGCAGGACGACACGACGCAAATCGCCTTCATCCCGCAAATTGCGGGCATCCCCTATTACGTCGCCATGGAGGAAGGCGCCCAGCGCGCGGCCGAGCAGCTTGGCGTCGAATACGTACAGGAAGGCCCGACCAGTACGAATGCCGCCGACCAACTGCGCATCTTCGAGAGCTTCGTGAACCAGGGCTTCGACGTGATCGCGATCTCGCCACTGGACGAGGAAACGCTGAAGCCCGCGATCTCGCGCGCTTTGGAGCAGGACATCGTCGTACTTACCTCGGACGCGGACGCGCCGGGCAGCGACCGCCAGTACTTCGTCGCGCAGGCGCTGGACCAGGATCTTGGCTATACTTTGCTGGACGAGACGGTCGAGCGCATCGGCGACAGCGGGAAGATCGCCATCGTGTCGGATTCACCGACCATCCAGTCGATGCAGAACTGGATCGCAGCCATCGAGGAACGTGCCGAAACCACCTATCCCGATATAGAAATCGTATCGGTCGACCACACCGACGGGACAGCCCAGCGCGCCTATCAGTTCGCAACCGACGCGATGACCCGCAATCCTGACTTGAAGGCGGTTCTCGGCATGGCATCGACCACCTGTCCGGGCATCGCGCAGGCCGTGGAAGCGGCCGGTGCCTCGGATGAAGTGCTGACCGCCGGGTATTGCTCGCCCAACACGGCCCGCGACGCCATCAAGTCCGGCGCGATGGACTTCTCGGTCCTGTGGAACCCCGCCGACCTGGGATACCTCACCGTGTGGGTCGGCAATGAACTGGCAAATGGCGGAGAGATCACCGATAGCTTCGAAGTCGACGGGCTGGAACAGACCATCGAGTACATGCCTGAAAACGACGCGATCCTGCTCGGACCGCCCGCGGTCTTCACGGAAGAGAACGTGGACGACTTTGACTTCTGAGGTCAGTTCACCGCGTCCTGCGCAACAATCCCCCTCCCGCCCATTCAAGATCGGGCGAGAGGGACTTTTGCTGGCCGCCCTCGCATTGCTGTGCGTGGTCTTCGCCAGCCAGTCCGAATTCTTCCTTTCAGAACGCAATTTCACAACGATCCTGCGCAACTCGGTCGATCTGGCAGTGATCTGCGCAGGCATGACCATCGTCATCATCCTCGGCGGTATTGACGTAAGTGTCGGCGGCATCGTCGCAGTCTCAGCGGTACTCATCGGACGGGCCTATCAACTGGGGATGCCTGACTGGGTCGTGGTGCCCGTGGGCCTGGCCGCGGGTGCGCTTCTGGGCGCGCTGAACGGTGCGATCATTTCCAAGAGCCGCGTACCGCCAATCGTCGCGACGCTGGGCACCATGTATATCTACATTGCGGTCCTGTTCCTCGTCATCGGAGGGGTCTGGATCAGCGGTTTGCCGAACACCCTCTCCTTCCTCGTACTTGGAGACGCCTTCGGCGTTCCATCGGGCGTCTTCGTAATTGGCGCTGTCTATGTGTTTTCGTGGCTTCTGCTGCGCTGGACACCGTGGGGGCAGCGAGTGGTCGCCATCGGCTGTGACGAGGTCGCGGCGCGGCTGAATGGCATCCGCGTGGATCGCACGAAGATTCAGGCCTACGCGCTTCTCGGGGTCTTCGCGGGTATCGCAGCAATTCTGTATGTCGCGCGGCTACGAAACGTCGAGGTGAACATCGGCACGAACATCGCGCTCGAGGCCATCGCCGCTACGATCCTCGGCGGTGCGAACATCCGTGGCGGCGTCGGCAGTCTGATCGGAACTCTGATGGGCGTGGTCTTCATCAAGATGACCCAGAACGGTCTCGTTCTGATCGGAGTGTCGTCCTTGTGGGAGACCGTCGTGATCGGCGCTCTTCTGATTATCGTCCTGATCCTCGACTCGTTGGAAACCCGGAGGACATCTTGAAAGACCCGCTCACGCAAAGGCTGTTATTCCTATGCGGCTTGCTGGTTGCGGCCTTCATCGCCGGATCCCTCTTGTCATCGCATTTTTTACAGGCCTCTACCGTCGGTTACCTGCTGCAATACGTGCCGGTGCTGGGCGTGCTGGGGATGGCACAGACGCTGGTGATGCTGTCGGGCGGGCCCGGGATCGACCTGTCCATCGGTGCGACCATGTCGCTGGTCGGCCTGGCAATCGCGGGCTTGTTCGGCCTTGGCGTACCACTGCTGGTCGCTTGTCTTATCGGCCTCGTGATCGGAGGGGTACTGGGCGCCGTGAACGCGTTCCTTGTTTGCGTGATGCGTGTTCCCTCGCTCATGGGCACGCTGGCTACGTTCTTCGCCTATTCCGGCCTTGCGCTGGCTTTAACGGGCGGCTCGCCCATTGGTGGGATCCCCGAATGGTTCGGGGTCCTGTCACAGGGCCGCTTCCTCGGGGTGCCCATCCATATGTGGGTGGTCTTCGTACCCCTCGCTGTGGGGCTGCACGTGATGCTGTCTATGACCCGGTTCGGGGCGCACATCTACGCGGCAGGAAATGACGAAAGAGCGGCGTTCCTGTCGGGCGTTAACGTCTGGCGCCTGCGCTTCACGCTCTACTGTCTTAGCGGCGTGATCGCGGCTCTGGCCGCCATCATGACGTTGTCGTGGTTCCAGGCCGCCCGGCCCGATGCGGGCGAAGGGATGGAACTTCTGTCGGTCACCATCGCCGTGCTGGGCGGCGCGCATATCTTCGGCGGAATCGGGCGCATCTCTGGCACCGTTCTTGCCGTGCTGATCGTGACGACACTTCAGGTGGCCCTGCAGTTGGCGAACATCTCGCAAGCCTGGCAACTGGCCGCCATCGGAATTCTGCTGATCGGCAGCGTCATGGCCGACAATGCGGTGGGCGACAAGCTGCGCGCGCGGGCCCGACGCGCAGCCTCCTGATCAGCTTGCGGTCCAGCCGAACCAATCGTTCTGAACAGCGCCCGCGTCCGAGCCGCGGGCAGGATCGGTAACATCGAGCCCCCGTGCCTCGGCCAAGGCGAGGCAGAGCGTCTGGCAAAACAGCCCGGCCTCGAGCGCGACGAGCAGCGGGCCTTCTTCGCCCGCGAACCCGGCATGGCTGACCGATAGCCCAAGCCGCCTAAGGCCGTCCTTCATCGCCAAAGTGCGCGAATCCGCCACGTGTCCTGACCCGCACAGCACTGCATGATCGCCTGGTCGCAGCATGAATTGCGCGCCGTGCGCGAAATTCTCGGCCTCGAACGTCCAGGCCGGAAGGCCCCCCGCCTCGTGCAGCTTGGCCGCGCCGTATCCGGCCGAGCCCAGCGCCGCGTCGCCCCCTAAAAAGAAGAACCGCGCCTCAGGGGACAGATCCGTAGCGGCCGATTGCGCCTGGTCCAACGCGGCTTCGGTCCGTCGTTCGAACATCGCGCGTATGGACGGGCCGTCGATCTCGCCCGCCAGCGCAGCCAGCGCCAGAAGCGTGACGTGATAGTCCAACCCGTGCGGGATCGCGCGGCTGACCGGCTCGTAGGGCAACGGCAAGACATCGTCCGCGGTCCGCGCCAAGGCGCTGTCGGTCTTGAGCGTCACGGCGACGGTACGCGCTCCGGTCTTGCCCGCCGACGCGACCGCCTCGATGGTACGACGGGTGGAGCCTGAAATACTGACAGCTACCACTGTGTCGCCCGCCTCGATCTCGCCCGACCAAAGCATCTGGGCGGCGGAGGCAGCGCGGACGGTCCAGCCCTTCGCACGATAAAGATGCGTCAGGCTCTGTGCCGCGAAGAGACTGTCGCCGCACCCGCCAAGCCAGATCGTGCGGTTTTTCGGCGGTCGGATACGCGCGGCCGTCTCCGACAACGGGGCCGCTGCCTCGGCCAGGGTGCACGGCTGCTCGTCCAGTTCGCGGCGCATCAACGCGTGGCTTTCCGAAGGCGTCATCGGCCGTGCTCCTTTCAGGCTTCGCGGGTCGCTACGGCGGCGGCAACGTCTGCGGGCGCGAGCGACCCAATCTCGGTCAGGATAGATGTGACCAGTTCGGGCGGAACGATCTCCAATTCCGGCGCGGCGGTACTGGCCGCCTCACCATCGCGCAACAGGAAGTCGTAGTCCCGCAACGCGGGCGGCGGCAGGTTGGCGGCAAGCCTGTCGCCGACCTTGAACAGGTCTGCAGCCCCGTGGACCGGGACGCCCAGCGCCCTTGCACAACGCGCTGCAAGCGTCGAGCCGATGGTGTTGCTGATGCCGCCGTCTACTGTGACGCTCTCGGCGCCCAGTAGCACCGCGTCGGACTGCGACACGGCATAGTCCAGCGCGGCGTCGGGCAGGAACCGTATCGGAACGCCGAGATCCGCAAGCGCGGTCATGTAACGTCGCCCCCCGTCGATCGCCCGGCTCTCGGGTATGACGATGGCGTCGAGCCCGTCGTCGCCCGCCATCGCGCGGACAAGATCAGCGACCGTGCTCGAATAGTCGTAGATCAACGGGCACCTGACCCCCGAGAGGGCCGCGACGCCCTTCTCGATAAGATCGCTCCGCCTGCGATTGGCAGCGTCGCCCCAGTCGGCCGCCCGAGTCTCTAGGAGTTCGGCCGCCTCGTCCGCCGACATCTCCGCGACGCCAGCCGTCTGCCAGCGGAGCGCGTTTGCGACGATGGGCGCCCCGATCCCCCGCGTTTCTTCGATGAACCGTGCCAGTTCCAGCGCCTCGTCGCGCCCCGTCGGCCGGGCCACTCGCGCGACGCGCGCCACCAGCGGCAGTGCGAGCGACACATGGTTCGACGCCCCCAGAACGCCTTCATCGACGATGTCACGCAGGCCGTCCATCGTGTGTTCGTCGGGCGGGGGAAAGTCCTTGTCACGGCACAGCTTGGCGAACTCGAAACGGCGGTCAGGCATTTGACCTCTCCGGTGCCCGGCGCCCGAGAAAGGCCTCGACTTCGGCACGTGTGGGCAGACCGTCTTGCGCGCCGTATGACCGGATCGATATCGCGGCCGCTGCATTTGCAAAGCCGAGCGCAGCCTCAGCACTCTCGCCGCCTAAATGCGCGTGAAGATATGCGGCGGCGAAGGCATCGCCCGCGCCTGACGTGTCCGTGACGCCAACGGAATGGCCGTCGACCTCGGTCGTCGTATCCGCGGTCTCGACGCGCGCACCCTGGCTGCCCAGCGTGGTCACGATAGTCCGGTTGGACTGCGCCCTTAGCGGAGCCAACCGACCTTCGATCTGCTTGCGGCTTTGTTCGCTGACGAAAAGGAGGTCGACCTGCTCGACCAACTCCGCCACCTGTCCGCCGTCGGCTGGCAAATCTGCCGCCTCAAGGTCCAGCGAGATCGAAACGCCGGCTGCGCGCGCCAGCGAGATCGCCCGCTCGGCAAGGTCGTGTCGCGTAAAGGTCAGGTGCATGTGCGCAACCCCGTCGAAGGCCGCAGGCTTCACGTCGCGGGGCTGCGGCAGATAGGCCGGGCTGACCGCTTTCACCAGCGACTTCTCGCCCTCGTCGTCCACCATGATGACGCAAAAGAACGTCGCCACGCCGGGCAGGTTGGTGACGTGGGAGAGGTCGAGCGCTTCGCGCCGCAGCGCCGCCAGCGCCTCTCGCCCCATGGCGTCGTCGCCGACTGTTCCGAGAAGGCGCGTCTTTGTTCCCAGGCGGCTGGCCCCGACAGCAACGTTTGCGGCCATGCCACCGGCAGTCTGCGCCACGCGCGCGCCATCTACCTTCTGATCCCGACCGGGCGGGCTTGGCACCCGGATGATGATGTCCATGTCGATATCACCGATACACAGGAGCACGGGCGAGTGGGGCAATTCGGTCATGCTATGCGCCGGCCTCCGCTACCTCGATCGCTCCAAGCTCCCGCGCGGTCGCTAACCTGCCCTGTGCGCCAAGCGACGTCATCGACAGGCTGGCCCCGTGTACGGCATGAGAGAGCGCGGCGTCGAAGGAGCCGTGCGCGAGCCACGAGGCGAGGAAGATTCCCGTGAAGGCGTCGCCTGCGCCGGTGGCGTCGGCGATTTCGACCACGGGAACCGGGCAGTCGACCGCGGGCAGGCCCGGCCGCAGAAGCGTCGCGCCATCGGCTCCACGGGTCAGCAGAATTGCCTTGCTCCGCGCGCGGGACGTGAAGTCGAAAAGTTTCTGGGGGTCGTCGGAGAGACCGGGCACCAGGCGAGCGAGGCCATCCAGCGTATCCTGGTTCAGAAAAAGCAGATCGAAGGTCTCGATCATCGCCCTGGCAGCGTCCTCCGTCCATTCGACGGGCAGACCGGCGGAGTGCAGCGAGATCAAGTAGCCGGCGGCGTGCAGATCGTCCTTCACCTCCTTGGCGGCCGAGAGATGAAAGCCGTCGAAATGAACGCATGCGGGCGCCTCGTGCGGTGCCCGGTGCGACAGGTGCCGGGCGAGAAAGTCCACCGGGATCTCGAAGGGCTCATTGACGATTGTCCGCCGACCGCCATCCTCGACCAGCACGATGCACCGCGACAGCCGGGCCCCCGGTTGCTGAAATGCCCCGCTGACGTCGATCTGCACGGCGGCCAGTTCTTCTAGGACCCAAAGACTGTCGGCGTCGTTGCCCAAGTGCGTTACCAGTTCAACGGCAATATCAAGAGGTGCGCCTAGCCCCGCCGCGAAGGCTGCGACGTTGGCCGCCGGTCCGCCGAGCATCTTTTCGATGGATTGCGAGGTCGCGCGATCACCCGGGTGGGGAACTTCCCCGATCCGCACCATGTAGTCGATAGAGACGTATCCGACCGAGATCAGCCGGGGCACGTCAAGCCGCGCCGCCGGCTTTTGACGTGGCCGGCGCGCGATAAGCGAACGCGCAAGGCTGTTTGGACGGTAATCCAACGTGGTAATCGCATCGAGTACGGCCTCTCGCGCCGACTTGGAGACCGACTTGCTGTTGTTGAGGACATGCGAAACCGTTCCGACCGATACATTGGCGAGACCCGCCACATCCCGGATGGTGGCGCGACGACCCTGTGATCTGCCTTCAATCTTTCCCAAGGCCACCTCGCGATCACGACTCCGTTGAAACGTTTCACCGATCCCACCTTGCCTGTCAACGACTACACGCTGAGCGTTCCAAACCGAAACCTAGAAACACGCCTTTGCGGAGATTAACGCGTGTCCTCGGTTATTTCGGCCAGTCAGCAACTGCCAATCGAACCTGCAACTTCGGCACTAAACTTTATTGCAGCCTAGGTGGTCTGTCCCGGCTGAAGATGGCGATGGCCCCGTTATACTGAATTAACGGAATACGGGATGTTGGGAGCGACTGGCTGCCCAAGCGCTCCACCGTAATGCTTGACGCTAAGCTATACCGCTTAAGCGGCGTGAACCGCCCCGGCTTTATCGGAGAGCGTTTCGTTCAACGGGTCAGGCGGCCTTATCGCGGGGTTGGGGCTGTTCAAGATGTCGTCGCTCAGCTTCTGCCGGCGGGATGTAACCTATCGAGCC
>Ga0114903_1000238_pt1 | contig 36478 bp, 34 predicted proteins | sample MalvirDeepMed_s2_FD_87289 | JGI IMG/M metagenome (GOLD analysis project Ga0114903, IMG submission 87289) | Marine viral communities from the Global Malaspina Expedition - Malaspina viral metaG DeepMed_s2 | ecosystem: Environmental > Aquatic > Marine > Oceanic | place: Mediterranean Sea...
CCGCATAGCCGCGCTCCAGCGTCGCCTTGTAGCCCAGCGTCTCGCGCAGCCGGTCCAGCGCCTCGAGCCGCTGCCGCAGCCCGGCAAGCTGCGCCTGCGACACGTCCTCGAAGCGCCGCGACACACCCGCCAGCCGCTCGCGCTTCTGCGCGATGTCGCGGGCGATTGGCCGCAGGCTCAGCCGGTCCGCCCGCCGCCCCAGCGCCTCGCGCCGCGCCGTCACCAGCCGCATCAAGGCAGGCGCCAGCCGCTCGGCACGGTCTTCGGACCGCCGCCGCGCCTCGGCCACCGTGCGCATCAGCGCCTGCGGGCGCAGGCTTCCGGCGGTCTCCGACAGGTGCACGCGCCGGACCTGCACGCCCCGGATCAGCGCCTGCGGCAGCCGGTCGCCCAGCACGTCGAGCCGCTGGCGCGGCTGTTCGACCAGCGTCTCGATCCGCGGCAGCGCGCGCGCCAGATCCCGCAGCCTCTGGCCGCGCTGTTCGAGCCGCTGCACCAGCGCGCGCGTCAGCCGCGCCTCTTGGTCGCCAAGCCATCCCAACAGCTCGCGCCGCACCGGCACCGCCAGCTCCGCCGCCGCGGTGGGCGTGGGCGCGCGCTTGTCCGAGACGAAGTCGATCAGCGTCGTGTCGGTCTCGTGCCCCACGGCCGAGATCAAAGGGATCTCGGACGCCGCCGCCGCCCGCGCCACGATCTCTTCGTTGAAGCCCCAGAGATCCTCGATCGACCCGCCGCCCCGCGCCACGATCAGCAGATCGGGCCGCGGCAGCGCGCCGCCTGGGGTCAGCGCGTTGAACCCGGCAATGGCGCGCGCCACCTCGGGGGCGCAGGCCGCGCCCTGCACCGCCACCGGCCAGATCAGCACCTTGCGCGGAAACCGTTCGCGCAGGCGGTGCAGGATGTCGCGGATCACCGCCCCCGAGGGCGAGGTCACCACCCCGATCACCTCGGGCAGGTAGGGCAAGGGCCGCTTGCGCTCTTCTGCGAACAGACCCTCGGCCTGCAACGCCGCCTTGCGCTTTTCCAGCATCGCCATCAGCGCACCCATGCCGGCAGGGCGGATGTCCTCGATCACGATCTGGTATTTCGACTGGCCGGGAAATGTCGTGAGCCGCCCCCGCGCGACCACTTCCATGCCCTCTTCGGGCTGGGTCTGAAGTTTCGACGCCACCCCCTTCCACATGACGCCCGAGATCACCGCCCGGTCGTCCTTGAGGTCGAGGTACACATGCCCCGAGCGCGGCCGCGACACGCGGCCCACCTCGCCCTTGACCCGGACGAAGCCGAACTCGCCCTCGATCACACGCTTCACCGCGCCCGACAGCTCCGAGACGGTGAATTCCGGCGTGTTGCCGCTCTCGCCCTCGTCGATCAAATCCATCGCCTGTCCTGCCCCGTCGCTTGCCCTTGCCTTTCGGTCACCTTAAACGACGACGAAACCCCGTGAAAGCGCCCCCCGCTTCTCTGGTTCACAAATACCTCGGGGGTCCGGGGGCAGCGCCCCCGAAACCCGGTCAGCCATCGAAGGGCCACGCCATGAACATCCTCATCCTCGGCAGCGGCGGGCGCGAACATGCCCTGGCCTGGGCCGCGCTGCAGAACCCAAAATGCGACAAGCTGATCGTGGCCCCGGGCAACGCCGGCATCGCGATGATCGCCGAATGCGCCAGCCTCGACATCACCGACGGCGGTGCGGTGGCGGAGTTCGCCGGCGAGAACAACATCGACTTCGTCATCATCGGCCCCGAGGCACCGCTGGCCGCGGGCGTCGCCGACCGACTGCGCGACTCCGGGTTGCTGGTTTTCGGGCCGTCGGCCGCCGCCGCCCGGCTCGAGGCGTCGAAAAGCTTCACCAAGGAGATCTGCGACGCCGCCAACGCGCCCACCGCCGCCTATGGCCATTTCACCCATGCCGAGGACGCCAGGGACTACCTGCGCACCCAGAGCCTTCCCATCGTGGTCAAGGCGGACGGGCTCGCCGCGGGCAAGGGCGTGATCATCGCCGAGACGCTGGAGGAGGCCGACGCCGCCATCGACGACATGTTCGGCGGCGTCTTCGGCGGCGCCGGTGCCGAGGTGGTGATCGAGGAATTCATGCGGGGCGAGGAGGCGTCGTTCTTCGTGCTTTGCGACGGCAGCACGGTGCTGCCCATCGGCACGGCGCAGGACCACAAACGCGTGGGCGCGGGCGACACCGGCCCCAATACCGGCGGCATGGGCGCCTATTCGCCCGCGCCGGTGCTGTCCGATGCGGTGGCGCAAAAGGCGCTGGACGAGATCATCCGCCCGACCATGGCCGAAATGACCCGCCGCGGCACGCCCTATCACGGCGTGCTCTATGCCGGGCTGATGATCGAGGGCGGCCAGCCCCGTCTGGTGGAATACAACGTCCGTTTCGGCGATCCCGAATGCCAGGTGCTGATGCTGCGGCTGGGCGCGCAGGCGCTGGACCTCATGCATGCCTGCGCCGAGGGCCGTCTGGCCGAGACGCGGGTGAACTGGGCCGAGGACCACGCCATGACGGTGGTGATGGCCGCCAAGGGCTATCCCGGCGATTACGAAAAAGGCACGCCGATCAACGGGCTCAAGGCCCTGCCCGAGGACAGCTTCCGGATGATGTTCCACGCCGGCACCACCGCGACCGACACCGGCTTTGCCGCCGCCGGGGGCCGCGTGCTCAACGCCACTGCCCGCGGCGCCAGCCTGCAGGAGGCGCGCGACGCCGCCTATGCGCTGCTCGAGCAGATCGACTGGCCCGGCGGCTTCTACCGCCCCGACATCGGATGGCGCGCGCTCTGAGCGCGAAGCGGCCGCGGAGATGGAAACATCCCCGCCAGGGGCGTCCCGTTTTCAGCAGCGCAGCGCTCGATCCAGGTCCTCCGGCCTGTCGTAGCGTCCAATGCTGCGGGCCCGCAAACCGTCCGGCCCGAGCCGCACCGCCTGCACCGTCTGCCAGTCGCCATCGGCAAGGATCAACTCGGGTCCACCGCCGCAGTCGCGCAGACCGCCCGGAATGACATCCCAGCCGATGAGATGGTTGGTGAATCCGGCCATCTCCGCCACCGGCACCAGCCGCCGCCCCTCGAGCCGCCAGATTCGCAGCACCTTCGCCAGATGCGGACGGTCCACATAGGCCAGTTCGATCCGACCGTCGCCGTCCAGATCGCCCGCGCCCACCGGCGCCAGCCAGCGGTTGGGCCGGCCGATGAACGGTGTCGCCGCGACCACGCCGCTGGTGTCGTATAGGGCCAGCCGCGCGCCCTTCCCGAGGTCGCTTTCCACGACCATCGCCAGCACGTCGCCGGTCTCGGTGGTCATGAGCCGTGGCGCCAGGTCCTCGAAGACGCGCGTCTCTGGCAGGCGCAGCGTCACCTGTCGCGCCGCGCACCCTGCGCAGGGGGCCAAGGTCAGGACAAGGGCGCCCCATTCCACCGCATCGCCCAGCACGCCGTGGGCATAGCGCGTGGTCGGCTCGGCATAGGACGCGGCGGTGATCGTCTGTGCCGCGGCGCCGCCGACCGGCGCCAGCCACAGGAACAGCGCCAGACCCGCGCCGCGGGCGGAGCCGTACCACAGGCGCCACCGAAGACGCGGCGCCCGGCGGGTCATCAGATCTGCTTTTCCGGCATCTGCACGCGCAGCCCGTCCAGCGCGTCCGACACCTTGAGCTGGCAGGTCAGGCGCGACCGCTCCGGATCGGGCTCGTAGGCGAAGTCGAGCATGTCCTCTTCCATGTCTTCCCGGGGCGGCAGCTTGTCGACCCAGGCGGGGTCCACGTAGACGTGGCAGGTCGAGCAGGCGCAGGCGCCGCCGCAATCCGCCTCGATGCCCGGGATGCCGTTGTCCCGCGCGCCTTCCATCACGGTCAGACCGTTGGCGACCTCGACCTCGTGCTCGGTGCCGTTGTGTTCGACATAGGTGATCTTCGCCATGCCATTCTCCTCAGAATTCGATGTTCCGGCCCTACCTAGTCATGCGCGCGGACCGCGACCAGTCCCTTTTGCGGCGGTGGCCTTGCAGAGTTGCGTGAAAGCCCGAATGTTCTATATTCGTTCCCATGCGAGTCCTGACCGCCCCCTCTGCCGCCGCTTGGCCGCGGCCGCCGGCCTGCCTGCCCGCCGACCGGCTCGAGGCGCCGCCCGAAGGCGCGCGGGTGGCGGTGGCGGGGCTGGTGATCCTGCGCCAGCGGCCCGGCACCGCCAAGGGGGTGATCTTCGTCACGCTCGAGGACGAGACCGGCGTGGTCAACGTGATCGTCTGGCGCGGCATCTACGAACGCTTCCGCCGCGCGGTGATCGCCGGGCGAATGCTGCGGGTGACCGGACGGCTGCAGCGCGCCCATGGCGTGACCCATGTGATCGCAGAGCAGATCGAAGATATCTCGGCCCTTCTCGACAGCCTGCTGGCCGTACCCGCAGAGTGACAGGCCGACACCCGGCACCCCCGGAATTCTCGAGAATTCCGGGTCGTTTTTCTCGAGAAAAACGCAGGCCCGGTCCGGACGGCAGCGCTCGGGTCCTTCCGGCATGCCGCCCCGTGCCGAAAAACCGCCGAAACACGGCGGGTTGCGCATCGCGGGGTTGGCACCTGCGCGACCGCTCGGCTATCTTGCGCCAAACGCCCGCATCAGAGGCCGAGCAGCGATGATCCGACCCCTTGCCCCCCTGGCCCTGTGCCTCTGGGCGGCCGCCTGTGCGCCGGGCGGCCCCGGCGACCGGGCGACCCGGGCCGAGACCGAAGCCGTCGCCGCCACGCGTGAGGCCGACGGCACCTGCAGGGCGCGCGAGATCACCCCCGCAATCTATGAACAGGTGCCCGGCCAGGTGCAGGTCGTACAGGCCGAGCTTGCGCCCGACGGCACGGTGATCCGCCCGCCGATCTATCGCAACGCCACCGTGCCACGGGTCGTCACCCCGCGCCGCGAGATCCGTTTCCAGGTGCCCTGCCCCGAAGAGATGACTCCCGAATTCATCGGCACCGTGCAGCGCGCCCTGCTGGCGCGCGGCTATTACCGCGGCATCATCACCCGCCGCATGGATGCCGCCACCGTCGAGGCGGTGCGCCGCTACCAGTCCGAACGCGGACTGCCGAGCGGTCACCTGGCGCTCGACACCGCACAGGAGCTTGGCCTGATCGCGATCGACCTGCCGGAAAGCGACGCCTGACCCAGAGTGCCCGGCGGCGGCATGCCGGCACCGCGACCAAGGCGAAATGACCCCGACCGGCGCCGTTCGGGCCTCTCACGCGGCGTTGCAGGCCTGCGGGCATCCAAACGGCACCGGCCCGGCCCCTGCATCGCAGAGCCCCCGCGGTCGTCGAGCCTGCGCCGGTCCAGCCTCGATGCTGCACGAAGAAAGCGCCGGCATCCACCCGGCACCGGCCCGGTCCCGCCCCCTGCGTTGCAGTCCCGCGGGCGTCCGGGCCGTGCAGGTCGGCGTCGCGGCTCCGGTGCGGTGGCTGCGGCGTCACGCGCTGCGTGGCTCCGGCGCAGCGGCCCTGGATCGCGCGCGGTCCGGCGCGGGGCGCCGGGTGAACTTGTCGTCGTACATCCGCTGATCGGCGAGACGCAGCAGGGCCGCGGGTGCAATGCCTTCGGCCGGCCAGTAGGCCGCGCCCACCGCGACCGACAGGGTGTCGATCGGATGGCTCAGACCCGCGGGCCGCAACGGTGCCGAAACAGCGGCCTTGAGGCGCCGCACGATGCGCTGCGTCACCTCCGGACCCGGCCCGACCAGGCAGATGGCAAACTCATCGCCGCCCAGGCGGCTGACGTGATCCTCGGGGCGCAGTTGCGATCGCAGACGCGCCGCCACGGTTTTCAGGACCGCGTCCCCCGTGGCATGGCCAAAGCGGTCGTTGACCGGTTTGAAATTGTCGAGATCGAGATACAGCACAGCCCCTTGCCCCGCCGCCGCCGCCGCCTCGATCGACCGGGCCACCGCTTGCGAAAACGCCGTGACGTTCAGCAACCCGGTCAGAGGATCAGTCATCGCCAGCACCCGCAGCCGGGCCGCCTCGCGGCGCAGGCTTTCCCTTTCGGCAAGGCTGCGGCGCAGCAGGTCGCGGGTGTCCGGCTCCACCGGCTTCGGCGGGGCGGGGACCGGCACCGGCGGCACGGACCGGTCGCCCTGGAACAGCACCAGACGGTCGTCAGGGCCGCCCGGCAGCGCGAGGCACCGGGCAATGAACACGCCGCCTGCCGGCCCGTCGCTCCGGCACAGGCGCGTGCAGACCGGCGCCGGGCGGTTCAGCGCCTGCACGACGGGCTGCGCCAGCGGCACCCGTTCTGCGCCGTCAAGCTCCTCCATGGAGATGGGCAGGTCGGGGCCGAACTGCGCCCGTGCCAGCCGGTTCATCCAGAGCACGCGACCTTCCGGATCGGCGAGGATGCAGGGCTCCGCCGCCGCTTCGAGCGCGAGGGCAATCCCGGTCCGGACCCCGGAATGGTCGGCGTTGAACGCCCGCATCATCGCCCGATGACCCGCGTCCGGCCATGGGTCCCGCCGGTTGCGCCGCGGCGCGGGACGTGCGTCACGATCCGCCCTGTCAGGTGCACCTCCGGAAATCGCCGCCGCATTGTCTTCATGGTCTCAAGCCGCCTCTCGCCATCCGGATCAAATCTGGAGGCGTTTACTTAATCATCGGTAAAGGAACCTGAAAAAATTATCTCGCATTCATGTAAAAAGCGCCCCGTCTCCGGGGCGCTTTCGATTGCGGCATGAACAGAGGCGTCAGTCCTCTTCCAGACCCAGCGCGACAAAGCGCGGATCGCCGCCGCGGCGCACCAGCAGCAGCAGCGACTTGCGGCCGGATTCGCGGGCATCGTCTATGCGGTCGTTGAGATCGCCCAGGCTGGTGACGGCGCTCTGGCCGGCTTCGGTGATCACGTCGCCTTCGCGCAGGCCCTTATCGAAGGCCTCGGAGGTTTCGTCCACCGAGCGCACCACAAGGCCCTCGACCGACGGGTCGATGCCCAGTTCGTCGCGCAGCGCATCGGTAACCGGTGCCAGCGTCAGGCCAAGCACGTCCATCTCCTCGGGCTCGTCAGGCGTGTCCGGTGCATCTTCGGCGGTGGGCATGATGCCCTCGGCCTCTTCGCGGCGGCCCAGCGTCACGCGCAGCGTCTCGTTGCTGCCTTCGCGCATGACCACGACGCGCACGGTCTTGCCGACCTCGGTATTGCCGACCTGCCGCACCAGCGCGCGGGTGTCCTCGACCTCGCGGCCGTCGAAACTGGTGATCACGTCACCCGACAGCATGCCCGCATCCTTTGCGGGACCGTCCGGCACGTCCGTAACCAGTGCGCCGCGCGCGGCCTCGAGCCCCATCGCCTCGGCCACGTCCTCGGTCACGTCCTGGATGCGCACGCCCAGCCAGCCACGACGCGTTTCGCCGTATTCCTGAAGCTGCGAGACCACGCGCGTCACCACGTTCGAGGCCATCGAGAAGCCGATGCCGATGGAGCCGCCGTTGGGCGACAGGATCGCCGTGTTCACGCCGATCACGTCCCCGTTCATGTTGAACAGAGGGCCGCCCGAGTTGCCGCGGTTGATGGCGGCGTCGGTCTGAATGTAATCGTCATAGGTGCCCGACAGCGCCCGATTGCGGGCCGAGACGATCCCCGCGGAGACCGAGAAGCCCTGCCCCAGCGGGTTGCCCATGGCCATGACCCAGTCGCCAACGCGCGCGGTGTCGCTGTCGCCGAAGTTGACGAACTTGAGCGGCGTATCCGCCTCGACCTTCAAAAGCGCGATGTCGGTGTTGGGATCGGTGCCCACCAGTTCTGCCGGCAGCTCGAACCCTTCGAAGAACTCCACCTGGATCTCGTCGGCGCCGTCGATCACGTGGTTGTTGGTGACCACGTAGCCGTCCTCCGAGATCACGAAGCCCGAACCCAGCGCCGAGGACTGGCGCGGCCGGTCGCCGCCGCCGTTGCGGTCCTGGAATTCACGGAAGAAATCCTCGAAGGGCGAGCCCTCGGGCACGATCCCCTGCGGCCCGGTGCGGCCCGCCACGGTGGTCGAGGTGGTGATGTTCACGACCGAGGGGCTGATGCGTTCGGCCAGTTCGGCAAAGCTCCGGGGCGCGCCCTGCGCGCCGGCCATCAGCGTTTGCGACAGGATCAGCACCATCGACAGGGTGCCGAGCCAGAACAGGCGCAGCGGCGTCGCCGTGTCGAACGTGCGGGCGTGGGATTGCGGTCTCAATGGGAACTCCTTGTCGGCTCAGGTCTTCATCGCTCTGCGACAGGGCCGTGCGACGCTGCACGGGCGCTGCGTTGAACGCTTGTGCATGAACATAGGCGCGGATGCACGACACTCAAAGCCTCTTGTGAAGAGTCACGCACGCGTGATGGTGTAAAGCGCTGAATGTAGTGCGCCTGCGCGGCGCGCCGGGCTGCACGGGCCAGCCTACGCCGCCGGCTTTGACATCGGTTGGATCGGATGTCGTGTTAGGCACGGCTGTTCGGAGCGGCCCCGGAAGACGATCCTTCGTTCGGCGCGGGCAAGGGCGCGATGTCCGCAGACACTTTTTCTTAAGAGCAAGACGATATCCGGGTCTGCGACTGTCCGTCTGAAACGCCCTATTCGAAAGAAAGCCGCCATGTTCTCGAAGCACCGCGCCGTTAAGCCCGCACAGGACGATCGGTCGCAAAAAGCCTTTCTACAGATGATCGACCGGACCCAGGCCACGATCCAGTTCACGCCCGAAGGAAAGATCCTGACGGCCAACAAGAATTTCCTGGACCTCATGGGCTACACGCTGGACGAATTGGTGGGGCAGCACCATTCGATCTTCATCGAGGCGGATACTGTCGCAAGCGACGAATACCAGGCCTTTTGGCGCAGCCTCCAGGCCGGAGAGTCCTTCACCGATCAGTTCCCGCGCATCACCAAGGACGGGTCGACGGTGTGGATTCAGGCGACCTATGCGGCCTGCCTGAACAGCCAGGGCGAGGTCGACACGGTCATCAAGATCGCCACCGACATCACCCAACGGCGTAAGGAACTCGGCCGGGTCGCCGAGGGGCTGTCAGAGCTGAGCAAGGGCAACCTCGCGCATCGCGTGGCCGAATGCAGCCTGGCGGATATCGAGTTGCTGAGACAGGCGTACAACACCGCGGCCTCGCAACTGGCCGATGTCGTCCGCCTGGTCAAAGAGGTGGCGGAAACCGTGCGCCAGACCTCGAATGAGGTCGGCCATTCCTCCGCCGACCTGTCCAAACGCACCGAAACCCAGGCGGCGACGCTGGAAGAAACCGCCGCCGCCATCGAGGAACTGACCTCGACCGCGAAATCCTCTGCCGACAGCGCCAAGGAGGTGGAGCACTCCGCCAGCAAGGCAAAGTCGATCGCCGGCAATGGCGGCGAGGTGGTCGAGGATGCGATCGCCGCCATGACGAAGATCTCCAAATCCTCCGACCGGATCTCGAACATCATCACCGTGATCGACGATATCGCCTTTCAAACCAACCTTCTGGCGCTCAATGCCGGGGTCGAGGCCGCCCGCGCAGGGGAAAGCGGCCGCGGCTTCGCCGTTGTCGCCTCCGAAGTGCGCAACCTCGCCGTGCGGTCCTCCGATGCCGCGTCCGAGATCAAGGATCTGATCCTGGAAAGTTCCGAACATGTCGGCGCCGGGGTGGCGCTTGTCACCCGCGCCGGGGAAGAACTGGAAAAGATCGTTCCCAGCGTCAGCCTGATCTACGACAACATCCGCGGCATCGCGCAAAGCGTGTCCGAACAGTCTCTGACGTTGGTCGAGATCAACACCGGGGTGTCACAGCTGGACCTGATGACCCAGCAGAATGCCGCGATGGTCGAACAGACGACCGCCGCAAGCCAGACGCTGACGGAATACGGCAATCAGCTGATCCAGCACGTCGGCGCCTTTCACATCGCCGACGCGACCGGTGTGGCCACCGAAGTCGTACCGGCGATGGCGCCCGCTGCTTACGAAAAAATCCCGATGCGCGCGGCGCAATAGGGTTCGACCCGCTTTCCGCCCTTCTGGCCGTGTCCTCCGGGCCCGCAGACAAGGTCTGCCCGGGACAATTTTCAACGCAAATCAACACGCCCACGGTCCTGACGCCACCTTGCGCAGCCTCGGCCCTGTAGCAGCACGGTCCGCCCGGCACCGTATCGGAGCGAGCGGCGTTTTGGCCTGCGCCCTACCCTGCATGCAAACCGCGTGCGGCGAACCGGACGCCCGCGATGACGGGTCTAGAGCACCGCCTTCGCCAGCCAGACCAGCGACAGCCCAAGGGCAAGCGCCGCAAGACCGACCATGCGGCGGGTTTCTTCGGGCATCAGCCGCAGCGCTTCCAGCAGCTGCTCCACAAGCGAAGGGGCCAGTGCGTACACCAGCCCCTCTATCACCAGAACCAACCCGATGGCGGTCAAGAGATCCTGCATCACTGCCCCTCGGTCAGCGTCGTATCCTCCGCAGAGACCTCGGCCTCCGAAGTGGCAGGCACGTCGGGCGTGGCAGAGGCCTGCTCGTCGGACGCGGTCGGGGACCCTTCGTCCGGTGCGGCAGAGCCTTGCTGTTCCGGCGCGGCCTCCGCCCCCGATGCCTCCGGCGCCGCGGAAGAGCCGCCGTTGCCGGTCGTTCTGCGGGCAAAGGTGTTGTCGTTCTTGAAATACTCGAAGAACTGGCTGTCCGGCGTCATGACCATCCGCGAGTTGTTGCCCGAAAGCGCGTTCTCATAGGCCTGCAGCGACCGGTAGAAGGCAAAGAACTCCTCGTCCGCGCCAAAGGCTTCGGCAAAGATCCGGTTGCGTTCGGCATCGGCCTCACCGCGGATGATCTGCGCCTCGCGCTCGGCCTCGGACAGGGTTTCGGTCACCGTCCGGTCGGCCAGCGCGCGCACCCGCTGCGCGGCTTCGTTACCGCGGGCGATCTCGTCCGCCGCCTCGCGTTCCCGCTCCGCCCGCATACGAGCAAAGGTCGCCTCGAGGTTCTGCGCCGGCAGGTTGGTCTGCTTGAGCCGCACGTCCACGACATCCAGCCCCAGCCCGCGGGCCGAGAGCCGCGCCTGGTCGCGGATGCGGATCATCAGGTCGCGGCGATCCTCGGACAGGATCGTGTCCGAGGTCACCTGATCGGCACCCAGCACCTCGCGGATCTGGGCGTTCAGAACCGAGCTCAGCCGGTCCTCGGCCGCCCGCAGACCGCCGACGCCGACCGCCTGCCGAAACTGCACCACATCCGCGATGCGGTACCGGGCGAAGGCGTCGACGACGAGGCGTCGGTCGTCCGATGGCGTGACCTCGATGGTCTCGGTGTCGAGGCTGAGAATCCGGTCGTCGTAGCGCACGACTTCCTGGATCAGCGGGATCTTGAAGGACAGTCCCGGCTCTTCCTTGACGGACTTGATCTGGCCGAACTGCAGCACCAGCGCCTTTTCACGCTCGTCCACCACAAAGATCGACGACAGGATGCCGATGACGGCGATCACCAGGATCGGCAAAAGAAAGGTTGTCTTGCGCATGGCTTAGTTCCCCTCCCCGGTCGTGCGGTTGCGGTTCAGCTCGTTCAGCGGAAGATACGGCACGATGCCGCCTCCCTGTCCGTCGCTGCCGGTCACCGACTCGTCCAGGATCATCTTGTCCACATTGCCCAGCACGCGCTCCATCGTCTCGATGTAGAGACGCTTGCGGGTCACGTCCTGCGCCTTGGAGTATTCCTCGAGAACCGAGGTGAAGCGGCTCGCCTCACCGATCGCGCCGTTGACCTCGCGGGCGCGGTAGCCCTCGGCCTCCTCGCGCACCTGCGCCGCGGCACCGCGCGCCTCGGCCAGGACGCGATTGGCATAGGCATCGGCCTGACGCTGCAGCCGGTCGCGTTCCTGTTCGGCCGCCTGCACCTCGCGGAAGGCGTCGATCACTTCAGCGGGCGGATCGGCGGTGTCGAGGTTGACCCGGACGATGTTGATGCCGCTTTCGTATTCGTCGAGCGTGTTCTGGATGTTCTGCATCGCCGTATCGGCGATCAGGCCCCGGTCACGGTTGAGAATCGGTGCCAGGTTGCTGGCCGCGATGATCTCGCGCATGACCGATTCCGACACCGCCCCCACGGTCAGCTGCGGGTCGCGGATGTTGAACAGCAGCTTGGCGGGGTCGTTGATGTTCCAGACCACCTGGAATTCGATATCGACGATGTTGGCATCCGTGGTCAGCATCAGCCCGTCGCCGTTGTTGCCGCGGCGCGCACCGATATTCTCGGTCCGTTCCGAGGTGACGTTGACGACCTCGTAGGTGACCAGCGGCCAAGGCGCAAAATTCAGACCCGGGTTGCCGGTGCTGGAGTATTCGCCCAGAAACAGCTCGACCGACTGTTCTTCGGGTTTCACGGTGTAGAAGCTGGCAAAGGCCCAGACTCCGATGGCCACCAGAGCCGCGATGCCCACGGTGCCGCGGGTCATCTTGGGACCGTCGCCGCCGGATCCGCCCGACGGGCCGCCGGTGCCGCCGCCGCGCCCCCCCATCAGGACCCGCAGGCGTTCCTGACCCTTTTTCATCAGCTCGTCGATCTCGGGGATCTGAGGCTGGTTGTCCTCGGGCCGACGGCCGCCGCCGCGAGGATCCCGGTCGTTTCCGGGTCCGCGTCCGCCGCCGTTCTGGCCTCCACCGCCTCCGCCGCCCCAGGGGCCGCCGCTGTTGCCTGCCATAAAGTGTTCCCTCTCGGTCAATCTCAATATCTCGTGGAAGTCTCGGACTGCCTCATACCTGTGCAGTTCGACGTCGAATTCAAGCGCTCCGCACCGGATTGCGCATGGTGACGATCTCCTCGGACATGGTCGGATGCACCGCCACGGTCCGGTCGAAATCCTCTTTTGTTGCGCCCATCTTGATCGCGATGCCGGCCATCTGGATCATCTCGCCGGCATTGGGTGCTACGATATGACACCCCAGCACCCGGCGGCTGGCCTTGGACACGATCAGCTTCATCAGCACCCGGTCGGCCCGGCCGATGAAGGCGGTCTGCATCGGCCGGAAGCTGGTGCAATAAACCTCGATCTCTTCCTGGTCGCGGGCGGCCTCCTCGGTGAGCCCGACGGTGCCCAATTCGGGCTGGGTGAAGACCGCCGAGGGGATGAGGTCATGGTCGACCGGCGTGGGGTTGCCCTTGAACACCGTCTCGACAAAGGCCATGCCCTCGCGAATGGCCACGGGCGTGAGGTTGACGCGGTCGGTGACGTCGCCGATGGCGTAGATGCTGGGCACCGCGGTCTGGCTGTAGTCGTCGACCACGATCTCGCCGTTGCGCCCCAGCTTCACGCCGAGTTCTTCCAGCCCCAGCCCCTCGGTGTTGGGCTTGCGCCCGGTGGCAAAGAGCACGCGGTCGAAGACGCGGGAATTGCCGTTGGTGGCCTTGACCCAGATCGGCCCTTTCCGAGTGCCGCCTCCGTGGTCCTCCTGGCCCATCATGGCGCTGTCGCCGACGACTTCGCCCACCTGCTGCACCGAGACCCCCATGCCCTCGGGCTCTTCGCCCTTTTCGGCACAGCGCATGTCGACGATGTTGGTGCCGGTGTGCAGGTCGATGCCGCGCTGCTTCATTTCTTCGGCAATGAGGCCGCGCGCCTCTTCGTCGAACCCGCGCAGGATCTGCGCGCCGCGATAATACTGCGTCACCTCGACCCCGAGCCCGTGCAAGATGCAGGCGAATTCGCAGGCGATGTAGCCGCCGCCGACGATCAGGATCGATTTGGGCAAGGCGTCCATGTGAAAGATGTCGTCCGACACGATCCCCAGGTCGGCATTGGCCATGTCGGGCCGGACCGGATGCCCGCCCGCAGCCACGAGGATGTGCTTTGCGGTCTTTTCCGCGCCGTTGGACAGCGACACGGTGTGCGGGTCCTTGATCGTGGCGCGGCAGTCGAAGGTCTCGACCCCCGATCCCTGCAGCAGCTTGCGGTAGACCCCTTCGAGCCGGTCGAGTTCGCCGTTCAGACGCTTCGAGAACGTCGGCCAGTCGAACGCGCCTTCCTTCAGATCCCAGCCGTATGCGCCCGCATCCGCGACCGTCTCGGCATATTCGCTGGCAAAGACCATGAGCTTTTTCGGCACGCAGCCGCGGATCACGCAGGTGCCGCCGTACCGGCTTTCCTCGGCCAGCCCGACCCGGGCGCCGGCCTCGCCCGCGGCCACCCGGGCCGCGCGCACGCCGCCGGATCCGCCACCGATGACGAAAAGGTCGTAATCAAAATCGCTCATGGCCTGCCCTCCAGACGTCTCGGCGCAGAGGTATCCCATAGGACCCGCCCCTTGGCCAGAGCGGGCGGTCAAAAAGCCGCGCCGACCTGCGGGTCCGCTGCCCCTGCCGGGTCAAAGCCTCCGGCGGGAGTTTACCGGCAAGATGAAGCAAGGGCGCCGCGCCCCCGGCTTCATCTTGCACCGCGCGTTTTGCGCTTCGGAACTTGCGGGAAGATCGCCGGGACGCATGCGGGCTGGCCCGTCACTGCGGCGCGAGTCAAACGCGCCAATGCCCGATCAGTCGCCCAGATCGCTGAAGAGATTGTCGGTCTCGACGAAGTCCAGCCGGTCGTTCTCGACCGTGCCGGAATTGATGTCCCGCATCTCGATCCGGCCGTCGCCATAGCCGATCACCACGATGTCGCAGATGTCGATGAAGAGCCCGTTCTCCACCACGCCGGGGATCTGGTTCAGCACCATGGCAAGCTGCCGCGCATTTCCGATGCGCCCCAGATGCAGGTCGAGGATGTGGTTGCCCTCGTCTGTTATGAAGGGCCGGTCGCCGGTCATCCGCAGCGTGGCGCCGCGGCCCATGACATCCATCGCCACCAGCGTTTCCTCGATCAGCGCCTGGGTGGTGGGCCAGCCGAAGGGGATGACCTCCACTGGCAGCGGGAAGGCGCCCAGGTGTTCGACCTCTTTCGCGGCATCGGCGATCACCAGCAGTTGGTCCGACGCGGTCGCCACGATCTTTTCCTGCAGCAGCGCGCCGCCGCCGCCCTTGATGAGGTTGAGTTCGGCGTCGAATTCGTCGGCGCCGTCTATGGTGAGGTCGAGCCAGCGCGCCTCGTCGAGGCTCACCACCTCGATACCGACCTCGCGGGCCAGCTCGGCGGTCCGGGTCGAGGTCGGCACGCCGCGGAACTTCAGCCCCTCCTCGCGCACCATCTCGCCGAGGCAGCGCACCAGCCAGGCGGCGGTCGATCCGGTACCCAGCCCGACACGCATGCCGTCCTCCACGAATTCCGCCGCGCGCTTGGCGGCCACGAACTTGGCTTTGTCGATGGGCGAAAGCTCTCCGGCCATGGCGTCTGTCTCCGTCAGGTGTTCCGGTCTTATAGGACGGCCTGCGCCGTACCGCGAGGGCCAATCGGGCGCAAGGTCCGGGCAATCGCCACGTGCCGGGGCGCAAGGGTCCGCCTGGACGCGGCACAGGTCGGCTGCCCGGCGGGCTCCGCCGCGGCGGAATATTGCATAAATGCGACAGTAAGGAAAACCTCACTACCTCTTAAGTTGTATTCGGGTTAAATCTCTTCGCGCTGGTTCATCGTTTTTCGGCCAGCGGCACACGTTTCATTTCGAAGCAAATAATTTTTCAGAAAGGACTTTCTCATGGCAACCGTGAGCCGTATCACCCTGCGCATCGAGGACGCGGGCCGCAACCGCAGCCGCGTCACCCTGACCTACCGTATCTGCTTTTCCCATTGCGAGGCGATGGCGGGATCGACCTTTATCGAGAACGTCACCCTGCGCGGCGACGATCCGGTCTGGGACGATCACCTGATCACCCTGCGCAACGGGTGCATCCGCGCCCAGAACGGCTGTATCGACCGCGAACTGACGCGCATCGTGTCGAACAGCACATTGGACGAGGACCCCGACACAATCATCTTCGGCTGGGTCATCGGCAACAAGGACGAGGTCTATGGCCGGGTCAGGCTGACGCCGTTCGAACCGAACGGCAGCCAGGGCGATTCCAACATCGTCTCGGCCCATTTCGGCCCCGCGGGCTGACACTCGTGGCGGCGCGCCCGCTGGCCGTCGCCGAAAGCGCCCCGTCCGGCAAGTCCGGGCGGGGCGGACCGCGCGGGTCCGATCACGCGATGCCCAGCATCCACCACAAGACCAGCGCCCCGGCGGCCGCCAAAGCCATTCGGTCGATCAAGAGCGCCATGTCGGTTCCTTTCGCGGTTGAGAACGTCTGAGGACAGCCTGCGCCGGGAGTGCTAAGATTCCGTGAACCCCGGTCGGGGCGGCACCGCTTCCCTTTCCGCGCGAAACCTGTCGCTTTCCGACACCGCGGCGCCCCCGAATCCGCTATCACCCGACCCATGTCCCGCGACCTGCGCCTGCATTACGCTCCCGACAACGCCTCCCTGGTGATCCGTCTGGCGTTGCTTGAACGCGGTCTGCCGTTCGAAACGGTTCTGGTCGACCGGACCAGCCGCGCGCAGGACAGCGAGACCTACCTCAGGATCAACCCTGCCGGCCGCATCCCGGCTCTCGAGACCAATGACGGACCGATCTTCGAGACCGCTGCGATCCTGCTCTGGCTGTCGGATCGCTTCGGCGGGCTGCTGCCCGCGCCGGACGCGCCGGATCGCGGGGCGGCGCTGTCGTGGCTGTTCTTCCTGTCGAACACGCTGCACGCCGATCTGCGGCTGATGTTCTATGCCGAGCGCTACACCGCCGATGCCGCGGGCCTGCGCGCAAGCCTGGCACCGCAGGTCACCCGGTCCCTGAACCTGCTCGACGCGCAGGTCGCGCAAGCCGCGCCGTGGCTGGGCGGCGACGTCCCGTCGCCGCTCGACCTCTACCTCTGCGCCATGCTGCGCTGGTGTGCGCTTTATCCCCAAGGTGGCACCGGCTGGTTCCGCCTGGGCGATTTCCCAAACCTGCGCGCTCTTGCGATCCGCACCGAGGCGCGCGACAGTGCCCGGATCGCCGCCGCCGCCGAAGGGCTGGGCCCCCGGCCCTTTTCCGCCCCGCAACCTGCAAACCCTCCGGAAGGAAGTGCGCTCTAGATGTTTCTGTCGGTTTTCGAGATGTTCAAGGTGGGCGTCGGCCCGTCGTCGTCGCACACGATGGGGCCGATGGTCGCCGCCGCGCGGTTCCTTGACGCGATGCGCGCCGCCCCCTTCAAGCCCGGCGGCGTGCGTGCGTCGCTGCACGGCAGCCTGGCCTTCACCGGTGTCGGCCATGCCACCGACCGCGCCACGATCCTCGGCCTCGCCGGCTTCGTGCCCGAAACCTACGACAGGGGTGAGGCCGACGCGGAACTGGCGCGGCTGCGCGAGGAAAAGCGTCTGCGCCCCGAGGGCCTGCCCGAGTTGCGCTTCGATCCCGAGACCGACCTTGTTTTCGATTACGAGCGCAAGCTGCCCGGCCATGCCAACGGCATGATCCTGATGGCCACCGACGCGCAGGGCGACGTATTGCTGCAAGAGACCTATTACTCCGTCGGCGGCGGCTTCGTCCTGACCGAGGCGGAGCTGGCCGCGGGCAAGGACACCGACGACGGACCGCCGGTGCCGCATCCGTTCAAATCCGCCGCCGAGATGGTCGAGATGTCCGCCGCGACCGGTCTGACCGTGGCCGAGATGAAACGCGCCAACGAGATCTCGCGCGGCGGGGCCGACCGGCTCGACCGCGGGCTGGCGCGGCTCTGGGACGTGATGAACGGCTGTATCGAGGCGGGGCTGGCCACAGATGGCACCCTGCCCGGAGGACTCAGGGTGCGGCGCCGAGCCAAGGCGATCCACGACGCGCTGCAGGCCGAACGCGGCCGCAACCAGAGCGCGCCGCACACGATCAACGACTGGATGTCGGTCTATGCCATGGCCGTCAACGAGGAGAACGCCGCCGGCGGCCAGGTCGTCACGGCGCCCACCAACGGTGCGGCGGGCGTGGTGCCCGCGACGATCCGCTACTACCTGGACCACGTGCCGGGGGCCAGCCGGTCGCGGGTGCCGGAGTTCCTGCTCACCGCCGCGGCGATCGGCGGGCTGGTGAAGTACAACGCCTCCATCTCCGGCGCCGAAGCCGGGTGCCAGGCCGAGGTCGGCAGCGCCGCCGCCATGGCCGCCGCCGGGCTGTGCGCCGTGCTGGGCGGGACCACCGCGCAGATCGAAAACGCCGCCGAGATCGCGCTGGAGCATCACCTGGGCATGACCTGCGACCCGGTGCGCGGGCTGGTGCAGGTGCCCTGCATCGAGCGCAACGGGCTGGGCGCGATCAAGGCGGTGTCGGCGGCCAGCCTCGCGCTGCGCGGCGACGGGGTGCACCTGGTGCCGCTCGATGCTTGCATCGAGACCATGCGCCAGACCGGATCGGACATGTCCGAAAAATACAAGGAAACCTCGCTGGGCGGGCTTGCCGTCAATATTCCCAACTGCTGAGCGGGCGCCGCTCGTCCGTGTCTCCGGCGGGCGCGCTGCCGCTGTGCAAGCCGGCGGCCCGGACGCACCATACCACGGGTGCAAACCGGAATTCTCGAGAATTCCGGACCGGTTTCCTCGAGGAAACCGGGGCGCCCGCGACGGCCGCCGGACCCCGACCCGGGCTGTGCCCCCGGCCGACAAACGCATAGGCCGCGGGCCACGCTTGCCTTGACAGCCGCTTCTGACTAGCGTCAGCGCCATGCACAAGGACAATCCCCTTCTCGGCGTCCTCCTGATGTTGGGCTTCTGTGTCGTGGCCCCCATGGGTGACGCGGTGGCCAAGCTGCTGGGGGAAAGGGTGCCCATCGGACAGCTTTTGTTCGTGCGCTTCGGCGTGCAGGCGCTGGTGCTGCTTCCGATCGTCGCCCTGACCGGGCGGATCTGGCGTATGCACGGCCGGGTCCTGTGGCTCACGCTGCTGCGCACGCTCCTGCATATCCTCGGCATCGGCATGATGTTCTCCGCCCTGCGGTACCTGCCGCTGGCCGATGCCATCGCCATCGCCTTCATCATGCCGTTCCTGATGCTCCTGCTGGGGCATTTCGTGCTGGGCGAAGAAGTGGGGATGCGCCGCATGCTGGCTTGTGCCGTCGGCTTTGCCGGGACGCTGATGGTCGTGCAGCCTGCCTTTCAGGAGGTCGGCTGGCCGGCCCTGCTGCCGCTCGGTGTGGCGGTGAACTTTTCCATGTTCATGCTGGTCACGCGCCAGATCGCCCGGGACACCGATCCCATCGGCCTGCAGGCGGTGAGCGGCGTAATGGCCGTGGCGATCATCGCACCGCTGCTGCTCTTCGTGCCGGATCTCGGCACCGGCGCGCTGACCTGGATCGCGCCGAACGGCACCACCTGGACCCTGCTTCTGTCCATCGGGCTTCTGGGCACGCTGGCGCACCTGCTGATGACCTGGTCACTGCGCTTTGCACCGGGCGCCACCCTGGCGCCGATGCAGTATCTCGAGATCCCCATCGCCACGGTCATCGGGCTTGTCGTCTTCGGCGACCTGCCCAATGGGCTGGCCATGGCCGGCATCTGCGTGACCCTCGCCGCTGGACTTTACATCGTCATGCGCGAGCGGGCCATGATGCGGGCTGCGACGCCAGCGCCGATCGCACCGGTCCCAGGCAAGACAGCGGCAGAATAAGCAGCATCAGCGGCTGATCCGTCGCGATCTCGACCGGCCCGCCGACCGCTTCGTTCGAGGTGCCGCCGCGCAGCGCCGGGGCGAACTCCAGCCCGTCCAGCGGCCAGCGCAGCCCCGTCGAGCGCCCGGTCACCGGCCCCAGCGGAAACAGCGACACCCGCGTGCCTGCGGGCAGGTCCAGCGCCAGCCTTGGCGGGCAGAGCATCACCAGATCTTCCGATCCCAGCAGGATGCAGCGCCGGTCCGCGTGTCGCGCGAGCACCGTCATCGCCGCCAGCTCGTGATCGACCCGCGCCCCCAGAAACCCGAGCCCGATCACCAGCGGGGCCGAGACATGGCGCAGCGCCTTGTCGAAATCGGTGCTGTCCTGCTCCGTGACCGGATGCATCTTCGCATCGGGAATCACCGATCGCGCCACCGCCGACAGCGAATCCATGTCGCCGATCACCGCGTCGGGCTGCGCCCCGGCTGCCAGCACCGCATCGGCGCCCCCGTCGGCCGCGACGATGGCATTAACCATGCCAAGCCAGGGCAAAATCGCCTCGGGCTTGTCCAATGCCCCGCCAACCAGCAGTATTGGACCTGAACTGTGCACAATCGGAATTTCCATGCGGGATTAATGGCCCATCGGGAAACCCGACACAATCTGGTCATGAAATGATACGCTTAACGGCACAGATTCGGTCAGCTTTCGTCAGGGGCCACGGCTAAACACACTGTTGCAAAATATGTGAAAGTGAGCAGCACATGGTGAGTTCGAGCAAGATTCTCACGGTATCATACGGGACCTTCTCCTGCACCCTGGAGGGATTCGACGAGTCCTTCGATACCATGAAGGCGATCGCAGAATATTTCCGCGATCTGGCGCAGGACGACCGGTACTTCGGGGCGGAACCGCCGACCCCGGATGCAGAGATGCTGGCCCGCATCGCAGAACGCGAGATCGCGCGCCGGGTCGAAGCCCGCATGGAGAACGGCCAGTACGTGCTGCGTCCGTCGCTGAGCGGCCCTGCCGCCGCCCAGTCCGCGCCCGACCGAGCCGCGGCCGACCAGTCTGCGCCGGTCCCGGCAGCGGCCCCCGCGCCTGCACCGGCTCAAAGCAAGGCCCCCGCCGCAGAGGTCGCACCGGCCCCGCAACCTGCCTCCGCCGCAGTCCCCGCGGCGCAGGACGACGCGGAGAGCGAAACGCCGCAGGCCACGATTGCGCCGACCGCCGCCCAAACGGACGTGCCCGCGCATGCCGAGTCGCCCGCCCAAACGGACGTCCCTGCACAAACCGAAGCACCCGCTGAGTCGCGTGTTCCCGTGCAGGCCGCAGTCGCCGCCGCCGAAGGGGTGGCATCCGAAACCCGCGCCGACCCGATGGCGCTCGCCCTCGCCGCACAGCGCGCCATGGCCGAAGCCGCGGAAGCCGAAGCCAGATCGAACGAGGCCGAGGCGGAAAACCACAGCGCCGAAGCGGAGGCCTGGGAGGATGTCGAAGACGCCCTCCCCGAGGTGATCGACCCGGCGCAAAGCGCGCCCGTCGCACCCGCCTCCGACCCCAACAGCGTGGCGGCAAAGCTGCAGCGCATCCGCGACGTGGTATCGGCCAGCGGCACCCCCGCCGCGGCCTATTCCGAAGACCAGCACGCCGATTTCTTCCTGTCCGAAACGGACAGCGCCGATGCTGCGCCGACAGGACTCCCTGCCGCGGCACCCGTTTCCGACGAGGCCGACCCCGAAGAGACGGTCTTTGACGCGCCGGTGTCCGAGGAACCCTTCGCCGATGACGCGATCGCCGAGGCGGCGCTCGAGGACAACCTCTTTGCCGACACGATCTCTGCCTTCGTGGCGTCGCAGGACGACACCCCTGCCGAGACGGAGGACGACACCCCCGCGCCGGTCCTGTCGGATGGTGAGCAAATCGCAGAGGACAACAGCGCAGAGGCGTTCGACGACGCGCTCTCCGATGCGGAGGCTGAAGACGACGCGGAGGACGTGATGTCCGAAGCGGAAGACGAGAGCGCCGAAGAGGCGCGTGACGCGGCCGCCGAAGACGACGAGGCCGAGGACATGCAGGCCGCAACGCCGGCTGCCGGCCCGCGGGCCCGCGTGCTCAAGGTCAAGCGCGCCGATTTCGAGGCCGCGGTGGCCTCCGGCCGGCTCGAAGAGGTGGCAGAGGACGAGGTCGCGCCGCGCTCCAGCCTGTCGGACGAGGAAGAGGCGGACCTGGCCCGGGAACTGGCCGAAGTCGAAGCCGAACTGGACGACGCCTGGGACGACGAGGACGACTGGGACGACGCGGACGACGCCGAAGAGGCCGCCGGCGCCGAATTCGAGGATGCGCCCGCCGCCGAAACGGCCCCCGCCCCGCGCAGCAACACTGGTCTGCGCCTGCGCCGCGACGCGCCGCCGGTGACCGAACCGCTGCGCCGCGCCCCGGCACCCGTGCTGACCCAGCCCGAAGACGATCTCGAGGAGGATGTCGAAGACGTCCGGGACGAGGCGTCGATCCTGACCGCGGCCCGCGACGCCGCGTCGCAGGACAACCTTACGGACGAGGACTGGGACGACGAGGACGATCTCGACCGGGCCTTCGACGACGAGGACGAGGACGACGAGGCCTCCGGCTCGCACGAGCGCGACGACGTCGACGAGGCGATCGAGGCCATGGCCCGCGAGGGCGCGCGCAAGGCGGTCAAGATGTCCAGCCCGGCCCGCGTCATGCTGACCGAGAACCGGATCGAAGAGGACGACACCTCGGTGTCGCGCATCCTCGACGAGACCAATACCCAGCTCGAGGAACCCGAAGGCAACCGCCGCCGCTCGGCCATCGCGCATCTGCGTGCCGCCGTCGCCGCCACGCGCGCCGACCGGATCCTGAGCCGCCGCAAGGACCCCGAGAAGGAGACCGAACCCTACCGCGCCGATCTGGCCAACGCGGTGCGTCCGCGCCGCCCCGACGCGGCCGAGGCAGAGCCCCGGTCGGAACGGCCGCAGGTCAAGCCGGCGCCGCTCAAGCTGGTGGCCGAGCAGCGTGTCGATGCCGCCGAGGCCGTCCAGCAGGCTGCCCCCGCCCCGGTGCGCCCGCGCCGCGTGATCCGCAGCGAAGAGCCGGAGGCCGGCGCCAAGGGCGAGCCGGACGCCGGTTTCGTCGAATTCGCCGAAAGCATGGGGGCAACAGAGCTGCCCGAATTGCTGGAAGCCGCCGCCGCCTACATGTCCTTTGTCGAGGGCCGCGACCAGTTCTCGCGCCCGCAGCTGATGACCAAGGTGCGGCAGGCGGAACTGTCGGAATCGAGCCGCGAGGACCGGCTGCGCAGCTTCGGCCAGCTGCTGCGCGAGGGCAAGATCGAGAAGACCCACGGCGGGCGCTTCACCGCGTCCGACCGGATCAGCTTCAAGCCCGGCAAACGCGCCGCGGGCTGAGACAGGCGATCGGAAGACGCAAAGCGGCGGGCCTTCGGGTCCGCCGTTTTTTCTTGTCCGGGCGGTTCCGGTTGCCTGCGGCAAACGAGAGACGCTGTCTCTCGTGCTCTCTGGAGGTTTATCGGCAAGATGAAGCCGCGGGCGGGCCTTGCCCTGCGGACCTGCCGTCAGGATTGACGGCTGGCGCGGCGGGTTCGCGTGCGGACCATGAGATTCGGACCGGCACGTGTCCGAAGGCAGATGGGGTGAACCGGCGACGGCGCTTTTCGGAATGGCTCCGCGGGACGACGCTGCGGTCAGGACTCGTCCTCGGGCTTCGACTGCCCGACGCCGAGGAAGATGTATTTGAACGGCAGCGCCCAGAGCACGCCCAGCACGACGTAGACCGCCAGTTCGAGCAGGAGCGGCGGGCGGTCGAAGAGCGCTACCACCGACACCGCCACGACGATGTAGAGCGGCAGCCCCACAAGCAGGATCAGGGCCGCGAGGCGGCGGCGGGTCTTGTAGCGCAGGGCCATGGTCTCTCCGGTCGTCAGTCGGCGAAGGGATCGGTCACCAGGATCGTGTCTTCGCGTTCGGGCGAAGTGGAAAGTAGCGCCACCGGGCAGCCGATCAACTCCTCGACCCGGCGCACGTACTTGATCGCCTCGGCCGGCAGGTCGGCCCAGCTGCGCGCGCCTTCGGTGGATTGCGCCCAGCCCGGCATTTCCTCGTAGATCGGCTTGCAGCGCGCCTGCTGGTCAGCGGCGGTGGGCAGATAATCCATGCGGGTGCCGTCCAGATCGTAGCCAACGCAGATCTTCAGCGTTTCGAACCCGTCGAGCACGTCGAGCTTGGTGAGCGCGATGCCGTTCACGCCCGAGGTGGCGCAGGTCTGGCGCACCAGGGCGGCATCGAACCAGCCGCAGCGGCGCTTGCGCCCGGTCACGGTGCCGAATTCGCGCCCGCGTTCGCCCAGCCGCTGGCCGTCCGCATCGTGCAGTTCGCTCGGGAAAGGGCCCTCTCCGACGCGGGTGGTGTAGGCCTTGACGATGCCCAGAACGTAGTCGATGGCGCCGGGGCCGAGGCCCACGCCGGTCGCCGCCTGCCCCGCGATCACGTTGGAGGAGGTGACGAAGGGATAGGTGCCGAAGTCGATGTCCAGCAGCGCCCCCTGCGCGCCTTCGAAGAGGATGCGCCTCCCGGCCTTGCGCTGTTCGTTCAGCACCTTCCAGACCGGCGCGGCGAAGCGCAGGACCTGCGGGGCAATTTCCGTCAGGGCGGCGATCAGCGCGTCGCGATCCACCGCGTCGATGCCCAGCCCACGGCGCAGCGGGTCGTGGTGCTGCAGGGCGCGGTCGACCCGCGCCTCGAGCGTGGCGGCATCGGCGAGGTCCGCCACCCGCACCGACCGGCGGCCGACCTTGTCCTCGTAGGCCGGGCCGATGCCGCGCCCCGTCGTGCCGATCTTGGTCCCCTTGCTCGCGGCCTCTTCGCGGGCGCGGTCGAGCTCGCCGTGGATCGGCAGGATCAGCGGCGTGTTTTCGGCGACCATCAGCGTGTCGGGGGTGATCTCGACCCCCTGCTCGCGGATCTGCGCAATCTCCTTGACCAGGTGCCAGGGGTCCAGCACCACGCCATTGCCGATGACGCTGAGCTTGCCGCCGCGCACCACGCCCGAGGGCAGCGCGTTGAGCTTGTAGACCTTGCCGTCGATCACCAGCGTGTGGCCGGCATTGTGCCCGCCCTGGAAGCGCGCGATCACATCCGCCCGCTCGCTGAGCCAGTCGACGATCTTGCCCTTGCCCTCGTCGCCCCATTGCGCGCCCACGACCACCACGTTTGCCATGTCATCCGACCTTTTCGCATTCCGGTTTCAAACCGTGCATTGCTTATCGGAGCGGCGCGGCCAGTGAAACCACGAATTTGCGCCGGCACTGGACAGCGCGGCCCGGCTCGGGTCATTTGGCGCGACAGAGGACAAAGGAGAGCGGCATGGGATTTCTGCTGCGCTGGGTCTGCGCGCTGGTTCTGGTGACGGCGACCTACAACCCGACCGATCTGAACTATGTGCGCTGGGTGCGCCAGACCTACCCGGACCAGCTGCCGCTGATGGTGCTGCTGGGGCTGCTGCTGGCGATCGGCTACATCATCTACCTGCGTGCGACGCTGCGGTCGATCGGGGCGCTGGGGATGGTCCTGATCCTCGCCGTAGTGGCGGCGCTGATCTGGGTGCTGATCGACTACGGCCTGCTGGATCTGACGAATCGCGCGCTGACGCAATGGATCGGCATCGTCGCGCTGTCGCTGGTGCTGGGCATCGGCCTGAGCTGGAGCATCATCCGCCGCAAGCTGTCCGGCCAGGCGGATGTGGACGACGTCGACGAATGACGCTGTCCACAACCTTTCCCTGCCAGCGCCGCATTTGACGCAATTTGCCGACCTATCCGTCAACCGAGCTGACAAGAGACGGAGCGTGCGCTATGAACAGACTTGCTGGATGGGGCCTGAGCGGCCTAGGGACGGCCTTCCTGGTCATATTCGCGCAGCGCTTCCTGGCCAACTACGCGACGTTCTGGAATGACGTCAACGGCTTCGGCTGGGCCGTTGGCATCACACTCTTTAAGTGGCGCAGCCTGCTGGTTCTGGGGCTGTTTTTCGGGCTACTCGGGGCGGCGCTTTTGACCCGACCACATCAGCGGGCCGCCCCGGGCTGGCGGCGGGACCTGTCGCTGACCTTGCGCGTCGTGGCCGGTCTGGCGCTGGCGATCCCGCTCTTTGATGCGCTGAAAGAAGCCTATGGTTTCGTGCGGATCACGCTGCAGTATAACGGCGACCTGACGAACCTCTTCTACATCCTGTATCCGGAACTTTTCGTCGCCTGCCTGGCCCCGCTGGCGCTTTGGATCGCGGCGAACCTCTTGCTCTGGCGCCGCACGCCCGGTACCTGGCGGATCAGCAACCCGCCGCCCGCGCCCGACAAAGGGGCATAGAGGCGGGGGCGGCGGCTGGCGCGCGTCACCTGCGTACCCATCCCGCAGTGCAGAAGGCGGGTTGCGGGACGCACCGGATTTGCATAGATACCCCGCGAACAAGAGCGCAGGTCATCCCGTCCATGGAAAACGTCGTCCTCATCATCCACCTTCTTCTCGCGCTGTCCCTGATCGGCGTCGTGCTGCTGCAGCGCTCCGAGGGCGGCGGGCTTGGCATGGGCGGGGGCGGGAGCGGCGCCATGGCCGGCCGCTCCGCGGCGACGCCGCTGGGCAAGCTGACCTGGGTGCTGGCCATCGCCTTCATCTGTACCTCGCTGACGCTGACGATCTTTGCCGCGGCCAATGCCTCGGGCAGCTCGATCATGGACCGTCTCGGCGGCTCCGCACCGGTCGAGGACAGCGCCGATCCGGCGGTGCCCGGCCTGCCGGCGGACGGGCTGCTGCCGCCGCCTTCCGCGTCGGGCTCCGGCGATGCCGACGCTCCGCTGGTGCCACGCGCCGACTGACGCAGGCGACTCCACACCTTGCGCGCTCCCGGGCCAGCCGCCCGGGCCGCGCAGACACCACCATAGCTTGAGGCGCGCGTCGCTTCCGCAACAGCATCTTGCGGTCGGCTGGACAGACACGTGCGAATCCTCTATACCTTAAATCCCGTGATGCTGCGGTTTTCTTGCCGCGGGTGACAGCTTCTGACAGACCTTCAGGCACGGGGATTCCGCCACATGGCACGTTTCATCTTCATCACCGGCGGTGTGGTCTCTTCGCTTGGCAAGGGCCTGGCCTCGGCCGCCTTGGGCGCCCTGCTGCAGGCACGCGGCTTTTCGGTGCGGCTGCGCAAGCTCGACCCCTACCTCAACGTCGACCCCGGCACGATGAGCCCCTTCGAGCATGGCGAGGTCTTCGTCACCGACGACGGCGCCGAGACCGACCTCGACCTCGGCCATTACGAACGCTTCACCGGGGTGTCGGCACGCAAGACCGATTCCATTTCCTCGGGCCGCATCTACTCCAACGTGCTCGAGAAGGAGCGCCGCGGCGATTACCTCGGCAAGACCATCCAGGTCATTCCGCACGTCACAAACGAGATCAAGGATTTCATCGCGATCGGCGAGGACGAGGTCGATTTCATGCTTTGCGAGATCGGCGGCACCGTGGGCGATATCGAGGGCCTGCCCTTCTTCGAGGCGATCCGCCAGTTTTCGCAGGACAAGCCGCGCGGCCAGTGCATCTTCATGCACCTGACCCTGCTGCCCTGGATCAAGGCCAGTGGCGAGCTCAAGACCAAGCCGACCCAGCACTCGGTCAAGGAGTTGCGCAGCATCGGCATCGCGCCCGATATCCTCGTCTGCCGGTCCGAAGGGCCGATCCCGGCCAAGGAGCGTGAAAAACTGGCGCTTTTCTGCAACGTACGTCCCGATGCGGTAATTGCCGCGCAGGACCTCAAGTCGATCTACGAGGCGCCGCTGGCCTATCACCGCGAGGGGCTGGACCAGGCCGTGCTCGACGCCTTCCAGATCACGCCCGCGCCGCGGCCCGTGCTCGACCGCTGGGAAGATGTGGCCGACCGCATCTACAACCCCGAGGGCGAGGTCAACGTCGCCATCGTTGGCAAGTACACGCAGCTGGAAGACGCCTACAAGTCCATCGCCGAGGCGCTGACCCACGGCGGCATGGCCAACCGCGTCAAGGTCAACATCCAGTGGGTCGATGCGGAGATCTTCGACGCCGAGGACCCCGCCCCCTACCTGCAGGGCTTCCACGCGATCCTCGTGCCCGGCGGGTTCGGAGAGCGCGGGACGGAAGGCAAGATCAAGGCCGCGCAATACGCCCGCGAACACAAGGTGCCGTATCTCGGCATCTGCCTCGGCATGCAGATGGCGGTGATCGAGGCGGCGCGCAACGTCGCCGGGGTCAAGACCGCCGGGTCCGAGGAATTCGATCACGAGGCCGGGAAAAAACGGTTCGAGCCGGTGGTTTACCATTTGAAAGAGTGGGTGCAGGGCAACGAGAAGGTCAACCGCTCGGTGGCCGACGACAAGGGCGGCACGATGCGGCTGGGGGCCTATGATGCGGTGCTGACCGCGGGGTCGAAGGTGGCGGAGGTTTACGGCGCGACGGCGATCGACGAACGCCACCGCCACCGCTACGAGGTCGACATCCAGTACCGCGACGCTTTGGAGACGGCGGGGCTCTGCTTCACCGGCATGTCCCCGGACGGCAAGCTGCCCGAGATCGTCGAATGGAAGGACCACCCGTGGTTCATCGGCGTGCAGTTCCACCCGGAGCTGAAGTCGAAACCGTTCGATCCGCATCCGCTGTTCAAGGATTTCGTGCGGGCGGCGAAGGAAGTGAGTAGACTTGTCTAAGAAAAACCCACCGCGCAAGCATCACTATATTCCACAATTTTACTTGCGATCTTGGTGTGGATTGGATGGCAATTTATTTGAATTTTCAATACCTTAAAAAAAGTTGTTCCGAAGCGAGTTTATCCAGAACAGACTGCTTGGAAGGATAGAGCATACGAGTTGCGGGGCTTCCCGGACTCACTTGCGCAGCAAATCGAAGAAAAGATCGTCAACCCGATCCGCCAGATGCCGGGACTGAATACCTAGAGCGATTTAAGCATTTATGAAAATTTCTTCTTTTGCATAATAGCCTGCCCGCGGGATGGCGCCGCACCCTCTCCGCTCAGCCACTTTATCCCCGCCACATCCGCACGCCGCCCTGGCTACATACCAAGCCCCGCCAAAGCGCCAGCCCGGTGGGGCGGGCAGGCGCTCGCGCGGCGGCCGCAAGCGGCCTTGATTCCGCTTGGGGCATCGGTCGGGCGGTGCACCGGTCGTAGGGTGGGTTTGCAACCCACCGCACCCGGACCATTGCGCGCCGTCCCGGCCCCGGCTATCCCGCAGACATGCTGTCCTACCAACATCTCTACCACGCCGGAAACCTCGCGGATGTGCACAAGCACAGCCTGCTGGCGTGGATGCTGGCCTATCTCACGCGGAAGGACAAACCGCTCAGCTATATCGAGACCCATGCCGGGCGCGGGCTCTATGATCTCTCCGCCCCCGAAGCCGCGAAGACCGGCGAGGCGGCGGCGGGGATCGCGAAGCTGCGGTCGGCCTTTGCCGCGGATCACCCCTACATCACCGCCCTGCACCAGATCACGAAGGACCATGGGCCCGACGCCTACCCCGGCTCGCCGTTGATCGCTCAGACCCTGCTGCGCCCCGTGGACAGCCTGCACCTTGCCGAACTGCACCCCGGCGAGCACGCCGCCCTGTCGCAGGCGATGCAGCACAGCGGCGCGCATGTCCACCGGCAGGACGGGCTGGCGCTGGCGCAGAGCCTCTGCCCGCCGACGCCGCGCCGGGGGCTGCTGCTGATCGACCCGAGCTACGAGATCAAGGCCGATTACGACGTCCTGCCCAAGGTGCTGGCGCAGCTTCATGCCAAGTGGAACGTCGGCGTCCTTGTGCTCTGGTATCCGATCCTCACGTCCCAGAGCCATGCCGGGATGCTGGACCGGCTGGCCGACACCTTTCCGGACGCGCTGCGCCACGAGGTGCGGTTCGCGCCGATCCGGCCCGGTCACCGGATGATCGGATCAGGGCTTTTCGTGGTCAATCCGCCCTATGGCCTCGAAACGGAGGCCAAACGGATCGCGCAACTCTTCGACCGGCGTGCGTAAAATCCCGCGCGCAGCGGGGCAAAGCGGTGTATCCTGCGCCGCATGCGCTGGTGCCTCCCCCTGCTCGTCGCTGCCGGTCCCGCCCTCGCCTGCGAGGCGCCGGTCTGCCTCGTGCCGAACGACAGCCTGAGCCTGTCGCGGGTGATCACCTTCGACACGCTGCCCACCAGCATGGGCATCGGCCGCGACCTGAGCGGCATCGTCACCGCCGACGGCGCCCGGTTCGGAGAACATTTCGCAGGCATGATCCGGGGCGAGAGCGGCAGCTACGACCGCTTCACCGGCCCGCCCGACGCCCCGCTGCGCATTGTTCCCGGCCCCGACCGCGGCAACCTCGGGACCATGCTGCTTTATGGCACGACCATCCTGCACGGCCACGGCCCGGCGCTGTTCCCGCGGACAGAGGCCATCGGCGAGGGCAGCATCGCCGTGCTCTTCGACGAAGGTCAGGCGGCGCTGGCGCTCGACATCCGCGGCGGTGAGGGCGGAACGGCCACGATCCGCTTCTACACCCGCGACGGCGCGCTTCTGCACGGCATCGAGATCGCCGGCCTGGGCGAGGCGCAGGTGAGCTTCCTGCGGCAGGGGCAACAGGCGGATATCGCGGGCATTCTGCTTGAAAACGCCGATCCCGAAGGTATAGGCATGGACAATCTTCGGTTCGCGCTGGAGGCGCTTCTGGGCGCCTGACGCCACACCGATCCCGCCCCGTGACCGACCCGGACCCTTCGATGTTCGAACGCCTGATGGCCCGCCTCCACCGCGACACGCCGCCAAAGGAGCCTCTGGCGACGCCGGACGCGCGCATGGCGCTGGGAATCCTGCTGGTCCGCCTGGCGATGGTCGACCGCGCCTACCTGTTCGAAGAGATCGAAGAGATCGACCGCGTGCTCGCGCGCGCCTTCGACCTGCGCCCGCTCGAGGCGGCCAAGATGCGCGCCCGCTGCGAAGATACCGCGCGGCGACTGCCCAAGGACGTGGACCTGGCGCAGATCGTGCATGACAGCGTCGATTACGCGCACCGGCTGGACGCGGTCGCGGCGCTGTGGTCCGTCGCGCTGTCGGATCACATGACCGACGACCGCGAGGCCGAGATGATTCACCTGATCGAAACCCGCCTCGGTGTCAGCCGCGCCGATTCCGATGCCGCCCGCCGCGCGGCCGAAGCGAAACGCTGACGCGCGCGAATTGCGCTGGCCCCAAAACGGACTATATCCGACCCATGTTTGCTGATTTCCTTAAGAAGCTGACGGCGCCCGAGCCCGAGCAACTGCCCGATTCCGATGCGCGTCTGGCCCTGACGGCGCTTCTGGTCCGCGTTGCGCGGTCCGATGGCAGCTACGACCTGACCGAACGCCAGCGCATCGCGCGCATCGCCGAGACGCGCTACGGCCTCAGCCCGGACGACGCAACCGCCCTGCGCAGCGACGCCGAAGAGCTCGAGCCGCAGGCGCCGGACACCGTGCGCTTTACCCGCGCCATCAAGGACGCGGTGGCCTACGAGGACCGCATCGCGGTGATCGAGGCGCTGTGGCAGGTGGTGCTGGCCGACGGGCGGCGCGAGGCCGAAGAGGATTCGCTGCTGCGGCTGGTGGCCAACCTGCTGGGCATCACCGACCGGGATTCCGCGATGGCCCGGCAGCGGGTGGACCCCGCCGGGTGACCGTCAGCCTGCCGATGTACGATCGGCCCGAGACGCGAGAAGCCAACGCGGCCTTCTGGCGGGCGATCCGGTCGGACCTCGCAATACGCGCCCCCGGCCTGGATGCGCTGCCCGACCGCCTGCGGGTCCCGACAGACGCGATGGCGCATTGGCGCGACCCCGCGCTGATCTTTTCGCAGACCTGCGGCCTGCCCTTCCGAAAGCATCTGCATCCGCAGGTCGTGCTCTGCGGCACGCCCGATTTCGCGCTGCCGGGTTGCCCGCCCGGTCACTACAATTCGGTGCTGGTGATGCGCCGGGACGATCCGCGCGGTCCCGACGACTGGCCGGTAATGACGCTGGCGCTGAACGGTTTCGACAGTCAATCCGGCTGGGCCGCGCCCTTTGCCCATGCGCAGGCCAAGGGCGTGCATTTCTGCACACATCACGTCACCGGCGCGCATCGTGCCTCGGCCCGGGCGGTGCTGGACGGCGCCGCCGATATCGCGGCACTCGATGCGCAGACGTGGCGGATGATGCGCCGCTGGGACGATTGGACTGCGGGCCTGCGCGAGGCGGAGCATACCGAACCCACCCCCGGCCTGCCCTACATCACCGCCGCGGGCCGGCATTCCGGACACCGCCCCGACCCCGCCGCCGCCTTCGCGGCACTGGCGCCCGAGCATCGCGCGACGCTAGACCTGCGCGGCATCGTCGCCCTGTCCGCAGAGCGGTACACCGCGCTGCCGCTGCCGCCGGAACCGGCCGAAAGCGATTGACCTTTCGTCACCCGGCACGGTTCCGACGCCACGACGGCGATTTGAGCGTTGCAAATCGGAATTCTTTCGCTCCATGCTAGGCGGCATGACCGATTTCAACCGCGCCAGGCTCTCGTGACTGACACACCGCCCGTCATCGCCATCCGCAATCTGCACAAGCAATACGGTGCCCTCGAGGTGCTGAAAGGCGTCGACATCACCGCCGCACGCGGGTCGGTGGTGTCGCTGATCGGATCATCGGGGTCGGGCAAGTCGACGCTGCTGCGCTGCGCCAACCTGCTGGAGGACAGCCAGCAGGGCGAGATCCTGTTCAAGGGCGAACCGGTGGCCTGGAAGGGCAGCGGCATGGCCCGCCGCCCCGACGATGCCAAGCAGGTACTGCGCATCCGCACCAACCTCAGCATGGTTTTCCAACAGTTCAACCTCTGGTCCCACCTCACCATCCTGCAGAACGTGATGGAGGCACCGGTGACGGTGCTGGGACGCGATCCTAAATCGGTCGAGGAGGCCGCGCGCGGCTACCTCGAAAAGGTCGGAATCGGCGACAAGGCCGACAATTTCCCCGCGCAGCTGTCGGGCGGCCAGCAGCAGCGCGCCGCCATCGCCCGGGCGCTCTGCATGGAACCCGAGGCGATCCTCTTCGACGAACCGACCTCGGCGCTCGATCCCGAGCTCGAGCAGGAAGTGGTCAAGGTGATCAAGGACCTCGCCGCCGAGGGCCGCACCATGCTGATCGTGACCCACGACATGAAGATGGCACATGACGTCAGCAGCCATGTCGTGTTCCTGCACCAGGGCCTGATCGAAGAGGAAGGCCCGCCAGAAACGCTTTTCGGCGCTCCGAAATCCGAACGCTTGCGCGGGTTCCTGAAATCCACGCACGGATAATTCGACAACCACTCAAGAACCACTCAGGGAGACGACAATGAAAAAGATCCTTCTCGGCACCGCGGCACTCGCGATGTCCGCCAGCATGGCCCTCGCGCAGGGCTCGGTCGTGCGGCTGGGCACCGAAGGCGCCTATCCTCCGTACAACTTCATCAACGACGCGGGCGAGGTCGACGGCTTTGAACGCGAACTGGGCGACGAGCTCTGCGCCCGCGCGGAACTGACCTGCGAATGGGTCACCAACGAGTGGGACAGCATCATTCCCAACCTCGTGTCGGGCAACTACGACGTCATCATCGCCGGCATGTCGATCACAGACGAGCGCGACGAGGTGATCGACTTCACCTCGGCCTACACCCAGCCCGATCCGTCGGCCTATCTGGCCATGGACGGCGCCGAGGTCGACTTTGAAGGCGGCGTGATCGCGGCCCAGGCCGGGACGATCCAGGCCAGCCACATCGCCTCTTCGGGCGCCACGCTGCTGGAATTCGCAACGCCCGACGAAACCATCGCGGCGGTGCGCGGCGGCGAGGCCGACGCGGTGCTGGCCGACAAGGCCTTCCTCGAACCCATCGCCGCCGATTCCGCCGACCTGGCGCTGGTCGGGGAAGACGTGCTCCTGGGCGGCGGCATCGGCATGGGCGTGCGCGAAAGCGACACCGAGCTGAAAGAGAAGTTCTCGGCCGCCATCGACGAGATGAAGGCAGACGGGTCGCTGAACGCCCTGATCGAGAAGTGGCTGCCCGCTTCGGCCACCTTCTGATCGCACATCGGCGGGAGGGCGCAGCGCGTCCTCCCGCTTGTATCGCGCCGCGCGCGCGACGGATGCCTCAATCGGGACCACCGCCATTTTCAGCTTTTGCACAGACCCCGGCACCCTGGGCGACGCGGCCTGGATGGCCTGCTACCTGACCACCGGCAAGCACATGGCGCTCTACTGGTCGGTGGGCACGGTGCTGTTGTTGCTGGCGATCACGGCGCCGGTGTCGCTGGCCTTCGGCTTTGGCGGCGCGGCGGCGGCGCGGTCGTCGGTCGCTCCGCTGCGCTGGTTCGGCAAGACCTATATCGCGCTAGTCCGCGGCGTTCCCGACATCGCCTATTTCCTTTTCTTCGTGATCGCGCTGGATCAGGCCTTTGAATACGTCCGGCACAAGGTCAAATGCCCCGACTGGGATCAGCCGATCCGCCAGGGCAACGATTTCGTCGTCTGCGCGGCGGCCAAGCTGCCGCTGGGCAACGCGCCGCAATGGATGCACGAAACCTACGGCTTCTTCCTCGCTGTGCTGACCTTCGCTTTGGTCTTCGGCGCCTTTGCCGCTAACGTGCTTTACGGCGCGATGCGGGCGGTGCCGCGCGCGCAGATGGAAACCGCCGAGGCCTACGGCCTGACCCGGCGCCAGTGCTTCTGGCGCATCCTGGTGCCGCAGATGTGGGTCTTTGCCCTGCCGGGCCTGTCGAACCTGTGGATGGTGCTGGTCAAGGCCACGCCGCTGCTGTTCCTGCTGGGGGTCGAGGACATCGTCTACTGGGCGCGCGAACTGGGGGGCGCCAAGACGCCGCGCTTTACCGATTACCCGCACGGCGACTGGCGCATGTGGTATTTCCTCGCGCTGCTGGTCTTTTACCTGTTCCTGACCTGGGTGTCGGAGCGCGTGCTCGCCCGGGTGATGGCACGTCTGACCCACGGCCAGGCCACGGTCGCGGGCGAAGCGGCGAGGAAAGCCGCATGAGCTGCTGGGAAACCCTCGCCGATTACGGGCTGCGTTCGCTGGGCTACGGCGAACGGCTGCTGCCGCGCTCGGATTTCACGCTCTGCCAGCAGGTGGTGCTGATCGGATCGGGCATGATCTGGAACATCTACTTCGGCGTGCTGGCGCTCTTGAGCGGATTTTTCCTGGCCACCGCCGCGGCCGTCGGCAAGGCGTCGACCAACCCTGTGCTGCAGCGGCTTTCCAACGGCTTTATCTTTGTCTTCCGCGGTTCGCCGCTCTTCATCCAGTTCTTCTTTGCCTATTTCCTCTTCGTCGCGCTCAAGGGCGTGTCGCCGGTTTTCGATGCCTTTTCGGCGGCCTGGCTCGGCGCGCTGATCGTGCTGTTTCTCAACACCGCCGCCTATTCCGGCGAGATCTTCTACGGCGCGCTGCAATCGGTGCCCAAGGGCGACATGGAGGCGGCGGATGCCTACGGGCTTGCCGGGTGGGCGCGGTTCCGGCGGATCACCTGGCCGACGATGCTGCGGCTGGCCTGGCCCGCCTACACGAACGAGGCGATCTTTCTGTTCCACGCCACGACGCTGGTCTATTTCTCGGGCTTTCCGGCGCTGCAACAGCGCGGCGACGCGCTTTATTACGCGAGCTACTTCGCCGACAAGACCTTCAACCCCTTCGTGCCCTACCCGATCCTCGCGATCTATTTCATCCTCGTGACGCTGGGAATCCTCGCGCTTTTCGGACTGGTCAACCGCCGGCTGAACCGTCACCTGCCGCAGGAACAGCGCGCGCGGATGAAATTCCGGCCCAACCTGCTGCGCTAGGCCAGCCTGGAATTCTCGAGAGTTCCAGTCCGTTTTTCTCGAGACAAACGGCGCCCGACCCGCCAACGTTTCCGCCAGCGCCCGGATTTCTATAGAAATCCGGGCCGTTTTCCTCGAGGAAAACGGTGCCGCGTCCCGCCCTTTGCCCTTGCCAACCCCCCGTCCGGGCGGCTATCGGTAATTTGATCAAATTATTGCTGCCGGTGTCCCATGTCGTCTTCCTTGATGAAGAATTACCTTCGCAAACATCCCGAGGTGCGCACGATCCGCGTCGCCGCCGCCGACCTGAACGGCCAGATGCGCGGCAAGCGCGTGCCGTCGCGCTTTGCCGACAAGGTGGTCGAGGACGGCACCCGCTTTCCGTTGTCGGTGCTCAACCTCGACATCTGGGGCGAGGATATCGACGACAGCCCGCTGGTCTTCGAGAGCGGCGACGCGGACGGCGTGCTGAAACCCACCGAACGCGGCTTCATGCCGATGCCGTGGCTCGAGGCGCCCACCGCCCTGCTGCCGATCTGGATGTTCCGCGAAGACGGGCGGCCTTACGACGGCGACCCGCGCCACGCCCTGCGCGCCGTGGTCGACCGCTACCGCAAGCAGGGCCTCACCCCGGTGGTCGCGGTCGAGCTCGAATTCTTCCTGATCGACGATTCGGGCCGCAACCTGCAGGTGCCGCTGTCGCCGCGCTCCGGCAAGCGCCGCAAGGCGGCCGAGACCATGTCGGTCCGCGCGCTCGACCAGTTCGACCAGTTCTTCACCGATCTCTACGACGCCTGCGAGGCGATGGACATTCCCGCCGACACCGCCATTTCCGAGGCGGGCCTCGGGCAGTTCGAGATCAACCTCATGCATGGCGACGACGCCCTGCGCGCCGCCGACGATGCCTGGCTCTTCAAGATGCTGGTCAAGGGGCTGGCGCGGCGGCACGGCTTTGCCGCGAGCTTCATGGCCAAGCCCTACGAGGATTACGCCGGATCGGGCCTGCACACGCATTTCTCCGTGC
>Ga0114903_1000240_pt1 | contig 36185 bp, 34 predicted proteins | sample MalvirDeepMed_s2_FD_87289 | JGI IMG/M metagenome (GOLD analysis project Ga0114903, IMG submission 87289) | Marine viral communities from the Global Malaspina Expedition - Malaspina viral metaG DeepMed_s2 | ecosystem: Environmental > Aquatic > Marine > Oceanic | place: Mediterranean Sea...
ATCTTGGCGGCGTGCAGAAGCGCCTTCGAGGGGATGCAGCCCACGTTCAGGCAGACGCCGCCGAGGCTGGCGTATTTCTCGATCAGCACGACCTTCTTGCCCAGATCGGCGGCGCGGAACGCAGCCGAATAGCCGCCGGGGCCGGAGCCGAGGACAACTACCTCGGCATGCAGGTCGCCCGAGCCGGAAGCGGTGCCTTCGGCGGCCTTGGGCGCAGGGCTGTCGGCCTTCGCGCGCTCTTCGGTCTTCTCCTTAGGGGCATCTTCCCCCTCTTCGGCGTCAGCACCTTCCAGCACCAGGATCACGTCGCCTTGGGTGACTGAATCTCCCTCCTTCACGCGGATCTCGGTGATCTTCCCGGCCGCGCTCGACGGGACTTCCATCGTCGCCTTGTCGGATTCAAGCTCGATCAGCGGATCTTCCTTGGCGACCGTGTCGCCGACAGAGACCAGAACGGCCACCACGGGCACGTCCTGGAAATCGCCGATATCGGGAACCTTCACATCGGTCATATCGGGTTCCTTACAGCATCAGCCGGCGCACGTCGCCGAGCAGGTATTTCAGGTGCGCCGCAAAGCGTGCGGCCAGCGCGCCGTCGATGGCGCGGTGATCGTAGGACAGGCTCATCGGCAGCATGTTGCGCGGCTCGAACTCCTGCCCGTTCCAGACTGGCTTCATGGCCGAGCGCGTCAGGCCCAGGATTGCCACCTCGGGCGCGTTGACGATCGGGGTGAACGAGGTGCCGCCGATCCCGCCGAGACTGGAGATCGTGAAGGTCGCGCCCTTCATGTCGTCGCCCTTCAGCTTGCCCTCGCGCGCGGCTGAAGACAGCTCCATCAGGTCGCGGCTGATCTGCTCGATCCCCTTGCGGTCGGCATCCTTGATCACCGGCACCATCAGGCCGTTCGGCGTATCCGCCGCGAAGCCGATGTTGTAGAAGTCCTTCTTGATCAGCTTGTCGCCGTCGGGATGCAGGGAGGAATTGAACTCCCAATGCTTGCGCAGCGCGCTGACGCTGGCCTTGATGACGAAGGACAGAAGCGTGACGCGATAGCCCTCTTCCTTGGCGGCGGTGTCAAGCTCCTTGCGGTACTTGTCCAGCTCGGTGATGTCCGCATCCTCGTTATGCGTCACATGTGGGATGTTCAGCCAAGAGCGGTGCAGCGCGGGCCCCGAGATCTTCTTGATCCGGGACATCTCGACCTCTTCCACGGGGCCGAACTTGGAGAAATCGACAGCCGGGATCGGCGGAATGCCCATGCCGCCCTGCGCCTGCGCCTGGCCACCCGCGGGGGCCTGGGACTTCAGCGCCTTCTCGACATCCTCGCGCAGGATCCGGCCCTTGCGGCCCGACCCGTTGACCTGGCGCAAATCCACCTCGACCCGGCGGGCGAAGGCCCGGACGGAAGGCGAGGCGTGGAACTTCGACGATCCGGTATCGACCACGGTGTTTGACGCGGGCTGCGGCGCGGTACCCTGACTTGGCCCGCCATCGCCATACCCTTCGCGGCTGCCCTTGGCGGCTGTCTCCTTCGGGGCGTCGTCTTTAGGGGATTCTTTCTTCGCCGCGTCGGCCTTGGCGTCAGCCTTTTTGTCGTCACCGTCACCAGCGTCGCTGTCGCCTCCGGCATCTTCTTCCTCGAGGATCAGGATGACGGTGCCTTCCGCGGCGGTGTCGCCTTCCTTGAGCTTGATTTCCTTGACCACGCCGGCGTGCGAGGACGGAACCTCCATCGTTGCCTTGTCGGATTCGAGTTCGATCAGCGGGTCTTCCTTGGCGACGGTGTCGCCTTCCGAGACCAAGACCGCCACGACCGGAACGTCGTCGAAATCGCCGATATCCGGAACTTTGACTTCTATCGCCATATCTCTGTATTCCCTCGTTCTTTTCCGGTCGCGCTCAGCTTAGGCGCGGGTTGGGCTTGGCGCCGTCGATGGCGTATTTCTGCACGGCCTTCTGCATCTCGTCCTTGGTGACGGTGCCCGCGCGGTAAAGCTCGTGCATCGCGGCCGCGGCGATGTGGTTGGCATCGACCTCGAAGAAGCGGCGCAGGTTCTCGCGGCTGTCCGACCGGCCGAAGCCGTCCGTGCCGAGAACCGTGAAGGGCTGCTCCACGAACCCGCGGATCTGCTCGGCATAGGTCTTCATGTAGTCGGTCGCCGCGATGATCGGTCCTTTCGCATTCTGAAGTGTCTGGGTGACGTAAGGCACCTTTGGCTCGTCCAGCGGGTTCAGGCGATTCCAGCGCACCGCGTCCTGACCGTCGCGCGCCAGTTCGTTGAACGAGGTGGCGGACCAAAGATCGGAGGTTACGCCAAAATCCTCTTCCAGCATCTCGGCCGCCTTCACGCTTTGCATGAAGATCGTACCGGAACCCATTAGATTCACGTGCTTCTCACCGGGCTTATCGGTCTTCTTGAACCGGTAAAGCCCGCGCTTGATCCCCTCTTCCGCGCCCATCGGCATTTCGGGGTGGACGTAGTTCTCATTCATCAGGGTCAGGTAGTAATAGACATCCTCCTGCTCGGCGAACATGCGGCGCATGCCGTCCTGCACGATCACCGCGACCTCGTAGCTGAAGGTCGGGTCATAGCTGATGCAGTTCGGCACCGTGGAGGCCAGGACAAGGCTGTGCCCGTCCTCGTGCTGCAACCCTTCGCCGTTCAGTGTGGTCCGGCCCGCAGTGCCGCCCAGAAGGAAACCCCGGGCACGGCTGTCGCCGGCGGCCCAGCATAGATCGCCCACCCGCTGGAACCCGAACATCGAATAGAAGATGTAGAACGGGATCATCGGGACGCCGTGGTTGGAATAGGACGTCGCCGCCGCGATCCAGTCAGCCATTGCACCGGCTTCGTTGATGCCTTCCTGCAGCACTTGGCCGTCTTGCGACTCCTTGTAGAACGACATCTGCTCGGCGTCTTGGGGCGTATAGTTCTGCCCCAAAGGGTTGTAGATCCCGACCGAGCGGAACAGCCCCTCCATCCCGAAGGTCCGGGATTCGTCCGGCACGATGGGCACCACGCGTTCGCCGATCTTCTTGTCGCGCAGAAGCGTCGTAAGGATCCGGACGAAGGCCATCGTGGTCGAGACCTCGCGATCCCCCGTCGATTGCAGTTCGCGCTTGAACGCGTCCAGCGCTGGCACCTCCAGCGCGGGCGCGCCGGTATAGCGCGACGGGAACGGCCCGCCCAGATCCTTGCGCCGGTCGGCCAGATAAGCCTTCTGTGCGTTGTTCAGCGTGACGAAGGGCGCCTTGGCGATGTCCTTGTCGTCCACCGGGATCTTGAAGCGGTCGCGCATGGCGCGCAGCTGCTCCTCGTCCATCTTCTTCTGCTGGTGGGTGGTGTTCTGCCCCTCGCCGGCCTTGCCCATGCCGTAGCCCTTGACCGTCTTGACCAACAGGCAGGACGGGCGACCGGTTGTCTCGGTCGCGCGCTTGTAGGCGGTATAGACCTTCTGCGCGTCGTGGCCACCGCGGCGCAGGCCGAAGATCTCCTCGTCGGTCCAGTCCTCGACCAGGGCGGCCGTCTCGGGGTACTTGCCGAAGAAATGCTCGCGGATATAGGCGCCGTCCTTCGATTTGAAGGTCTGGTAGTCGCCGTCGACAGTCTCGTCCATCAACTGACGCAGTTTGCCGGAGGTGTCGCGTTCCAGCAGGTCGTCCCAGCCCTTGCCCCAGAGGACCTTGAACACCTCCCAGCCCGAACCGCGGAAGCTGCCCTCAAGCTCCTGCACGATCTTGTGGTTGCCCCGGACGGGGCCATCCAGTCGCTGCAGGTTGCAGTTCACGACGAAGATCAGGTTGTCCAGCTTCTCGCGGGCGGCAAGGTTGATGGCGCCCAGGGACTCGGGCTCGTCCATCTCGCCGTCGCCGAGGAAGCACCAGACCTTGCGGTCCGACTTCTCGATCAGGCCGCGGTTCTCCATGTATTTCATGAAGCGCGCCTGATAGATCGCCATCAACGGCCCCAGACCCATGGAAACGGTGGGAAACTGCCAGTAGTCGGGCATCAGCCATGGGTGCGGATAGGAAGACAGGCCCGATCCGCCCGTCTCCATCCGGAAGCTGGCCAGATCCTCCTCGCTGATGCGGCCCTCCATGAAGGACCGGGCATAGATGCCGGGGATCACGTGGCCCTGGAAGAATACCAGGTCGCCGCCATGGGTCGCCGAGCGCGCGCGCCAGAAATGGTTCAGGCCTAGATCGTACATCACGGCCGAGGACGCGAAGGACGCGATATGCCCACCGATCCCATCGGTTGCCTTGTTCGCCCGCACAACCGTCGCCATCGCGTTCCAGCGGTTGATCGACCGGATGCGCTTTTCCATGTCCGCGTCGCCGGGGATCTCGACCAAGTCGTCGGCGGGGATCGTGTTCTGATAGGGCGTGGTGGAGGAAAACGGCAATTGCGCGCCCGAGGCCCGCGCCTGGCTGACCGCCTTGTCCAGCAGGAAATGCGCGCGGTCCGGGCCGTCGCGGGCGATCACATCCTCGATCGCCTCCTGCCATTCCTGGCTTTCCACCGGATCGATGTCGTCGTGGCCGTCTTTCATTGCGGGACTCCCTACCGTCTGGTCGAGGGAGGTCCGCGCGGCGGCATGGCACCAACGCAGCCCGCCTCCCTCAGGCTACATTTCGTCACTTAACTCATACAAAGCATGCTTCCACGGCAGCAGCCACAACCTCAACAAGTCTGCCATGCAATTTCGTCAACACGCTTGCAGTTTCTGCATGGCAGCGAAATTTCCTTTCCCTGCAAGGCCCTCAACCCCCTGCAAACATGCGCGCAAGATCGTTGCGCGTCGCCGTAGCCCTTCCCTCTGCACCGCGCGGCGGCTAAGGGAGGCGCGAACCGACGACGCCAGGAAGGGCTACACGATGCGCAGCGCCTCGATCACCCGCAAGACCAACGAGACCGACATCACCGTGATGGTCGACCTCGACGGGACGGGCACGGCTGACATGCATACGGGGGTGGGATTCTTCGACCACATGCTGGACCAGCTGGCGCGCCATTCGCTGATCGACATGAAGGTGCGGACCGACGGCGACCGGCATATCGACGACCACCACACGGTCGAGGATACGGGCATCACCCTGGGTCAGGCCCTGCGCGAGGCACTCGGCGAAAAACGCGGCATACAGCGATATGGCCAATGCGCGCTGCCGATGGACGACACGCTGGTGACGGCCGCGCTGGACCTGTCCGGTCGGCCCTGGCTGGCGTGGAACCTGCCCATGACGGCCGAGAAGATCGGCACCTTCGACACCGAGCTGGTGCGCGAGTTCTTCCAGGCGCTGGCGACCCATGGCGGCATCACGCTGCACGTGGATCTGGTGCGCGGCGTCAACAGCCACCACATCGCCGAGGCCGCGTTCAAGGCCGTCGCCCGCGCCCTGCGCACGGCGGTCGAGACCGATCCGCGCAAGGGGCACGCCGTCCCGTCCACCAAGGGCACCCTCTGACCGCGATGACCACCGTTCTGATCGACACCGACAGCGGCAACCTGCACTCGGCCGAGAAAGCGTTCCAGCGCATGGCCCGCGAGGCCGGCGCGGGGCCAGTCCTCGTGACCTCGGACCCTGATGAGGTCGCGCGCGCCGACCGCATCGTCCTGCCCGGCGACGGCGCTTTTCCCGCCTGCGCCCGCGCGCTGATGCGCGACCGCGCCGCGCTGCACCAGGCGCTTCTGGAAGCCGTGGAAGGGCGCGGCCGTCCTTTCCTGGGGATATGCGTCGGCATGCAACTGATGGCCAAGCGCGGGTTCGAGTATGAAGAGGCCGAGGGGCTGGGCTGGATCGACGGCGAGGTCGTCCCCATAGCGCCCGCCGATCCGACCCTCAAGGTGCCCCACATGGGGTGGAACGATCTGGTGATCGACCGCGCGCACCCGGTGCTGGACGGGGTCGAAACCGGGGATCACGCGTATTTCGTCCACTCGTTCCACATGGCCATGACCGTGCCTTCGGAACGTCTGGCCCATGTCGACTATGGCGCCGCGTTGACGGCGATCGTCGCCAACGGCACCTGTGTCGGCACCCAGTTCCACCCCGAGAAAAGCCAGGCCACCGGCCTGCGCCTGATCCGGAACTTCCTTGAATGGACGCCTTGAGCCATGGCCGGATGCCCATTACATTGAAGGGCACCTGACCGAAGAGGCCACCATGTTCGCCATTCCCGGCAAGCAAGCCGTCACCATCACCCCCACCGCGATCCGCCAGATCGTCAAGCTCATGGATGCCAAGGGCCATAAGGGCCTCCGCGTGGGCGTCAAGAAGGGCGGCTGCGCGGGAATGGAATACACCATGGATTATGTCGACGAGATCGACGCCCATGATGAGCTGGTCGAACAGGACGGCGCACGGGTGATGATTGCCCCCATGGCGCAGATGTTCCTGTTCGGAACCGAGATCGACTATGAGACCTCGCTGCTGGAATCGGGCTTCAAGTTCCGCAATCCCAACGTGGTCGACGCCTGCGGCTGCGGCGAATCGATCAAGTTCAAGGACGTCGAGGAACTGAGCGCCGAACGAGAGGCGTGAGGCGCGCGATCAGGGCGAGCCAGACCGGGCGTTTCCGGCCGGCGCGCAACTCCCGATAGATCAATTGCTCCCGCTCGTATTCCGTCAGCGGGCGGGCGTCGCGATATTGCTGGGGTGTCTGTCTCATGTCAGTCTCCTTTCGTTTCTGAAAGGATGAGGCATTGATGCCCCCGGATCAGCGCCCGAGATTGCAAGCCGGTTTGCAAAAATGAAAGATGGTCCCGACTGGTCCGACCTGCGGCTGTTCGTGGCCGTGGCACGCGAGGGCGGGATCGGCCGCGCCGCGCCCGTGACCGGCGTCAGCCCCGCGACCCTGTCGCGGCGGATGCGCGCGCTGGAATCCGATCTGGGCCGCGCCCTGTTCCGCCGCGGGCCCAAAGCCTATGCCTTGACCGCCGAGGGGCATGCCCTGGCCGCACAGTTGCGCCCGATGGAGGAGGCCGCCGCCGGTCTGGTCCGCCCCCTGCCCCAGCGCGTGCGCATCTCGGCCGGGACGTGGACCACGCTGGACCTTGCACGGAATATCGACCGGATCTGGCGGCGTGACGCGGATTGGGTCCCGGAATTCGTCTATTGTGACCGGCCCCTGGATATCGCCAGGCGCGAAGTGGATATCGGCATCCGCAACCGCGCGCCCGATCAGCCATGGCTGGCCGGACGGCGCGTCGGATACGTGGACTATGGCGTCTATGCCGCGAATGAGGGGATCGAGGGGTGGATCGGCCCGGCCGAAGGGACGGCGCCCGTTCCGTCTGGCCTCTGGATCGAGGCGACCCATGGCACCGATATCGTCACACGCGCCAACACGCCGATCGTTGCCGCGACCTTGGCCGAAGCCGGGCTGGGCCGCGTGGTCCTGCCGACCTTCATCGGCGAAAGCCGCGATGGCCTGACCCGCCTCGGTCCGACGATATCCGACCTGCGCAGCGAGGAATGGCTGGTTGCCCATCACGAAGGACGGCACCTGCCCCCCGTCCGACGCGCGCTTGCGGCCCTGTCGCGCTATCTCAGGCGCAGATCGGCCTGATCACTCAGCCGCCTCGATGGCCTCTTCGGCCTCGATCTGGGCGGCACGCTTCTCGACCTGTTCGACGATGTGATCGACCATCTGGTCGTTCGACATCTTGTGGCTCTGCTTGCCGGCCAGATAGACCATGCCCGACCCCGCACCGCCGCCGGTGAAGCCGACATCGGTCATCAGCGCCTCGCCCGGGCCGTTCACCACGCAGCCGATGATCGACAGCGACATGGGCGTCTTGATATGGGCCAGCCGGTCCTCCAGCGCCTCGACCGTCTTGATGACATCGAAGCCCTGCCGCGCGCAGGACGGGCACGAGATGATATTGACCCCACGGTGGCGCAAGCCCAGCGACTTCAGGATCTCGTAGCCGACTTTCACCTCTTCGACCGGATCGGCCGACAGGCTGACACGCAGCGTGTCGCCTATACCCATCCACAGCAGATTGCCCAGCCCGATGGCCGACTTGATCGTGCCGGACATCAGGCCCCCGGCTTCCGTGATGCCCAGGTGGATGGGGGCGTCGGTCGCCTCGGCGATGCCCTGATAGGCGGCGGCCGACAGGAACACGTCGGACGCCTTCACGCTGATCTTGAATTCGTGGAAATCATTGTCCTGCAGGATCTTGATGTGATCCATGCCGGATTCGACCATCGCGTCGGGGCACGGCTCGCCATACTTTTCAAGCAGGTCCCGCTCCAGCGAGCCGGCGTTGACGCCGATCCGGATGGAGCAGCCATGATCCTTCGCCGCCCGGATCACTTCCTTCACGCGGGTGTCGTCGCCGATATTGCCCGGATTGATCCGGAGGCAGGCAGCACCCGCCTCGGCCGCCTCGATCGCGCGCTTGTAGTGGAAATGGATGTCCGCGACGATCGGCACAGGGCTTTCGCGGCAAATTTCCTTCATGGCTTGCGTCGTCGCCTGATCCGGGCACGAGACACGGACGATGTCGGCGCCCGCTTCGGCGCAGGCCTCGATCTGCTTCAGCGTGGCCTTGGCGTCCGTCCCGTCGGTATTCGTCATCGTCTGAACGGCGATGGGGGCGTCGCCGCCGACAGGCACGTTGCCCACCATGATCTGCCGGGATTTCCGCCGATAGATGTTCTTCCAGGGTCGAACGTGATTGAGGGTCATGGGACTGGATGCTCCGCGATGCGTGTCGCGCCACACCTAGGCTTTCTGTCCGGGCGTGCCAAGCGGGGCGCGGCAATCACTCCGCCGGGGCGGGCGTATCCTGTCCGGGCAGGCGGGGTGGATCTTCTTGCAACTCGGCAACCACGCGGGCCAAGGCGGTATCCTGCGTGATATTGGCAACCTCGTAGGTCGAGGTCAGGTTATCGGCCGACAGCGCAAGGTTGCCCGTGACCTGACCCGCGCCACCGGCCGGGCCGTACGGGTCGCCGTTGACGGCGAAATAGATCGCGCCGGACTCGCCCGTGCGCAGGGTCGCAGGCTCTTCGGTTCGGGGCAGGACGAAGCGGTCGCCCTCGTCCATGATTTTCTCGTAAAGGGTGGTACCATCGGCCGAGCGGACGCGCACCCACGAGGGGCGGACGGCGAAAACCACGACCTCGGGGATCGTGTCGGCGACGACCTGCGGTCCCTCTTGCCCTTCGGGCCCCGCGGAGTCCGCCAGGGCCGCGAGGACGGCAGCCTCGGTCGCATCATCGAACTCGGTCTCGAGGCCCGCGACGCGACTGGCGTCCGGGATCGACTCGACGGGCGTGCTGGCGGGGCCTGTGCCGCGGAACGTCCCCGACTCGCGCGGGTCGATGGTTCCGATGGGGCCGTCACGCGCCACCATCACGGGCACATCAAGCGCCTGCGGGCGATACAGCCGGTCGAACCCGTCGCGGGCGGCGGCCACGGCCGGGTCGTCTGAATTCTCGTCGGCGGGGGCGACGCCGTCCAGCGGATCGATATCGGCGATCACCTCGGGGGCGCGGTTCACCGGGACGACCTGCACCCGTTGCACCTCGCGCAGCACCGAATAGCCGCCATATCCCAGAAGACCGATGAGGCCGACCAGCACGGCGATGGACCCGATGGCCCCGGGCTCGATCCGCGCCAAGAAGCTTTCCCCTTTCAGGGCGACGCCCAGGTTGCGGCTGCCGAAGGGCGACGGCTCGCGCAGATTGTCCTGCCGCTTGCCGGCCGATGCGGCCTCGCTCATCCCGTGGGCGGTGGAGAATCCGGATTCGACGCAGAACGCCTTGAACGCCCATTCGGGGTCCAACCCCAGGAACCGCGCATAGGACCTGACGTAGCCTGCGATGAAACCCGGCGTCTCGAACGCCGAAGGATCGGCATTCTCGATGGCGGCGATATAGGTGGCTTTGATTTTCAGTTCGCGCTGGACGTCCAGAAGCGATTTGCCCAGCGTCGCACGCTCGCCCCGCATCATGTCGCCCAAGCGCAGGTCGTAATCGTCGAAGCCCTTCGGCTCGCTGAGCAGTTCGTCCTGTTGACGGAAACGCCCGATCATCTGCCAGTCCCTTCGACCTGCCACCCGAGAGCCTTGCCCGCCGCGAAGACTATTCCCCGCACCGGCCCGGCGCTGCTCATTACTAAATGATTAGCACAAGACGGGGGAAACGGAACACAGAGAATTGTGGCTTATGCAATCATTTCGGCACGATTTAGCGCACAATGCGACCATAGCGTGTCTAGCGCATGGACAAGCGCATCCAGTTCGCGCGGTCCGTGAACGGGCGACGGGGTGAAGCGCAGACGCTCGGTCCCGCGCGGTACGGTGGGGAAGTTGATCGGCTGGACGTAGATGCCGAAATCCTCGAGCAGCATGTCCGACAGCATCTTGCAGTGGACCGGATCCCCCACATGCACTGGCACGATATGGCTGCCATGGTCGATGAACGGCAGCCCCATTCCCTTCAAACGGGTCTTCAGGATGCGCGCCTGCGTCTGGTGGCGATCACGAAGCTCCTGCGCGGTCTTGAGGTGCCGCACGCTGGCTGCAGCCCCTGCGGCGACGCTGGGCGGCAGGGAGGTCGTGAAGATGAATCCCGGCGCGTAAGACCTTACGGCATCACACATTTTCGCGCTGGCGGCGATGTACCCGCCCATAACGCCATACGCCTTGGCCAGCGTGCCGTTGATGATGTCGATGCGATCCGCCAGGCCATCGCGTTCGGTCACGCCGCCGCCACGGGGGCCGTACATTCCGACCGCGTGCACCTCGTCGATGTAGGTCAGTGCGCCGAATTCCTCTGCCAGGTCGCATATCTCGGCGATGGGGCCGAAATCGCCGTCCATGGAATAGACGGACTCGAACGCGATCAGCTTGGGCAGCGCGGGGTCGTCCGCCTGAAGCAATTCACGCAGATGCGCCACGTCGTTGTGACGGAAGATGCGCTTGGCCCCGCCATTGCGGCGCACCCCTTCGATCATCGAGGCGTGGTTCAGCGAGTCGGAATAGATGATCAATCCGGGAAAGATCTTCGGCAGTGTCGACAGCGTCGCGTCGTTGGCGATGTAGGCGCTGGTGAACAGCAGGGCCGATTCCTTGCGGTGCAGGTCGGCCAGCTCGGCCTCCAGCCGCTTGTGATAGACTGTCGTGCCGCTGATGTTGCGCGTGCCGCCCGACCCCGCGCCGGTCCGCTCGACCGCTTCCTGCATGGCCGCGATGACCACGGGATTCTGGCCCATGCCCAGATAGTCGTTGCCGCACCACACCGTCACCGGGCTTTCGGTGCCATCGGGGCGGGTCCAGACGGCGTGGGGGAAATTGCCGCGTGTCCGCTCGATATCGATGAAGGTGCGATAGCGTCCTTCGTCATGCAGCTTCTGGATGGCGGCATCGATACTGGCGTCGTAATTCACGCGGTCGCTCCTTGTCTCTCGCCGGGCTTACATAATCACGCGACGCCCGGTGTCACGGGGCCAATCTGTCGCCCCGGTCTGCCCCTCGTTCAGGTTTGGCCCATATTTTGGGCAAGGTCCACCGCTGGACACCAAAAATACCCCTGATACTTTCGCCATCGATCCCACCCGAAATGCCGGAGCCCCCATGTCCCTGTCTGCCGTCCTCGACCGTATCGATGCCGATCTCGACCCCGCGCTGGACCGGCTGATGGCGTTCCTGCGCATCCCGTCCATCTCGACCGACCCGGCCTATGACGGCGACACCCGCCGGGCCGCCGCGTGGTTGCGCGACGAGCTGGAAAGCTTGGGCTGCAGCGCCGAACTGCGCGAGACGACGGGCCATCCGATGGTGGTCGCCCATACCGGCGGCGAAGGCCGCCCGGTGCTGTTCTACGGCCACTACGACGTCCAGCCCGTCGATCCGATCGAGTTGTGGCACCGCGGCCCCTTCGACCCTGCGATCGAGGATCAGGACGGCGCGCGCGTGATCCGCGGGCGCGGCGCCGCCGACGACAAGGGCCAGCTGATGACCTTCGTCGAGGCCTGCCGCGCGTGGAAGGCCGTCCACGGGAGCCTGCCCGGCAACGTCACGTTCCTGTTCGAGGGAGAGGAGGAATCAGGCTCCCCCTCCCTCGTCCCGTTCCTGGAGGCCAACAGGGAAGAGCTGTCGAAGGATGTCGCGCTGATCTGCGACACGGGGCTCTTCGCCCGGGACAAGCCCGGCATCGTGACCCAACTACGCGGACTTCTGGGCGAGGAAGTCGTCGTCAAGGCGGCGTCGAAGGACTTGCACTCGGGCTCCTTCGGGGGCGTGGCGACCAACCCGATCAAGGCGCTTACGAAGATCCTGGCACAGTTGCATGACGACACCGGCCGCGTCACGATCCCCGGCTTTTATGACGGCGTGCCCGACCTCCCCGAGGATCTGCGCACCCAATGGGAGGGGCTGGGTTTCGATGCCAGCGCCTTCCTGTCGGGCGTGGGCCTGACCACCCCCGCAGGCGAGACCGACCGCACCGCGCTGGAGCAGATCTGGTCGCGCCCCACGGCCGAGATCAACGGCATCCGCGGCGGCTATGCCGGACAGGGCTTCAAGACGGTCCTGCCGGCCGAAGCCGCGGCCAAGATCTCGTTCCGCCTGGTCGGCCAGCAGGACCCCCACGCGATCCGCGAGAGCTTCCGCAAGATGGTGCACGCCATGCTGCCCGCCGATTGCAAGGTCGAGTTCCACGACCATGGCGCCTCGCCCGCGTCGGTCATGAACACCTCCGACCCCGCGTTCGAGGCGGCGCGCACGGCCCTGTCGCAGGAATGGCCGAACGAGGCCGCCTATATCGGCGCGGGCGGCTCGATCCCCATCGCGGGATATTTCCAGGAGATCCTCGGCATGGATTCGATGCTGATCGGCTTTGGCCGCGACGACGACCAGATCCATTCGCCCAACGAGAAATACGACGTCGCCAGCTTCCACCGCGGCGCGCGCTCGTGGGCGCGGATCCTGGATGCGATCTCGAACGGTCAAAGCTCCAGCCACACCCAGACGTAATAGATCGCGCAGAACAGCATGGGCGCGGCGGTCAGACTGACCGCCGTGGTCCAGCCGATCCTACGATCCTCGGAGGCGCGCAGCTCCCGCACTTCGGCTCGGCCCATGCGGCGGATCCGGTCTTCCCCGTCCCGACCCACTTCGATGACGTCCTCGACGCGATACGCCGACCTCTTGCGCCCGATCCATCGCAGCACCGGCACATGGATCAACGGAGCCGTCCACAGGGCGATCGCCGGCGACCTATCAAGGCCCGTCTCGGCCCCGACAAGCACCACCATCCCGGCCATGCCCGTGACAACGCACGCGCGCCAGATCGACCAGCCGTCCAGCCTGTCCATGACATGGGCCGTCTGCGTCGCTACCGTCAGCAGCGTGCCGAAAACCAGCCCCGCCAGGGGAACCACCGCCGCCATACCCAGCCAATCCCACATCCGGCCATTCGACGGGCCCCAAGCGCGCCGGTCAAGCCCCCGTTGCCCGTTGACGAAGCGCGCGCGACGGGCCACACCCGCGGCATGAAGATCATCATCGACACCGATCCCGGCCAGGACGACGCCGTCGCGATCCTGCTGGCCCTCGCCTCGCCCGAGATCGAGGTTCTGGGGATCACTGCCGTGGCCGGCAACGTTCCGCTGGACCTGACGACGAAGAACGCCCGCATTATCTGCGAGCTTGCGCGACGGACCGACATCCCCGTCTTCGCCGGCGCGCGGCAGCCCCTGAAGCGCCCCCTGGTCACGGCCGAACACGTCCACGGGCGCACCGGCCTCGACGGGCCCACCCTGCCCGATCCGACCATGCCGTTGCAGGACCAGGACGCGGTGGAGTTCATCATCGAGACGCTGCGCCGCGAAGAGGCGGGCACGGTCACGCTGGTCCCCATCGGGCCGCTGACCAACATCGCGCTGGCGCTGCTGAAGGCGCCCGACATCGCCGAGCGGATCGAACGGATCGTGCTGATGGGCGGCGCCTATTTCGAGGTCGGCAACATCACCCCCGCGGCCGAGTTCAACATCTATGTCGATCCCGAGGCGGCCGAGACGGTGTTCCGGTCGGGCGTTCCGCTGGTCGTGATGCCGCTGGACGTCACGCACAAGGCGCTGGTGACGAAGGCGCGCAACGATGCGTTCCGCCAGATGGACACCCCCGTCGGCACCGCGGTCGCACAGATGACCGACTTTTTCGAGCGGTTCGACAAGCAGAAATACGGCTCGGACGGGGCGCCGCTGCACGATCCCTGCACGGTTGCATGGCTTTTGAAGCCCGACCTGTTCACGGGCCGCGAGATCAATGTCGAGATCGAATGCCTCAGCGATTTGACCCGCGGCATGACCGTGGCCGATTGGTGGGGGATCACGGATCGCCCGAAGAACTCGCTGTTCATCGGCGATCTGGACGCCGACGGGTTCTTCGATCTGCTGACCGACCGTCTGGCGCGGCTTTAGGGCATGTCGGCAACCCTTCGCATCGCCCGCTCGGGGGAAGAGTCCCAAGCCATCCGCCTGGTCGCTGCCTGCCATGTCGAGACGGGGCGCGCCCCCGATCCCGACGACCGGGACATCGCCATCTCTGCGCTGCTGGCGGGCGAGGCGCCGGGCGCCTTCTACCTGATCGGCCCCCCGTCCAGCCCGGTGGGGTATCTGTCGATCAGCTTCGGGCATTCCATATCCGAAGGGGGGACGGTCGCCTATCTCGACGAGCTCTATATCCGCCCATCCGTCCGTCGTCGCGGCATGGCGACCGAGGCGCTACTGGCCCTTTTGAAAATGCTGTCCCAGCACGGCGTGCGCGCAGTCCACGCGACCCCGCCCCCGGGGGAGACCTCGCTGCTGTCCCGGCTGCGTTTCACCGACCAGGAGATCCGGCTTCTGACCCGGATCCTGTAACGGCAGGCGGAACGCTGCGGCGTCCCGCGGGTTGGCGGGATGATGATCACCGGACCCCATATCCCCCGCCCCGCCATGGCCCTCGCGCTTTTCTTTGCCGCAACCGCCGCGTCGGCGCAGACCGATCTGGGCGACCGTGCTCTGGAACTTGTCAACGACTCCCGCGCGCAGGCCGGTCTGGACGCGTTGACCGAAAGCGACGTTCTGAACGAAGCCGCGCAGGCCCACGCGACTGCCATGTTGCAACAGGACTTCTACAGCCACGTAGCCCCTGACGGGCAAACGCCACGCGACCGGTTTCTTGCAGCGGGCGGCGGTCAATGGGCGCAAAGCGGCGAAAACCTTGCCACCTGCTCCGGCTGCGAAACGCCCGCGGACATCGCCCGGGTCGAGGCGTTCCACGACGGCTGGATGCATAGCCCCGGCCATCGCGAGAATATCCTGTCGCAAGGGTTCGAACGTTTCGGCTATGCCACCGTGGGAGAGGACGGACGGATCTACGCCGTCCAGACCTTCGCGGGACCCGGTGCCACGGACGGCGATCGCCTGTCCCCGGCCGCAGCCCGAGAGGCTGCACTGTCGGAGGTCAACGCGCGACGGGCGGAGTCAGGTCTGGACCCGCTCGAGCCCAGCAGTTCCCTCGACACGCTGGCGGAACGGGTGCTGGACGCGCGTCTCTCCGAAGAAGAGATGCCCGAAAACATCTTCGGGCTGTTGCCCGAGGGGTCCGACGGCTGGACCAGCCTGAGCCTGCAAAGCGCAACCCGGGGCGGCGCGGGAACCGAAATGACCGGGGCGGACGTGGCAGGCTTCGTCGACACCTGGTCGGGATCCGGGGGCGCGGCTCTGGGCGGGGGGACCGCGACCGCCCTGGGCTTTGCCGCAACCGCGACAGATGAAGGCCGCAAGACCGCCGTGGCGGTCTTCGGCGGGCGCGACTGACGGTGCCCTACAACACGACCGCCATCACCAGGATCATCAGAAGCGTGTAGATCGCCACGCCCCCGCCGATCAGCACGGTGGGGAAGTTTCGAGACATCATCGCGCGGCCCATCTGGCTGGCTTGCCGCATGAGGTCCGGCCAAGTGTAGCTGACAAAGTCGCCTTGCGTGAAGACGGCCTTGATCCGCCCTTCCGCATCGACCACCGGCAGGCGCCGGAACCGCTCGTTCGACATGATCCGAAGCCAATCGACCACGTCGTCGTCCTCACGTGCCAGGCGCGGGTCCTTCGTCATGATATCGTCGAGCTTGGTGTCCTTGGCCGTGCGGTCCATGTTGACGATCTTGCGCATCACGTCGCGCTCGGTCACGACGCCGATGACCTTGTCGTCCGCATCCACGATCATGACAGAGCCATAGTTCTTCTCGCACATCGCGGCGACCGCCTCGGCGACGGTTTGGTCGGCCGTCATCGTCAGGGGCCGGGGCTTCGACTTGAACTCGGCGCGGTCCTTGATCCTCATTCCGGGACGGTCTTCGGCTTGCATGGTCGTCCTCCTGATTGTTTTCAGAGTGATTTGACGTAGCGCATGCGGGGGAACGACAAGGGTTCCGATCTGCGACACACTGCCTACATGTGAAGGGACAAGAGAGGTGCCGATGACCCTGACCCTGCCCTTCGACAACAGCTATGCCCGGCTGCCAGACCGCTTCTACGCGGCCCAGATACCCGTTCCCGTCGCCGGACCGCGCCTGTTGGCGGTGAACGAGGGGCTGGCGGAGGAGCTTGGCCTCGACCCGGCGACACTGGCCTCGGACGAGGGCGTGGCCGCGCTGTCGGGCAACGCGGTGCCCGAAGGCGCAACCCCTATCGCGCAGGCCTATGCGGGCCACCAGTTCGGCGGCTGGGTGCCGCAACTGGGCGATGGGCGCGCCGTACTGCTAGGGGAGGTCGTGGCGAACGGACGCCGGCGCGATATCCAGCTGAAGGGCGCGGGCCGCACGCCGTTCAGCCGCGGCGGCGACGGGCGGGCCTGGCTGGGCCCGGTGCTGCGTGAATACCTGGTCAGTGAGGCGATGCATGCGATGGGCGTTCCCACCACCCGCGCGCTGGCTGCCGTCGCGACGGGAGAGAACGTCATGCGCGAAACGCCCCTGCCCGGCGCCGTCCTGACACGTGTCGCCTCATCCCATATCCGGGTGGGCACGTTCCAGTATTTCTATGCCCGCGACGATGTCGAGGCGTTGCGCACCCTGACCGAGCACGTCATCGCCCGCCACTACCCCGACGCGGATGGCCCGGAGGGCCTGCTGGAGGCGGTGATTGACGCTCAGGCGGCGCTGATCGCGCGCTGGATGGGGCTGGGATTCATCCACGGCGTCATGAACACCGACAACATGAGCATCGCGGGGGAGACCATCGATTATGGCCCCTGCGCGTTCCTGGACGGGTATCATCCGGAGACGGTGTTTTCGTCCATCGATCGATGGGGACGCTATGCCTATGCCCAACAGCCCCAGGTGGCAGTCTGGAACCTGGCGCAATTCGCGACCTGCCTTCTGCCGATGATGGCGGATCGCGAGACCGCGATCGACCGGTTCACCACGGCGGTGAACGATTTCGGCGCGCGGTATCAGCGGGAATGGCTGTCGGTGTTCCGCGCCAAGCTGGGTCTGGCGACGGAGGAAGAGGATGATTCCGGCCTGATCGAGCGCCTTCTGGACATCATGGCGGCAAACCGGGATGATTTCACGCGGGTCTTTCGGGGTCTGGGCGACGACACCGCCTCCGATCACGTCACCGACCGCCCGGCCTTCGACCAGTGGCATCAGATGTGGACCGCGCGGCTGACGCGCGACGGCACGTCCGAAGCGGACCGGCACGATCGGATGACCAGGGCCAACCCCGCCGTCATTCCCCGCAACCACCATGTCGAGGCCGTGATCGCCGCAGCCGTGGCCGGCGACATGGACCTGTTCCACGCGATGCACCGCGCCACGACCGACCCGTTCACCCCGCATGATCTGTTCGGCCAGTCCCCGGCCCCAGGGGAAGAGGTTCAGGCGACCTTCTGCGGGACCTGACCCGGACTCGGGATCAGATTATCGGTTCGATAATCTGGCCTCCGGCGGGGGTATTTGGACAAGGATGAAGCGAGAGCCGCGGATGACTTGGGGCGGGGGATGTCCCCCGCCCCGCACGCACCGTCCGCTTGGGGGACACGTTGGCGCGTGATGGCTCAGCCTGCCTGGCCGGCAGGCAGCATCACCCGGTCGATCACGTGGACGACGCCGTTGGACTGGTCGACATCGGCGGTGGTCACCGTGGCCTCGCGGCCGTTCTCGTCACGCAGCATGATCATGCCGTTCTGCTCGTAGGCGGTCAGGGTGCAGCCGCCCACGGTCGGCACGGGGTGCATGCCGCCATCGTCGGCGATCATGCCCATGATGTCGGTCGAGAACGCCTCGGCCGCGACGACGTGGCAGGTCAGGATCTGGGCCAGCTGATCGCGGTTCTCGTCCATCATCAGCGCGTTCAACGCCTCGTCCGTGATCATCCCGAAGGCGTCGTTCGTGGGGGCGAAGACGGTGTAAGGACCATCACCCGCCAGCGTGTCGACAAGGCCGGCCTGCTGGACGGCGGCGACCAGCGTGGTCAGGTTCGGGGCGTTCGAGGCGTTCTGAGCGATGCTCATGTCGGCCATCATCTCGGCGCCGCCGACCATGGGGTTGTCCTGCGCGAAAGCAGGCGCGGTCAGGCCGAGGATCGCGACGGCGGTGAGGGTCTTGGTAAACATTTCAGTCTCCCTGTCTGGCTTCATTGCCTGATCGCAGTCACGAACGGCAGGCCGACAGGGTTTCCCAAGGCGCGGTCACGCCCTCGTGAGGGTCAGAATTTGCCGAAGCGCCGGGCGACGCGGATGGCCTTTTTCGACCGCTGGGCGTTCTTTTTCGCGGCCTGCTGTTGCAGCCGCTCTTCCGGGGTCGCGGGCTTTCCCGAGGATTTGGATCCGAAGGCCTTGTCGATACCGGCATTCACCCCGCGCGAGATCAGGCGGCGCATGACCATGCGGCCGACCATGCTGATAAGTCTGGATGCGTTCATTCCGGGTCCTCGGGATCGCTTGTGGTGTCGAACATATCGGGATGGTCCGCGGCCTTTTCATCCCCTTCGGACGCCGCGCCCGGCTCGGGGCGGGACTCAAGCAGGCCGGCCGCACGCAGATCCTTCAGCCCCGGCAGGTCGCGCGCGCTTTCCAGGCCGAACTGGTCCAGGAATTCCTGCGTCACCACGAAGGTGACGGGACGGCCGGGTGTCTCCCGGCGGCGGCCGAAGCGGATCCATTCGAGCTCGAGCAGCTGGTCGAGCGTGCCTCGGCTGACAGCGACGCCGCGGATCTCCTCGATCTCGGCGCGGGTGCAGGGCTGGTGATAGGCGACGATGGCCAGCGTCTCGATCGCGGCGCGGGACAGCTTGCGAGTCTCGGTGGTCTCGCGGCTCATCAGAAAGCCCAGGTCAGGCGCGGTGCGCATGGCCCACGCCTCGCCCACGCGAACGACATGGACGCCCCGCCCCTCGTAACGGCGGCGCAGCGCATCCAGCGCGGCCTTCGCATCGCAGCCGTGGGGCAGGCGCGCGTTCAGATCGGCCACGGTCACCGGCTGGACGCTGGCGAACAGGATCGCCTCGACCATCCGCTCCTGCTCGGCCGGCGGGGGGGCGTCGAACAGCGGCGGAGTCTCAGCCATCGCGGCGGCGGATCTGGATGGGGGCGAAGGTCTCGCCCTGGCGGATTTCGATCCGGCCGGCCTTGGCCAGTTCCAGCGAGGCGGCGAAATGGCTGGCCGTGGCGGACCGGCGGCGGACGGGGTCGCCCCCCCACCCGTCGGGCATGTAGCTGGCCAGATCGGTCCATTCCCCGGCGAACCCAATCAGCCCGCGCATGCGGTCCAGTGCTTCCTCCATGGTCATCACGCTGTCGCGGTCCATGACGAAGGGGCGGAACTCGTCCTTGGTGCGCAGCCGCGCATAGGCCTGCATCAGGTCCATCAGAGAGGCGGTATAGCGCACGTGGCGCACCCGCTCGACCGTTTCGGGCAGGCCGCGGACGAAGAAGTCGCGGCCCTTCTGATCGCGCGCCATCAGTTGCGCGGCCGCCTCGCGCATCGCTTCCAGTCGTTGCAGCTGGAAGGCCAGGTGGGCGGCCAGTTCCTCGCCCGATGGTCCCTCTTCCTCGGGGTCCGGGGGCAGCAGCAGGCGCGACTTCAGGAAGGCCAGCCAAGCCGCCATCACGAGGTAATCGGCCGCAAGCTCGATCCTCAGCGACTTGGCCTGTTCGACGAAGGCGAGGTATTGCCGCGCCAAGTCCAGCACGCTGATCTGCATCAGATCGACCTTCTGAGTGCGCGACAGGGTCAGCAGCAGGTCCAGCGGCCCCTCGAACCCGTCCACGTCGACGATCAGCGCCTCGGCTGCGACGCGGTCGGCCACGTGATCCGACAGGGTGCTGACCTCAGCCATGCAACCCGCCGTCGAGTTCCGACAGCTCGAACGCCAACGCTTCGACATCGGCCAGTTCGGGCAGGCGCCGCCGGGCCAGCGCGGCTTCGGCGCGGCGGTCGGCGGCCGGGGTCAGATCGCCCACGGCGGCCACGCATTGCTCCATCTCGGGCCGATCGCCATTGCAATGCAGGACCACGTCACAGCCCGCCGCAATGGCCTTTTCCGATCGCTGGGCGATGCTGCCGCCCAGGGCCTCCATCGAGATGTCGTCGGACATCAGCAGGCCGTCGAACCCGATCTCTTCCCGGATCAGCCAGATCAGGCCGGGATCCTGGGTCGCGGGTGCCTCGCCCAGTTCGGTGAATACGATATGCGCCGTCATCCCCATCGGCAGGTCGGCCAGCGCGCGGAACGGGGCGAAATCGGTTTCAAGCTCGGGCTTGCCGGCGGTCACGACGGGAAGGTCGCGGTGGCTGTCGACCTGCGCGCGCCCGTGGCCCGGCATGTGCTTCATCACCGGAAGAACGCCCCCGGCCATCAGCCCGTCGGCCGTGGCCCGAGCGGCGGCGATCACCTGCTCAGGCGTGGTGCCATAGCAGCGATTGCGCAGGAAGCGATGCGTATCCGGGCGGGCGACATCCGCGGTCGGCGCGCAATTGACGTCGATGCCCACGGCGTGAAGCTCGGCCGCTTGCAGCCGCGCGCGCAGCCACATGGCGCGAACCGGGTCGGCCGCGCGCTGCATGTGATCCAAGGGCGGGGCCCATTGCCGCCACGCGGGCGGGCCCAGACGCTGCACCCGGCCGCCTTCCTGGTCGACCAGGATCGGCGCGTGCCAGCCCACCGCGTCGCGCAGCGCCGTGGTCAGGGTCAGAAGCTGCTCAGGCGTCTCGACATTGCGGCCGAACAGGATGAAGCCCAGCGGGTCGGCCTCGGCGAAGAAGGTCGCCTCGTCGCGCGTCAGGCGGGGCCCCGCGCAGCCGAGGATCGCGGCCCGTCTCACCGCAGCTCGACGGGGATGCAATCGGCCTGTGCGGCCGTCAACGCCGAACAGAAGCGCCGCGCATCGGCCAGATCGTCGAACCCTTCCGCGCGAAGACGGAAGAAGGTCTTGCCACCCGACACCGCCTCCTGCACGACCATCCGCTTGTCCGAAAAGAAGCTCGTGAAGCGACCGCTGATCTTCTGCCACTCGTCACGGGCCACATCGGGGCTGGCGTAGGCGCCAAGCTGAACCAGCCGCGTGCCTTTCGGAAGCGCCGCGATATCGACCGCCTGGTTCGATGGTCCCGGCGCGGCCGTCCGGGCCGAAAGCTGCGTGACCGATCCCAGACGCGGGCGCGGCAGGGGCCGGGTGGCGTCCACACCGGTGTCGAGGGCGCGCTCCACCGGGTCCGACGATAAGGCTTCGGCAATCGCAAGCTCGACCGGGTCGGCGTCCTCGGGGCGATCCTCGATCACCTCGACCTCTTCCAGCCCGCCCTCGGCATCGTCGAGGCCCAATGGGCCGCTGCCGGTGGGGCCCGCAAGCTCGGTCAGGGGCGCGACATCGTCGAATTGCGACAGCATGTCGGACATCGCACGATCCTCGGGCGAAAGTTCGGGGCCTTCAGCCACCGCCCCGGCAGTATCGGCTGAGGCCAGCTCGCCCCAGGGCGCGTCTTCCTCGGCCAGCCCTTCTTCGGCGGGGGCAAGGCGCACCTCGTCCACCGGGCCGGCGGTGCTGCCCACGGCCGCGATCTCGTTGACTTGCAGGCCTTGGTGGCGCGTGGTCATCCCGCCCGGATCCTCGGGCTGGGTGCGGAACGCACCCTCCATCGCCTCGATCACGGGGACGCCGCTGACATCGCGCACCATCAGCTTGTACCCCCAGACGCCCATTCCGACGACCAGGGCCAGGGACACCAGCGCCCCCGTGGCATTGACCAATCTTTGCGCACCGCGTCCGCGTCCCACGACAAGCTCGGGCTCGTCGGTTTCGAAATAGCCGTAATCCGTCATGCCTGCCTCGTGCCGCGGTCTCGTTGGGCGGACCGCGTCTTCTGCTCTGCCTCGATCGCCCGGCGCGTATGTCTTCAACGCATCTCTTCCACCGGGGTCACGCCCAAGATACCCAAGCCCGCCGAAATCACAACGGATACAGCCAGCGGCAGAGAAATCTTGCCAGCTGTCGCCTGTGGGTCACTGTCGTGCAGGAAGCGGATCGAATGATCGTCGTCCCCCTTGTTCCACAGCGAATTAAAAACCTGCGCCAGCTCGCCCAGATAGAAGGCGATTCTATGCGGCTCGTGGCCCTTGGCGGCAATCTCGACAAGGCGCGGCCACTCGGCCAGCTTTTTGGCGACCTCGACCTCGGCCGGGTCGGTCAGGCGCGGCGCACCCGGGGCGACGCCCATCCCGTCGGCCTTGCGCAGGACCGAGCGGATCCGCGCGTGGGTATACTGGACGTACCATACGGGGTTGTCGCGCGATTCCTCCACCGCCTTGGCGAAATCGAAATCCAGCGGCGCGTCGTTCTTGCGCGTCAGCATCAGGAACCGCACGACATCGGGCCCCACCCGGTCGACCACGTCGCGCAGAGTGACGAACGTGCCGGCGCGCTTGGACATCTTGAAGGGCTGGCCGTTCTCGTAAAGCTTCACCAGTTGGCACAGCTTGACGTCCAGCGGCACCCGCCCGTCCGAAAGGGCGCCCACGGCCGCCTTCATCCGCTTGACATAGCCGCCATGATCGGCGCCGAACACATCGATCAGCTGGTCATAGCCGCGGTCGATCTTGTCCCAGTGATAGGCGATGTCGGGCGCGAAATAGGTCCATGCGCCGTCCGACTTCATCACCGGCCGATCCACGTCGTCGCCATAGTCGGTCGACTTGAAAAGGGTCTGCTCGCGCGGCTCCCAATCCTCGGGCAGTTTGCCCTTCGGCGGCTCAAGCGTGCCCTTGTAGAGCAGCCCCTTCCCGTCCAGCACCTCCAGCGCGGATTCGATCCGCCCCGTGCCATAGAGCGACTTTTCCGAAAAGAACTGGTCCATCTCGACGCCCAGCGCCGCCAGGTCGTCGCGGATCAGGGTCATCATCGCCTCGGTCGCGAAGGCGCGCACATCGTCCAGCCACACCTCCTCGGGCCGGTCCACGAAGGCGTCGCCATGCACCGCCTTCAGCCCCTCGCCCACGTCGCGCAGATAGTCGCCGGGATAGGTGCCTTCGGGGAATTCGACCTCGCGCCCATGCGCTTCCAGATACCGCAGATAGACCGACCGGGCCAACACATCGACCTGCGCGCCACCGTCGTTGATGTAGTACTCGCGGGTCACGTCATAGCCCGCGAAGGACAGCAGGTTCGCCAGCGCGTCGCCGAACACCGCGCCCCGCGTGTGCCCCACATGCAAGGGTCCTGTGGGGTTGGCCGAGACATACTCGACATTCACCCGCTCGCCCTCTCCCATCTTCGACAGGCCGAAGGCGGGATCCTGCGCGGTGGTGACGATCCCCGACCAAAGGTCCCGCGACAGCGTCAGGTTCAGGAAGCCCGGCCCCGCGACGGTCGCGCTTTCGACGCTATCCAGTCTACCCAGATGCCCCGCCAGGGTTTCGGCGATGTCGCGCGGCTTCAGGCCCGCGGGCTTGGCCAGCACCATCGCCGCGTTGGTCGCCATATCCCCGTGGGCGGCATCGCGCGGCGGCTCGACCGCGACGTTATCGAAGCTCAGGCCCTGCGGCAGATCGCCCGCCGCGACCATCCGGTCAAGGGCCTCTGTCACATGGGCACGCATGTCGGCGAACAGGTTCATCGCGAATTCCTCGGGGCGTGGAGAACGACCGGCGGTCTAGCCGCGCCGCCCGTCCCCGTCAACGCGAGCACGCCCGCCCCTTCATCCTTGTCGAAATACCCCCGCCGGAGGCCGGTTTTCGCAAGAAAACCGATCGGCGCATCAGATATCGAACACGACCACGTCCTTGCCCTTGGCGCACAGGCCCACCTCGCCCGCGATCAGACGCAACGCATCGTCGCCGAAGACGCTGCGGCGCCAACCGGTCAGGGCGGGCACGTCCCGCTCGCCCGCGGCGATCTGGTCCAGCTCGGCCGATGTCGCGACAAGCTTCTGCGCGACGCCGGCCGTTTCCGACTTCGCCTTCAGAAGCACCCGCAGAAGATCGGCCAGCGCCGGGTTGACCTGCGCCTGGTCGCGGCCCTTGCCGACATCGGGCCACGTCGCCGGGTCTGCCTCGATCCCGCGCTTGACCGCCGCCAGAATCCCGTCGGCGATATCCCCCTTGCGCGCCTCGCGCAGCAACAGGCGCGACCGGGCCAGATCCTTTTCCGATTGCGGCTTGGTCGAGGCCAGCTCGACCAGCGCATCATCCTTGAACACCCGCGTGCGCGGCACGTCACGCTCTTGCGCATAAGCCTCGCGGAAGGCCGCCAGTTCGCGCACGATGGCCAGGAACTTGGGCGAATTGGTCCGCGTCTTCACCCGCTTCCACGCATCTGCGGGGCGGACGATATAGGTCTCGGGGTCGGTCAGGACGCCCAGCTCTTCCTCGACCCACGGGGTGCGGCCGGTCTTCTTCAGCTCGGCGGCAAGGTATTCGTACACCTCGCGCAGGTGGGTCACATCGGCCAGCGCATAGGTCTTCTGCGCATCCGTCAGCGGCCGGCGCGACCAGTCGGTAAAGCGCGACGACTTGTCGATCTGCGCCTTGGCGATCTTGCGCACCAATGTCTCATACCCGACCTGCTCGCCGAACCCGCAGACCATCGCGGCGACCTGCGTGTCGAACATCGGCACCGGCATGACGCCGCCATCATGGACGAAGATCTCCAGATCCTGCCGGGCGGCATGGAAGACCTTGGTCACGCTCTCGTCCCGGAACAGATCGTAAAGCGGCTCCAGCGACAGGCCCTCGGCCAGCGGGTCGACCAGCACGGCGTCTTCCTCGGCCTCGCCCGGAACCGCCAGCTGGATCAGGCAGAGCTTCGAGTAATAGGTCCGCTCGCGCAGGAACTCGGTATCGACGGTCACGTAGGGATGCGCCCGGGCCCGGGTGCAGAAATCCGTCAGAAGCTCGGTCGTGGTGATGGTGATCATGCGGTCGGGGGGTCCCTGAAAAATGATGCGCCCTGATATGGCGTCAAACGTACGATGGGAAGCCCCGGCGCCCTATTGCAGCTTCGACGAGATCACGCCGGTGGCGAACCCGCCCATGCGCAGTTCGCCGAACAGGCGCTGGTACTCGATCTTGGGGCAGCGATTCATCACCACCTCGACGCCCCGGGCGCGCGCCTTCTCGGCGGCCTCGGGGCTTTCTACGCCGATCTGCATCCACACGACTTTCAGGGCGGGCATGACCTCCAACGCCTCTTCCACGATCGGGGGAACGTGTTCGGACCGGCGGAACAGGTCCAGCAGCTCGACATCTTCGGGCAGGTCGGTCAGCGATCCCACGACCTGCCGGCCGAACAGGCTTTGCCCCGCGATGCCGGGATTGACGCAATGCACCCGGAACCCCTTCAACGAAAGATACCGCGCGACGTAGTGGCTGGGCCGTACCGGATTGGCCGAGACTCCGACGCAGGCGACGGTCTTCACGGTGGACAGGATGCGGCGAAAATCGGCGTCGGTCATGGGCGCACCTTGATCCGCGCGGGGCGGGGCGTCCAGATGAAAAAAGCGCCCGGTGGGGGCACCGGACGCCAGTGTGGAACGAGGGACAGTGATGACACGCCGGGTGTTCCGCTCCCGGCGCCTGCTGAATAGATGAGGCCCCGTTGCCCAAGGGGAAAGAGGTCTCTCAGGAACGTGAAATCGGCGTCAAGCAGGTTTTTCCCGCGTCGCCGCATACAGGCCGACGGCCGCCGCGTTCGACACGTTCAACGACCCGAACGCGCCCGCAGCCCCGATGCGGACCAATCGGTCGCAGGTGTCACGCGTGCGTTCGCGCAGGCCCGGGCCTTCGGCCCCCAGCACAAGGCAGACCGGCCGCCCCTGCCCTTCGGCGACGGCCGTCTCGATATCGGCCTCGGCCTCGCCGTCGAGGCCAAGCCGCAGATACCCCATGTCCCCCAGCCGGATCAGCGCATCGGCAAGGTTGCCCACCCGCAGGTAGGGCTGCCGCTCCATCGCGCCCGAGGCCGTCTTGGCCAGCGCCCCGGTCTCGGGCGCGGAATGGCGCGACGGCGCGATCACCGCCCGCGCCCCGAATACCTCGGCCGAACGCAGGATGGCCCCCACGTTATGTGGATCGGTCACCCGGTCCAGCGCCACGATCGGCCCCGTGCCAGACACCGCGATCTCCTCCAGCGGGCCCCAGTCCAGCGGCTTTACTTCCAGCGCGGCCCCCTGATGGACCGATCCCGGGTCCAGCGGTGCCGGGAACTTGCGCGGATCGGCCTCTTCCAGCGGGACGCCTTCTGGGACCTCGCCCAGTCGGTCCAGCGCGTTCTTCGTCACCACCAGACGCAGTTTCTCGCGCCGGGGATTGGCCAGCGCATCCCGCACGGCATGCAGCCCGAACAGCCAAACGGTCGCACGCGCCTCGTCGCGGCGCGCCTGTTCCTTCTCGACCACCCATTTCGGTTTTTTTGTCATGTGCCGGACGTGACCCTGCCCGCGTGAAACTTCAAGCGATTTTCCTGTTGACCCCCTTACCGGCCGAAGATAGGTCAGCCGCCACAAACAGTGGGCGACAGGCCGCAAGGTGTGGCAGGGGACTGTAACTCCCTCGCGGAGACGCACGCCTGGTTCGATTCCAGGGTCGCCCACCATTGTTTGTCCCTCCCCGAAGGATCCTGACCGCGACGGTCCCGCAGACGCATACGCGTATGTTGGCCCCGGACTGGTGAACGTGCAGGCACAGACCTGTAAAATGACGCATATCGGTTCCGTATGCGCGCGGGCCGTTGTTAAATCCCGGCTTTTGCGGTCAAGCTGCTTCGCCGCGCCTTAGGGGTGTGCTAGGCGATCGCCAGACGTCACCGCAGGGACATGACATGGCCAAACCGTTCGACATCGTAGTGGTGGGGCAAGGCGGCCGCGTGGGGGTCGAGGCCGCGTTGTTCGCCGCCAGCCTGCGCAACGCCGTGCCGAACTTTCCCGGCCGCCTCATCGTGCTCGAGCCGCAGCCCGGTGGCGCATGGCACGGCGATCCGACGATGGCGCCCGAGCTGCGCGGCCTTCTGACCGACGAGCTGAACGCCGAGATCCGCCCGTTCGAGGCCCGTCATTTCGGCAGCCGCTATCCCTACGGCAACAAGATCGAGGGACTTCTGGTGCTGGACGCGGATGCGCCCTTCGTCTTCTTCGACAGCGACACGCTGGCGCATGGCCCGCTCGATCAGGTGAACTTCGATTTCGACCGTCCCGCCGCGTCGATGCGGCGCGAGGGGACTTGGCCCGAGCTAGAGCTGTATGGCCCGGGATATGCCGAGATCTGGACATCGCTCTACGACAAGTTCGGGCTGGACTTCGACAGCTCGCTGGATCCGTCCCAGCCCGACGAGTACTGGGAGCGGTACCTTTATTTTAACGCGGGCTGGTTCTTTCACCGCTCGGGCCCCGAATTCGGGCAACGGTTCCTCGACTACGCGCTGGCGATCCGCGACGATCCGCCCGAGGCCGCGGCGCTGCAATCCTTCGACCCCTGGCTCGACCAGGTGGCCCTGCCGCTGGTCATTCATTCATTCGGCGGGGGTCGGCCCGGGCCGGAGCTTTCGGGCCTCGATGGCGACATCACCACGCATTACCGCATGATGCCACTTCTCTATGCGCGCGAATGCGATCAGGCCGTCGCCGCGGCCGAAACCGCGATGGCCTCGAACAAGGTCAAGAAGGTCCTGAAGGAGCATGAGCCCTTCCAACGCTTCATCCTGCAAAACAAGGGCGCCAAGGCGCGCGGCATGTTCGACCGCGCAGACCTGCCCCGCCGCGAACAGGCGATCCGCAACCGGCTGAAGAACGCCAACCTGTGGATGCGTTGAGCAGGCTTTGACCCCGGCCGCCCCCGCGCGTAAGACGGCGCGCATGACTGACGACACCCTTCTGGAGGCCGCGCACCGCGTGCTGGAGACCGAGGCCCGGGGACTGGCCGCGCTGGCCGCCGCGATCCCCGCGGGCTTTGCCGCCGCCGTCCGGGCGATCCACGCCGCGCAAGGCCGGGTGATCGTGGCGGGCGTGGGCAAGTCGGGCCATGTGGGGCGCAAGATCGCGGCCACGCTGGCCTCGACCGGGACGCCCGCGCATTTCGTCCACCCGACCGAGGCCAGCCACGGCGACCTTGGCATGATCGGCGCGGGCGACCTGTGCCTTCTGCTGTCGAACTCGGGCGAGACGGCCGAGCTTGGCGACCTCATCGCCTATTGCCGCCGTTTCGGGCTGCCGATCGTCGCCGTCTCGGGGCGCGAGGGGTCGACCCTGATGCAAGCCGCAACGCACGGGCTGTGCCTGCCGCAGGTGCCCGAGGCCTGTCCGATGGGGCTGGCGCCGACCACATCCACCACGCTGATGCTGGCCCTGGGCGACGCGATGGCCGTGGCCCTGATGGAACTTCGGGGCTTCACCGCGGAAGGCTTCGGCGTCTTCCACCCGGGCGGCAAGCTGGGCGCGCAACTGGCCCGCGTGGCACAGTTGATGCATACCGGGGCCGAACTGCCGCGGGTTGCGAAGGACACACCCATGTCAGAGACCCTGATCGAGATGACGTCGAAGGGCCTCGGAATCGCCGCCGTTATCGACCCCGAGGGTCGTCTGGCCGGTGTCGTCACCGATGGCGACCTGCGCCGCAACATGGCCGACCTTCTGACCCGCACCGCGGGCGATGTCGCCAACCCCGCGCCCGTGACGCTAGGCCCCGACCGGCTTGCGGCAGAGGCGATGGCGCTGTTGCAAGCCAAGAAAATCTCGGTCCTCGTGGTCACCGACGACGACGCCCGCCCGGTGGGCATCCTGCATATCCACGACCTTCTGCGCGCCGGAGTCGCCTGATGAAAACCGCCATCCTGATCCCCGCCCGCTATGCCTCGACCCGCTATCCGGGCAAGCCACTGGCCGAGCTGACGCTGCCCGACGGGACGCGGAAATCCCTCATTCGCTTGACGTGGGAGGCCGCGCGCAAGGTCGCGGGCGCCCCGGAGGTCCACGTCTGCACCGACGACGACCGGATCGCCGACGCGGCGCGGGCGTTCGGCGCATCGGTCATCATGACGCCCGAAACCTGCCGCAACGGGACCGAACGCTGCGCGGCGGCGGTCGAGGTTGCGGGGCTGGACGCGGACGTCATCGTCAACCTGCAAGGCGACGCGCCCCTGACGCCGCCGTGGTTCGTCGAGGCGCTGATCGACGCGATGGCGGACGGCCCCGCGGTCGCCACCCCGGTGTTGCAATGCGATGCCACGACCTATGGCCACTTCGTCGAGGACCGGAAGGCCGGGCGCGTCGGCGGCACCACCGCCGTGTTCCGCCCCGACCGCACCGCGCTCTATTTCTCGAAAGAGGTGATCCCGTGGCTGGACCCGGCCAAGGTCGATCCCGCCAACATCCCCGTCTTCCACCATGTCGGAGTCTACGCCTACACCCGCGCCGCCTTGCAGGCCTATGGCACCCTGCCCGAAGGTACGCTGGAGCGTCTGGAAGGATTGGAACAGCTGCGCTTCATCGAGAACGGCTGGCCCGTCACCTGTGTCGAGGTCGAGGGCCGCGGCCGGGTGTTCTGGGAACTGAACAACCCCGGGGACGTGTCGCGCATCGAATCCGTCCTGCATGAGATCGAGGTCTGAGCATGTCCGTCACCATCCGCGATATCGAGATCGGGGACACCAACCCCATCGCCCTGATCACCGGCCCCTGTCAGCTGGAGTCGCTGGATCATGCGCGCATGATGGCGACCCGCATCGCCGAGGCCTGCGCGCCCACCGGTACACGCTTCATCTTCAAGGCCAGCTACGACAAGGCCAACCGATCCAGCCTGAAGACCGCGCGCGGGCTGGGGATGGAAGAAGGCCTGTCCATCCTGTCGAAGATCCGCGACGAGTTCGGCTGCCCCACCCTGACGGACGTGCACCTGCCCGACCACTGCGCCCCGGCGTCCGAGGCGTGCGACGTCATCCAGATCCCTGCGTTCCTGTGCCGTCAGACCGACCTTCTTCTGGCCGCCGGAGAGACGGGTGTCGCGATCAACGTCAAGAAGGGCCAGTTCCTGGCGCCCTGGGACATGGAGAACGTGGCGGCCAAGATCGCAAGCACCGGCAACGAGCGCATCATGCTCTGCGACCGGGGCACGTCCTTCGGGTACAACACGCTGGTGTCGGACTTTCGCGGACTGCCGATCATGGCGCGCACCGGGTATCCGGTCGTCTTCGACGCGACCCATTCGGTCCAGCAGCCCGGCGGGCAAGGCACGACAAGCGGCGGCCAGCGCGAGTTCGCGCCGGTGCTGGCCCGCGCGGCCTGCGCGGTGGGGGTGTCGGCCCTGTTTATCGAGACGCACGAAGATCCCGACAACGCACCGTCGGACGGGCCGAACATGATCCCCGTGGACCAGATGGCGGACCTGATCGGGACTCTGCGCAAGATCGACGACTTGATGAAGGGCCGCTGATCCGGCCCACCGCGCGGCGCGTTCATCTCGCCTTCACGGTGCACTGTCAGAACCCGCCCCGCGCGCAGATGGAAAGACAGCGATCCCGGGAGGGGTCGGTCGGTTTGGCACCCGACCGATTCTGACCGACAGGGATCACCGGTGAGACCGAACGGCCGGGGGTGACGCCCCGTCCCGACATCGCGACCAACCCGGCGGCGCCGCCACCTTCCCATCACACCCGAACGGACAAGAGCCCGGCACCGATGACGGTGTGCCCGGGCCCTTCGTGCGGCAGGATTCTCGGAACGAAAATCTTCCCCATTACCCACGAGAAAAAGCAGGAGGCGCACCAAACTTGCGGTGCACCAGCTTCACGGACGGAGCTGCCCTCTGCGCGTTCTTTACATGCAATGTGAAACGTACGTTTTGCCTTGTCGGTCATGGATACCGAAAGAATCTTGCCATGGACATGACGACCAAACTCACCGCCGCGGCCGAGCGGCTCTTCGATCGGCACGGCTACATGGCCACCGGCATGGACCGGCTGACCGCTGCCGCGGGGATGTCGAGCCGGACGCTCTACAAGCATGCCGGGAGCAAAGCGCAGCTCATGGCGCGCGTGCTGACGGAGCGGGACCGGCGCTTCATGGCCCGGCTCGAGGTGCAGAGCGTCGACGCGCTGTTCGAAGCGCTTGAAGACTGGGTGTTGGTCGAGGGCACGCGGGGCTGCCTGTTCCTGCGATCCCTCGCGGAAACCGGGGGCGACACGCCCGAGATCGCCGAGGCCGTCGCGATGCACAAGGCGGCGTTTCGTCAACGGATCGAGGAGGTCGTCGCAGCAGACCTCGGACACCAAGACCCGGTCCTGGCCGAGCGGGTCCTGGTTCTCCTCGAGGGGGCGACCCACGCGGCGGTCTACAGGGGCGCAGACGCCGTGTCCGCAGCACGGGGGGCGGCGGCCATCTTGATCGAGAGGGCACGAACTTGAGCCCCGCCCTTCGCATCGGCGCGACAGGCTTCGACCTGATCGCAGTCTGCTACACGGATTCGCCCGCTTCGCCTTCGGACTGTTCCTGCCGCAGATCGACGGCGATCTGGGGCTCGGCCCATCGCTCAGCGGGATCATCTCCGGCAGCTCGTTCGCTGCCTACTGCGTCGCGATCGTCGCTTCGGCGGTCCTGACCGAGCGGATCGGCGCGCGGGCGTTGCCGTGGGGGCGGCCAGCGTCGCCGGCGCCGGCATGCCCGGGATCGCCCTCGCACCATCGCCGCTGATCCTCGCCATCGCCGTGGTGGTGGCGGGTTCGAGCACAGGCCTCGCCTCCCCGCCCATGGCCGCCGCCGTGGCAGCCGCGGTCCGCAAAAGTCGGCAGGATCTCACGAATACGGTGATCAATGCCGGGAGGCAGCCCAGAAGATTGGCTGATTTGCCCTAGCTGGAAGCGACTACGTTATGGCGTAGCCGGGGCCTTCGCGAGGCAAGCAGGCCAAGCATTTCCGAAAGCCCTGCTTTTTCTCGTGGATAATAGGGAAAAGCTATTCCCCGGACAGCTTGCGCAGTCGCGCGATCAGCGACGACGTATCCCAGCGCCCGCCACCCATGGACTGCACGTCCTTGTAGAACTGATCGACCAGCGCGGTGACGGGCAGCGGCGCGCCGATCTCGTCCCCGGTGGCCAGGCAGATGCCCAGATCCTTGCGCATCCAATCGGTGGCGAAGCCGTGGTCGAACTGGCCGTCCAGCATCGTCTCGTACCGGTTCTCCATCTGCCACGACCCTGCGGCGCCCTGGCTGATGACCTCGACCACCGCGCGGCCGTCCAGCCCCGCCTTCTCGGCGAAATGCAGCGCTTCGGACAGGCCCTGAACCAGCCCCGCGATGGCGATCTGGTTGCACATCTTGGTGGTCTGGCCCGCGCCGGTCTCACCGATGCGACGGCAGATCTTGGCGTAGCACTCCATCACCGGCAGGGCGCGGTCGAACGCCTCCTGCGGCCCGCCGCACATGATCGACAGCGCCCCCTTCTCGGCCCCTGCCTGACCGCCCGAGATCGGCGCGTCCACGAAAGCCGCACCCTTCTCGCCTGCCGCTTCGGCAAGCTCGCGCGTGACCATGGCAGACACGGTCGTGTGATCGACGAAGATGGCGCCCTCGGACAGGCCTTGAAACGCGCCGTCCGGGCCGGTGCAGATCCCGCGCAGGTCGTCGTCGTTGCCGACGCAGGTGAATACGAATTCGGCCCCTTCGGCGGCGGCGGCGGCAGGCGTGTCGGCGCGCTTTCCCTGGTGCTTGGCGACCCAGTCGTCGGCCTTGGCGGAGGTGCGGTTGTAGACGGTCACGTCGTGGCCCGCGGCCTTCAGATGCCCGGCCATGGGAAAGCCCATCACGCCCAATCCCAAAAATGCTACCGCCGCCATGCCTTCACCTCGCCTGTCCGTTTGTCTAAGCACGGGTTTAACCTTGTCCCGTGGCCGGTCAACCGGCGTCCCGTTCCCTGAGGTGCCGATGCTGTTCTTGTTCCGCTGGCTGGTGCGTGTGTTTACCGGTCTTGCCGTGCTGGCGGCGGTCGTTCTTCTGGTGGGCTACTGGTTCATGTCGCGCAGCGCGCCCGACTACGACGATACATTGACAGTTGACGGCGTCACGGGCCCGGTCGAGATCGTGCGCAATACCGCCAACGTCCCCCACATCTTCGGCGAGACGGACGAGGACGTGTTCTTCGGCCTGGGCTTTGCCCACGCGCAGGACCGGCTGTGGCAGATGACGCTGCTGCGCCGCACCGCACAGGGCCGACTGTCCGAGATCTTCGGCAGCCGCACCGCCCGCACGGACGAGCTTCTGCGGCGCCTTGACCTTTACAACCTCGCCGCCGACTCGGTCGAGGTGCAGGATGCCGATACGACAGCCGCCTTGCGCGCCTATGCCGACGGTGTGAACGCATGGGTGTCCGAGGTGAACGCAGGCGCGCTTGGTCGCGGCGCGCCGGAATTCTGGCTGTTCTCGCCCGAGATCGCGCCATGGACCCCCGCCGACAGCCTGGCGATCATCAAGCTGCTGGGCCTGCAACTCTCGGCCCACGTGACCGAGGAGGTGCTGCGCGCGCGGGTCTCGCTTGCGCTGGACGACGACGCGCGTCTTGAGGACATCATGCCCGAGGCGCCCGGAAACGGGATCGCGGCGCTGCCTTCCTATGCGTCGCTGGTCCCTGGGGCGGAGGCGGTGCGCCACGCGTCGCTGGACACCGGGCCGGAGCCGGCCCTGTCACCGCTGGCCCCGCGCGGCTTCGGCGGCGCATCGAACGCATGGGCCGCGGCGCCGGACCGGGCGGCCACCGGTGGCACGCTTCTGGCCAACGATCCGCATCTGGGCTTCACCGCCCCCGCCATCTGGTACCTCGCCCGGGTCGAGCTGGAATCGGGCGGCGTCATCGGCGGCACCGTGCCCGGGATGCCCATCGTGCTGGTGGGCCGGTCGGACCGGATCGGCTGGGGGCTGACATCGTCTTATGCCGACGACCAGGACGTCCATATCGAGCGTCTGAACCCCGAGAATTCCTCGGAAGTGCTGACCCCGGACGGGTTCAAGCCGATGCGCACGCGCACCTCGATCGTCCGGATCAAGGATGCCGCCGACCTGACCTTGACCCTGCGCTGGACCGAAAACGGCCCCGTCCTGCCCGGGCGGCACTGGGATCTGGGTACGATCACCCCGCCGGGGCACGTGGCGTCGATCGCGTGGACGGCACTGAGCCCGGTCGACACCTCGATGAGCGCGGCGCTGGCGCTGATGAAGTCAGGCTCGGTCGACGAGGCGATCGAGGTCTCCGAAGGGTTCATGGCGCCGTCGCAGAACCTGACGGTCGTGGATGGCGAAACCATCGCGATGAAGGTGATCGGCGCCCTGCCCCGCCGCCGCGACGATCACCAGTCGAAGGGCCGTCTGCCGACCCCCGGCTGGATCGAGGCGAACCGCTGGGACGGGATGCTGCCCTATGCCACGAACCCCGAATTCGTGGCACCCGAGGGGGGGATCCTTGGCAATACCAACAACAAGGTCATCGACCGCCCCTTCCCGATGCACATGTCCTATCACTGGGGCGACACCCAGCGCGTCCAGCGCTGGCGCCGCCTGATGCAGGGCCGGGAGGTGCATACCCGCGAAAGCTTCATGGAGGCGCAGCTCGACACCGTCAGCTATACCGCGCGTTCCCTTCTGCCGCTGGTCGGGGCCGAGCTGTGGTTCTCGGGCGAGGCCGCGCCCGAGGGCACGCCCGAACGCCTGCGCCAGCGCGCGCTGGAGCTTCTGGCCAGCTGGAACGGCGAGATGAACGAACATCTGCCCGAACCGCTGATCTATGCCGCGTGGATGCGCGCGTTGCAGGACCGGCTGATCAACGACGACCTCGGCCCGCTGGCCGACGAGTTCACCCATGTCGAGCCCCTGTTCATCGAACGCGTGTTCCGCGATGTGGGCGGGGCTGCGGCGTGGTGCGACGTGCAGCAATCCGCGCGTGAGGAAACCTGCCCCGAGATGGCGCGCCTGGCGCTGGACGACGCGCTGGTCTGGATCACCGAACGTTACGGCCAGGGCCTGGAATCGCTGCGCTGGGGCAATGCGCACGAAGCGGTGCACGAGCATCCGGTGCTGGGCACCACGCCCGGGCTGGGCTGGCTGGTCAACATTCGGCAATCCACCAGCGGCGGCGACAACACGCTTCTGCGCGGCCGGACCAAGGGCACGATGCCCGACCCGTTCCTGAACGTGCATGGCGCGGGCTATCGCGGGATATACGATTTCGCGGATCCTGAATCCTCGGTTTTCATCATCTCGACCGGGCAATCGGGCCATCCGCTCTCGCGCCATTACGACGACCTCAGCGAGCTGTGGCGGCGCGGCGAATACATTCCGATGACGCTGGACCCCGACCTCGCCCGTGCGGGGGCGACGGGTGTGACGGTCCTTCTTCCCGAGGAAACGGAAGAAGACCGGGCGGCCGAGATCGAGTGACCGTCAGATCGCGCCGGGCATCAGGTGGAGCGCGGCGTGCTGGAGCAACATGATCGTCTTGGCATCGCGGATCCGGCCATCGTCGATCATCTCCAGCGCCTCGGTCAGGGGCAGCTCCAGCACCTCGATATCCTCGCCTTCGTCCTCGACACCGCCGCCTTGGTCGATGCGGTCGTCGGGGCTGTACCGGCCCACGAAGAAATGCAGACGCTCGGTCACCGAACCGGGGCTCATGAAGGCGTCCCACAGGGGCGTCAGCGTCGCAATGCGGTATC
>Ga0114903_1000241_pt1 | contig 36128 bp, 47 predicted proteins | sample MalvirDeepMed_s2_FD_87289 | JGI IMG/M metagenome (GOLD analysis project Ga0114903, IMG submission 87289) | Marine viral communities from the Global Malaspina Expedition - Malaspina viral metaG DeepMed_s2 | ecosystem: Environmental > Aquatic > Marine > Oceanic | place: Mediterranean Sea...
CCGGCGGCCGCATCGACGACCTGCGGTTGCGCGACTACCGCGTGTCGCTGGAGGAAGGCGCCGACGTCGTCCACCTGCTGCGGCCCGTCGGGTCGAACCAGCCCTATTACGCGCTGTACGGCTGGGCGCCGGGCGCCGGCCTGGCGCTCGAGGACGTGCCGGGCGCCAACACCCCCTGGACCGTCGAGAGCGGCGAGACCCTGAGCCCCGACAGCCCGGTCACCCTGCGCTGGGAAAGCCCCGCGGGCCTGATTTTCCGCCGCGAGATCGCCATCGACGACGATTACATGTTCACGGTCACCCAGTCGGTCGAGAACACCGGCGACGGCACCGCGTCGCTCGCACCTTACGGGATCATCGCGCGCCACGGCGAGCCGGCGGATGCCAAGAACTTCTTCATCCTGCACGAAGGCGTCATCGCCATGGCGGATGGCGAGTTGACCGAAACAGGTTACAACGATCTGCCCGACATGCCGGTGCTGCCCTCCGAAGGCGCCCGCGCCGAAGTGTTCCAGGTCGGCACGGACGGCTGGATCGGCTTCACCGATCACTACTGGATGAGCACGCTGATCCCCGCCTCCGGCACGCCCTTCAAAGCCGTCGCGAAATACGACGAGAGCCGCGACATCCTGCAGACCGAAGCGGTGCTGCCGACCCTGACCCTGGCCGCCGGGCAGACACAGCAGGTGTCGACCCAGCTCTTCGCCGGGGCCAAGGAATGGGACACGATCCGCGAATACCAGTCGCGCGGCGTCGACCGCTTCATCGACAGCATCGACTGGGGCTGGTTCTTCTTCCTGACCAAGCCGATCTTCTGGCTGCTGCACAACTTCAACCTGCTGATCGGCAACATGGGCGTCGCGATCATCGCGCTGACGCTGCTGATCAAGGCGATCCTCTTCCCGCTGGCCTACAAGTCCTACGTCTCGATGGCCAAGATGAAGGAACTGCAGCCCGAGATGGAGAAGCTGAAGGAACGCGCCGGCGACGACCGCCAGCAGCTTCAGCAGGGCATGATGGAGCTCTACAAGAAGAACAAGGTGAACCCGGCCTCGGGCTGCCTGCCGATCCTGCTGCAGATCCCGATCTTCTTCTCGCTCTACAAGGTGATCTTCGTCACGCTCGAACTGCGCCATGCGCCGTTCTTCGGACCCTTCCGCGACCTGAGCGCGCCGGACCCGACCTCGATCTTCAACCTCTTCGGGCTGCTGCCCTGGGCCGCCCCCGATCCACAGTCGATCATGGCGCTGATCTTCATCGGCATCCTGCCGCTTCTGCTGGGCATCTCGATGTGGATGCAGCAGAAACTGAACCCGGCACCCACCGATCCGACGCAAGCGATGATCTTTGCCTGGATGCCCTGGGTCTTCATGTTCATGCTGGGCGGTTTTGCCAGCGGCCTCGTGGTCTACTGGATCGCCAACAACACGATCACCTTCACCCAGCAATACGCGATCATGCGAAGCCAAGGGTACAAGCCCGACGTCTTCGGGAACATCCGCTCGGGCTTCAAAAAGGACAAGGGCACGTCCGACAAGCCCGAGGGCAAGTCCGGCAAGGCCAACAAACCCTCGGGCGGCTCGGGCAAGAAATGACCGCCCGCGTCACCGAAATCTGGCGCCACCCGATCAAGAGCCACGGTCGGGAAGCGCTGGAACGGGTCCGGCTGAGCGCAGGCGACACCCTGCCCTGGGACCGGGCCTGGGCGGTTGCGCATGACCAATCCGATGCCGACGGCAGCACCTGGGTGTCGTGCCAGAACTTCACCCGCGTCGCCAAGGTGCCGGCGCTGATGCAGATCACCGCCGAGCTTGACGAAGTGACCGAGACGCTGACGCTGCACCATCCCGACCTCGCGCCGCTCAGCATCGCGCCCGACCGCGACGGCGCGGCGTTTCTCGACTGGGTTAAGCCGCTGATGCCCGAGAACCGCGCGCAATCGGCGCGCCTCGTACGCGCGCGCCAGCACGGCATGACCGACAGCGATTTCGCGAGCGTCACGCTGTGCAACATGTCCTCGCACCGCGCCGTCGAACAGAAGCTGGGACGCCCGCTGTCGATCCACCGCTGGCGCGGCAACATCTGGATGGACGGCCTCGCCCCGTGGGAGGAATTCGACTGGATCGGGCGCGAGGTGCAGATCGGCGGCGCCGTTTTCAAGGTCCGCGAACGCACGGACCGATGCCTCGCCACCGCTGCGAACCCCAGCACCGGGCAACGCGACGCCGACACGCTGGGCACGCTCGACAACTGGGGCCACCGGGATTTTTCGGTCCGTGCCGAAGTGGTGCGCGCTGGCGACGTGGCGCTTGGCGACACGGTGAGGCAGATCTAGATGCAGCTTCCCTTTCCCATTGCCGAAGACGCGGACGAGGCCACGATCGAGGCGGCGCGCAAGCTCTTTGCCGGAGAGACCGACTTCCTCAAGGGCGTCGTCGCCATGGATGGCCTGCCCCCGGACGACCGGATCGAGGTCTGTTTCGCCGGCCGCTCCAACGTCGGCAAGTCGAGCCTCATCAACGCGCTCACGGGGCGCAAGGGGCTGGCACGGGCGTCGAACACGCCGGGCCGCACGCAAGAGATCAACTTTTTCACCCTCGCCGACGACCACTACCTCGTCGACCTGCCGGGTTATGGCTATGCCAACGCGCCCGTGGCCGTGGTCGAGAAATGGCAACGGCTGCTGAAACAGTACCTTTCGGGCCGCGCCAGCCTGCGCCGCGCCTTCGTCCTTGTGGACATGCGCCACGGGATCAAGCCGGTGGACGACGAGATCATGTCCCTGCTCGACCGCAGCGCAGTGACCTTCCAGGTGGTGATGACCAAGGTCGACAAGATCAAGGACCGCGAACGCGACCGTACCCTGGCGCAAGTCCGCGAGAAGCTGAGCGCGCATCCCGCGGCCTATCCCGAACTGGTGCTGACCAGTTCGGAAAAGGGCTGGGGCATTCCGCTCTTGCGGTCGATCATCGCCGGGCTGGTCTGAGCCCCCTTGCACCGCGCGGGGCAAGGCCCGATAAATCGGACACCATGCCCCAAGGGATCCGAGGATGAAGAAACGCGCCATGAACCCCGACTTTATCACCACCGCCCGCACGCTCTCCGAAGCCCTGCCTTACATGCAGCGCTATTCGGGCGCCGTCGTGGTGGTGAAATTCGGCGGCAACGCCATGGGCGATGCCGATGCTATGGCCGAATTTGCCCGTGACATCGTGCTGATGCGGCAGGTGGGCATCAACCCGGTGGTGGTGCACGGCGGCGGGCCGATGATCAACGACCTGCTGAAAAAGCTCGGCATCCAGTCGGAATTCGTCCGCGGCAAGCGCGTCACCGACCAGGCCACGGTCGAGGTGGTCGAAATGGTGCTGACCGGTCTGGTCAACAAGCGCATTGTGCAGGCGATCATGGACGAAGGCGGCCGCGCCGTGGGTCTCTCGGGCAAGGACGACGACCTGATGGTCTGCGAAATGGAGGACCCGGAGTTGGGCTGGGTCGGCCGCCCGGTCGAAATGAACGTGCAGGTGCTGCGCGACCTCATGTCGGCGGGGATCATCCCGGTCGTGGCGCCGGTCGCCACCGGCATGGACCCGGTCGAGACCTTCAACGTCAACGGTGACACCGCCGCGGGCGCCATCGCCGGCGCGCTCAAGGCCGACCGGCTGCTGCTGCTGACGGATGTGGCTGGCGTCAAGAACAAGGCCGGCGAGGTGGTGACCCAGCTCACCCCCGACGAGGTCCGCGCCATGACCCACGACGGCACGATCGCGGGCGGCATGATCCCCAAGACTGAAACTGCGCTCAAGGCGCTGGACGAGGGCGTGCGCGGCGTGGTGATCCTCGATGGCCGTGTGCCCAATGCCTGCCTGCTCGAGATCTTCACCGAACACGGCGCCGGGTCGCTGATCAAATCCGCCGACCTGCCGCCACGCGTCACGGAGTGAGCTGGGAGGCGCTTGGCAACGCGGCCCGCGACGCCGGGCTGGCCCTGCGCGGCGGTTTCCATCCCGGCCCCGGGGACGGCGCGCCCGAGGGATGCGCAACGCTGGTGCTGCTGGGCCCGGACGAGCCGCGCTTCTGGCCGCTCTTCACCGCCTCTCCCGAGTATCGCGACGGCGCGCCCCACGCGCTCGACCGCTGGTCGAAACGGGTGATCGGCTCGCTGGCCTCCGCATGGAACGCCACAGCGGTCTTTCCCTACGACGGGCCGCCCTACGCGCCCTTTCTCGCCTGGGCGCGGGCTGCGGGCAGCCATCCGTCGCCGGTTGGCCTGCTGGTGCATGAAGAGGCCGGGCTTTTCATCAGTTTTCGCGGCGCTCTGGCCCTGCCGCAGAAGCTCGATCTGCCGCCGCCGTCCACATCGCCCTGCCCGTCCTGCGCCGATCGGCCCTGCGAATCCGCCTGCCCGGTCGCGGCGCTGCGGACCGGTGCCGACTACGACGTTGCCGCCTGCCAGACCCATACCCGCAGCGCCGAAGGGGCGGAGTGCCTGCACGGCGGATGCCTGGTACGGCGCGCCTGTCCGGTATCGCAGAAATTCGGTCGATTGCGGGAACAGTCGGCTTTTCACATGGCCGCCTTCGTGAAAGACTGACCCGGCAATCCGAAAGGAGGCGACATGCGTCTGATCCTGATGCGCCACGCGAAATCCGACTGGAGCATCCTGGGCGACGATTTCGACCGCGTCCTCAACGGCCGCGGCCGGGACAGCGCCAGGGCGCTGGGTGACTGGCTGAGGTCCAGCGGATATGAGCCCGATGAGGTGCTGAGCTCGAATTCGGCGCGCACCCGCGAAACCGCGTTGCTGGTCGGCTTCGACGTGCCGACACGCTTCGCGCGGGAACTCTACCACGCCTCGTCCGACAGGATGATGTCGGTGCTGCGCAGCGCCACGGAACCCTGCGTGCTGTTGATCGGGCACAATCCCGGCATCGCCGAGCTTGCCGGCCGGCTGGTGCGCCGGGCGCCGCGGCACGCGCGGTTCGACGACTACCCCACCTGCGCGACCCTGATCGCGGATTTCGAAGCCGACAGCTGGGACGAGGTGAATTTCGGCACCGGTGAGGTGCAGGACTTCCTCGTTCCGCGTGAATTGCTCGAGGCCTGATCGGCACCACCCCATGAGTTTGCAATAAACAACGCCCGACCGGGATGCCGGACGGGCGTTTCGTCTGTGTGCAAGACTGGCCCGCGAATGGCGGTGTCAGTGCCCCAGGATCTGGCTCAGGAACAGCTTGGTACGCTCGTGCTTTGGATTGTTGAAGAATTCCTTGGGTTCGTTCTGTTCGACGATCTGCCCTGCGTCCATGAAGATCACGCGGTTCGCCACCGCCTGGGCAAAGCCCATTTCATGCGTGACGCAGAGCATCGTCATGCCCTCCTCGGCCAACTCGACCATGGTGTCGAGCACTTCCTTGATCATTTCGGGATCGAGCGCCGAGGTCGGTTCGTCGAACAGCATGATCCGGGGCCGCATGCAGAGCGACCGGGCGATGGCGACGCGCTGCTGCTGTCCGCCCGAAAGCTGGCCGGGGTACTTGTCCGCCTGTTCGGGGATCTTCACCTTCTCGAGGAAATGCATCGCGGTTTCCTCGGCCTCGCGCTTGGGTGTCTTGCACACCCAGATCGGCGCCAGCGTGCAGTTCTCGAGAATCGTCAGATGCGGGAACAGGTTGAAGTGCTGGAACACCATTCCAACCTCGGAGCGGATCTTGTCGATGTTCTTGAGGTCCGAGGACAGCACCGTGCCGTCTACGGTGATCCGCCCCTTCTGATGCTCTTCCAGCGCGTTGATGCAGCGAATGAGCGTGGATTTGCCCGACCCCGACGGACCCGCGATGACGATCCTTTCGCCGCGGTACACGGTCAGGTCGATGTCGCGCAGCACGTGGAAGGTGCCGTACCACTTGTTCATGTTCTCGATCTGGACGGCAACCTCGTCCGAGACCTGCATTTGTGCAGCTTCAGCCATCTTGTCAGCTCCTTACCTGTGATCGGTCTGAAGCTGACGCTCCAGCCACTGCGAATATTGCGAAATGCCGTAGCAGACGACGAAGAACAGCAATGCGGCAAAGCCCAGAAGCTCCCAGTAGACGCCGTTCCATTCGGTCGAGGCGAGGATCGGACCGCGGATCATGCCGACAAGGTCGAACATCGAAATGACCGACACCAGCGTCGTGTCCTTGAAGAGGCCCACCGCCACGTTGACGATGCCGGGGATCGAGATCTTGAGCGCCTGCGGCAGGATGATCAGCCGCATCGACTGCGCATAGTCGAGGCCAAGGCTTTCGGCGCCCTCGTACTGGCCCCGCGGAAGGGCGGCGAGACCGCCCCGGATCACCTCGGCGATATAGGCAGAGGCGAACATGGTGATCATGATGATGACCCGCAGGATCAGGTCGAAGTTGGTGCCGGGCGGCAGGAAGTAGGCCAGCACCACGTTGGCGACAAAGAGCAGCGTGATCAGCGGCACGCCGCGGATGAACTCGATGAAGAGCACGCAGATCCACTTGATGATCGGCATGTCCGACTGCCGCCCCAACGCCAGCGCGATGCCGAAGGGGATGGACAGCGACACGCAGACGGTGCCGAGGATCAGGTTCAGCATGAACCCGCCCATGTCGCGGCTTGCCACGGGTTCAAGCGCGACGATGCCCTCGACCGGGAGCAACCCCGTGATCCACCAGAAGACGAAGGCCGCGACGATGCCGCCGAAAAAGCCCATGGCAAAGCTTTGCGTAACGAAGCGGGAGTAGACCAGGTAGCCCACGACGAAACCCAGGAGCGCGAAGATCGGGATCAGGATCGAGCCGCCCCAGATCAGGAAATACGCGATGAACGGATAAAGCGCGGTAAAGATCAGCATCTGCGCCGGGAACACCTTGCGGAACAGCACCGGCGCGATGGCCACGAACAGCAGGACGAAGGCCAGCGTCGGACGCCAGTAAAGCTCGGAGGGATACTTGAAGCCAAAGAGCAGCTGGTTCCAGCGCTCGGTCAGCACCGCGAAACAGCCGCCGGCATTGCCATCAAGGACTTCACGGCAGGCGCGGATGCTCGGCGCATCCCAGACGCCGTTCAGGAACCACGGCAGAAAGCCCGCCAGAAGCTTGTAGAGCACGAAGATCGCGACCAACGTCAGGATGGAGTTGGGGATGTTCAGGAACAGGTTCTGACGCACCCATTTGACCGCGCCGGTTTCGGATGCGGGTGGGGTTGCCTGCGGCAGCATGCTGTCGCGGACATAGCCGATGGATTGCTGATGCGTGTCCGACATCTTACCGCTCCTTCAGCCGCATGGCGTTGTTGTAGACGTTCATCAGCGCGGAGATCGCAAGGCTGATGAGCAGGTAGAACAGCATCAGCAGCAGGATGGCCTCGATCGCCCGGCCGGTCTGGTTCAGCGTGATACCGCCCAGCGTGCCGGTCACGTCCATGTAGCCCACGGCAATGGCGAGCGACGAGTTCTTGGTGATGTTGAGGTAGTTCGAGATCAGCGGCGGGATGATCACCCGCAGCGCCTGCGGCAGAACCACGAGGTTCATGATCCGCTTGGGACGCAGGCCCAGCGATGCCGCGGCTTCGGTCTGACCCTTGCTCACGGCCTGGATGCCGGCGCGGACGTTCTCGGCGATGAAGGCGCCGGTGTAGATCGCCAGCGCCCACCAGAGCGCGATCAGCGACCCCAGGATCTGCGTGCCGCCCTGGAAGTTGAAGCCGGCGAGTTCGGGATACTCCAGCGTGATCGGACGGCCCAGCAGGAAGTAAACCAGCAGCGTCGGCAGGATAAAGATCGCCAGCGACGGCCAGCCCATGGGCAGCAGTTTGCCAGTGTCATAGAGCAGCTTGGTGGCGTAGCGGCGGTAGGCGAAAACGCCGATGATCGAAGCGATGAAGACCAGGACCACCACCAACGATCCCGGTCCCCAGATCGGCGCGGGCAGATAAAGACCGCGGTTGGTGAAGGCCACGGCGCCGAAGAGCATGCTGGCGTCCGGGTCTTCGCCGCGGAACGCGCTCGGCGCGGGCAGCACGGCGGTCATGATCGTGAAGATGATGATGATCCAGATCAGCACCGGCACGTTGCGAAAGGCCTCCACGTAACCGGCCATGAGCTTGCGCACGAGCCAGTTCGGCGACAGCCGCGCCACACCCGCGATGACGCCGATGATCGTTGCGGTCACGCAGGCCAGGAATGCCACCAGAAGCGTATTCAGCACGCCCACGATGGAGGCGCGCAGATGGCTGGACTGGCTGGTGTAGTCGATGAGGGTCTGGTTGATGTCGTAGTTCGACGACTCCCCCAGGAATTCGTAGCTGATGTTCAGACCGGCGGCCCGCAGGTTGGCCACCAGGTTCGAGCCGAGATAGGCGAACAGGGCCAGGACCAGCATCAGAGCGATGAATTGGAAGGTGTAAGCGCGGTAACGGGTGTCGTTGATCAGCATCGACAGCCGAAACGACTCGCGCGGCGGGTCGCTGAGTGTTGTCATGGTGTTATCCCTGTTGCACTCCGGGCGATTGAGCCGACGGGTTGCTCCCGTTCTGACTGGCCCGGATGTCTTGGTGTCCCCGGACGGGGAAAGGGGCGCAGGATGGTCCTGCGCCCCCGGATTTTTTAGCGGAACGGCGGGCTGTAAAGCAGGCCGCCATCGGTCCACTGCGCGTTCAGACCGCGCGACAGGCCGATCGGCGTGTTCTCACCGATGTTCTTTTCGAACAGTTCGCCGTAGTTGCCGCCCGCGAGGATCGCGCGCTTGGCCCAGTCTGCGTCGAGGCCCAGCATCTCGCCCAGGTTGCCCTCGGTGCCGAGGATCCGGTTGATTTCCGGGCTGTCGGTGCCCTGCGCCATCTCTTCGGCATTGGCCGAGGTGATGCCATATTCTTCGGCCGCGATCAGCGCGTTCAGCGTCCAGCGCGCGATGTCACCCCAGTCGTTGTCGCCGTGGCGCACGAGCGGGCCCAGCGGCTCTTTCGAGATGATCTCGGGCAGGACGACATGGTCGCCCGGGTTCTCGAATGCCGCGCGGGTCGCGGCGAGGCCGGACGCGTCGGTGGTGTAGACGTCGCAGGCACCGGCCAGGTACTGCTGCTGCGCCTCGGCGTTGGTTTCGATCGGAACCGGCTGATAATCCATGTTGTTCTTGCGGAAGTAGTCCGCCAGGTTCAGCTCGGTCGTGGTGCCGGTCTGGATGCAGACGGTAGCGCCCGACAGTTCCTTGGCAGAGCTTACGCCCAGCGCCTTGGGCACCATGAAGCCCTGACCGTCGTAGTAGTTCACGCCGACGAATTCGAACTTGAGGTCGACGTCACGGCTGAAGGTCCAGGTGGTGTTGCGTGCCAGCAGGTCGATCTCGCCCGACGACAGCGCGGTGAAGCGCGTCTTGCCGGTGGTGGGAACGAATTCCACGGCGGTCGGATCCCCGAGCACGGCGGCGGCCACGGCGCGGCAGACGCCGACGTCGAACCCGTTCCATTCGCCGTTCGCATCCGGAGCCGCAAAGCCGACCAGACCGGTGGTCACGCCGCAGTTGAGCACGCCGCGCGCCTTGACATCGTCAAGCGTTGCAGCGCCAGCAGCCCCGGCGGCAAGTCCAGCCACGGTCAGTGCGCCAAAGATTGCGGTTTTTTTCATGTTAACCTCTTCCTGTTTGCCCATCCCCTTACGAAGACGGTTCAGATGGCCACATTGGGCCGTATATACCAAAGTAGGGAGTGGACCCCCTTTGTGCCCCGAAGTTTGGGCGGATTCAGTTTCAAAGGTCAAGCCGATTGGCCGGTTATCTGCCCGGTTTCAACGCACTTGGCGCAGAGTTGAGCGCCGACGCGGTGGGATGTCTCAGCTTCTCGCCAAAGAATGGAACCGGCAAGCGTGTAGAAAGGCGTCCCGCTTTCGTTTGGCGAGAGCCGTGGCCTCTTCGTCCTCGCCCCAGAGTTCCTCTTGCCAAAGCTCGTCGACCCGCGACGCCTGCCAGATCTCTTCGGGATCACGGGCGCGATGCGTGGCGGCATAGCCCAGCACCAGGGATCCGGTCAGAGATACCAGATCGTGAAAGGCTGCCAGTTCGAAATCGCTCATCGAATGCACCGGCGCGCGCAGCCGCGCCATCGCCTCGGCGTCCTGCGGCTGGTGCATCAGCCCCTGCCGTGGCTCCAGCCGCGCGCCAAGGGTCTCCGCCGCCCAGTCGAGATACGGGTCCCACGCCGCCGCTTCGCGCGCGACCAGCTCCTGCGGGCTTTCGGCGCGGTAGCACAGCAGGTCGCTGTCGCCGTAATCCGCCAGCATGTCCGCCACCTCGGCATGCTGATGCGCCACCTTGTCTATGGCGGCATTGGCCGATCGGGTGACCGGCATGGTCATCGGGTCGATCTTGTCACCCTGCGCCTGCCATTCCTCGGCCACCGCCGCGGCCATGTCGCGGCTCGGCAGGACCAGCGCGGCCTTGGCCGGCGTGCGCACCGGGCGGCCATCCAGTTCTACGCTGTGCCCGCCGGGAACCTCGGTGACCTCGGCCTTGGTCCAGAACCGTTTCGGTGCCCATTCGCTCATGCGCTTTGCTCCCATATCTGGTCCAGAAGGCCGGGCAGCAGACGGATGTCGTCGATCACGATATGCGCAGCCCCCAGCCGGTCGGCGGTGTGATAGCCCCAGGTGACGCCGATCGCCAGCATCCCCGCCGCCTGCGCCATTTCCATGTCGTAGCTGGTGTCGCCCACCATGACGGCGCGGTGCGGCGCCACGCCGGTGTCCGCCAGCGCCGCGCGCAGCATCGCCGGATGCGGCTTCGACGGATGGTCGTCGGCGCAGTGCTGCGTGTCGAACAGGCGGCGCAGCCCGTGCCCGTCCAGCAGCTTGTCCAGCCCCCGGCGCGACTTGCCGGTGGCGACGCCCAGGATCGTTTCCGGCACCGTGTGCAAATCCTCGAGCACCCCGCGCACATGCGGGTAGAGCGGCGAGGACAGCTCGACCCCGCCTTGCGCGCGAAGCTCCATGTAGGCGGCCTTGTAGGCGGCGACCATGGCGCGGCGGGCGTCGGTCGTGATCCCCGGCACCAGTTGGCTCATGGCTTCGGGCAGCGACAGTCCGACGATCCCCAGAACCTCTTCGCGGGGCGGCACGGGACGCCCCGCGCCGTCGAACGCGGCCTGCATTGCGGCGAGGATGTCGCCCTGGCTGTCCACGAGCGTGCCATCGACGTCGAAAACCACCAGCCGCAGGTCACCCGCCATCACAGCGCCTCGAACGGGTCTTCGGCGGCCAGATCCTCGGTCCAGCCGAAAGTGTCCCAACTGTGTTTCATGTGCTCGGGCATCTCGGCGGTGATTGTCACGTCGCGCTTTGTCTCGGGATGTTCGAACCGCAGCATCCGCGCGTGCAGGTGCAGCTTTTTCGAGATGATGCCGCCCAGCTGCGCGCCCCAGCCGTCGCCGAGGTTCTCCTGCCCCGACCCGCCGTATTTTCCGTCGCCGATGATCGGATGCCCGATCTCGGCCATATGCGCGCGCAGCTGGTGGGTGCGGCCGGTCAGCGGCTCCATCGCCACCCAGGACGCGCGCCCGGCGATGCGGTAGAGCGTGGCGTAAAGCGTATGAGCGCGCTTGGCGCCGGGCACCGTGTCGACCTCGCGCGGGTGCAGGGCGATCATCTTTTCGCCTTCGCCGCCCTTGCCGTGACCCGGCGCCTTGACCAGCGCGTACTTGATTTCGCCCAGGTAGGGCGTTGGCACGCCGGCCACCAGCGCCCAGTAGATCTTGCGCGTCTCCTTGTGACGCATCGACGCGGTGAGCGCGCTCGCCGCTTGGCGCGTACGCGCCAGCAGCAGGACGCCCGAGGTGTCCTTGTCGAGCCGGTGCACCAGCCGCGGCTTTTCGTCGAGGTCGAATTTCAGCGCCTCGGCCAGCCCGTCCACGTGCCGGGTCTGCTTGCTGCCGCCCTGGGTCGGCAGGCCCGGCGGCTTGTTGAGCGCGATGATGTGGTCGTCCTTGTAAATCACACAGTCGCGGATCATCCGGGCATCCGCGGCGGTCACCTCGGTCTTGGGGCCGGAGGTGACCTCTCCGGGCGCGGGCAGCGGCGGGATGCGCACGCTTTGCCCGACCTCGAGCCGGGTGTTGGCCTTGACCCGTCCGCCGTCGACGCGCAGCTCGCCCTTGCGGCACATCTTTTCGATCCGGCCCTGCGCCAAGTGCGGAAACTGCCGTTTCAGCCAGCGGTCCAGCCGCTGGTCGCCATCACCCTCGGCCACCGTCAGGGTCTGAACGCCACTCATGCAAAGATCCCCCGCGCCAGCCAGAGCCCCGCCACCAGCGCCGCGATGGCGCCCAGTACCGAGGCCGCCACATAGGCGGCCGCCTGCCCGCTGGCGCCGCGTTCGAAGAGCATCACCGCCTCGAGCGAAAACGCCGAAAAGGTCGTGAAACCGCCTAGAACCCCTGTCAGCAGGAAAGGCGAGAGTGCCGTCCCGCCCTTTTGCGCCGCAACCACGACGAAGACACCCATCAGGAACGACCCGAGGATGTTCACACCCAGCGTCGCCAGTGGAAAGCCGGGGCCTGCGAGTTTCAGCACGGCATGGCCCACGAGGAACCGCAGGCTTGCGCCGATGGCGCCGCCCAGGGCGACGTATGGAAGATGGCCGATCATGCCCGGTCTGTCGCGCGGCGCCGGTGCGATGTCAAGCAAGCCTGCACGCCTCCATTGCAGCGCCGTTGCGTCGGGCTATCATTGCGCCAGCCCCGAGGAGAGCGCCGCGATGCTGACCAGACGCCGTTTCCTGACCCGCGCCACCGCCGCCTCCGCCGCGGTTCTGGCCCCGCGCGCCGGCTTTGCGCAGGATGACGCGCCGCGTGTCCTGCGGGCCGCCGCTTCGCGGGCGCAGATCGCGCCGCCGGGCTATCCGGAAACCGCGCTCTGGACCTTTGACGGATCCTTGCCCGGGCCGGAGCTGCGGTTCATGCAGGGCGACAGGCTTCGGTTGGATGTGGTGAACGACATTCCCCAGCCGACCTCGGTGCATTGGCACGGCATCCGCATCGACAACGCCATGGACGGGGTGCCCGGACTGACCCAGCCGCCGATCGCGCCGGGCGAAACCTTTGCTTACGACTTCGCCCTGCCCGACGCCGGCACCTACTGGTACCACAGCCATGCACAGTCGGTGGAACAGGTGGAGCGCGGTCTGTACGGCCCGCTGATCGTCGAGGAACCCGACGCACCCGAGGTGGATGCGGATATCGTGCTGCTGCTCGACGACATCCGCCTCGATCAGGGCGGTGAAGTCGCGGAACCGTTCGACTCCGGCTTCGACCGCTCCCATGCCGGGCGGATCGGCAACGTGGTTCTGACCAATGGCCAGACCGCATTTTCGCGGGAGGTGAGACAGGGCGACCGGCTGCGCCTGCGGTTGATCAATGCCGCCAATGCCCGGATCTTCGAACTGGGTCTGCAGGGCCTCGACGCCATGGTCGTGGCGCTCGATGGCATGCCTCTGGCGGCGCCCGAGTCCGCGGCGGAGCGTCTGGTGCTGGCACCCGCGCAGCGCATCGACCTCATCGCCGATGTGATCGCCGGGAACGGCGAAGATGCCTTCGTGATCCATTATGACCGCGACGGCGGCTATGCGCAGGCGACCTTTCCGGTCTCTGCGGGCACCGCCGCGGCACGTGCTCCGGTCAGCGCCCTGCCCCCGAATCCGGATTTTCCGATCACGCTCGCGGGCGCACGCACCGCCACGCTCCTGATGGAGGGCGGGGCCATGCGCGGCCTGTCGGGTGCCATGTTCAACGGCGAGCGGCGCGACGGGCGCAGTCTGGCCGAGGCGGGCATGTTCTGGGCGCTGAACGGTGTCGTGGGCCGCACCGTGACGCCGCTGATCGAGGCCGCCTTGGGAGAAACGGTGCGCATCGGCATGGCCAACGACACGGCCTTTGCCCACGCGATGCACCTGCACGGGATGCATTTCAGCGAAGTCCGCGCCGACGGCAGCCTTGGCCCCCTGCGCGACACGCTGCTGATGGCGCCCGGAGAAACGCGCGAGATCGCCTTTGCCGCGCACAACCCCGGCGACTGGCTGCTGCATTGCCACATGCTGTCGCATCACGCGGCAGGGATGGGGACGTTCGTGCGAGTGACGTAAGAGCAGCGCCCGGCGCGGGATCTAGGCGGCCTTTGGCCGCTGCCGCGCCTTCGCCGGGCCGCCCCCCGGCACGGCGATTTGGACGAGCTTGGCGCATCGCGGACATGTGGTCCGGACGTGGCTTGTATAAATCGCCGAGCGCGGCCGTCGGATCGCCATACCGCGGCCCGTCAAGAACGCGGCATTCCCTACCCCGCCCCTACCGCTTGCTCCGCAGCTTGGCGAAATAGTCCACCCGCTTCTTCAGATCGCGCTCGAAACCCCGCTCCACAGGCGCATAGAAGGCCGTCCGCTCCAACGTCTCGGGAAAGTAGTCCTGCCCCGAAAACCCGTCTTCGGCATCGTGGTCGTAGGCATATCCCTTTCCATAGCCCTGGTCCTTCATCATCGAGGTCGGCGCGTTCAGGATATGCTTGGGCGGCGGCACGGACCCGGTGGCCTTGGCCGATTTGCGCGCGGCCTTGTAAGCGACGTAGGCCGCGTTCGACTTGGGCGCGAGGGCGAGGTAGATCACCGCCTGCGCCAGCGCCAGTTCGCCCTCGGGGCTGCCCAGGCGTTCGTAGGTTTCCCAGCTCTGCAGGCAGACCGCCTGCGCCTGCGGATCGGCAAGGCCGATATCCTCGACCGCCATGCGCGTGAGGCGGCGCCCGAGGAACCGCGGGTCCTCGCCCCCCTCGAGCATCCGCGCGAACCAGTAGAGCGCCGCGTCCGGATCCGACCCGCGCACCGATTTGTGCAGCGCCGAGATCAGGTTGTAATGCCCGTCGCCGGACTTGTCGTAATTCGCCGCCCGTTTCATCAGCCGGGTGCGCAGCGCGTCGATGTCGAGCTTGTCCGCCGCGCTCCAGGACATCACCTGCTCCACGAGGTTGAGCAGCGCCCGCCCGTCGCCATCGGCCATCTCGAGCAGCGCCTCGCGTGCGGGTCCGGTGAGCGCCAAGGCGCGGTCCAGTTCCTTCTCGGCCCGCTGCGCCAGCCGTTCGAGATCCGCAAGGTCCAGCCGTTCCAGCACCAGCACCTGCGACCGGCTGAGCACGGCGGCGTTGAGCTCGAAGCTGGGGTTTTCGGTCGTCGCACCCACAAGAAGGATCGTGCCGTCCTCCATATGCGGCAGGAAACCGTCCTGCTGCGCCTTGTTGAAGCGGTGGATCTCGTCGACGAAGAGGAGCGTGCCCTGGCCGTTCGCGCGCCGGTGCTTGGCCGCGTCGAAGACCTTGCGCAGGTCCGGCACGCCGGTGAAGATCGCGCTGATCTGCACGAAATGCAGGTCGGTCTCATCCGCCAACAGCCGCGCGATGGTGGTCTTGCCGACGCCCGGCGGCCCCCAGAAAATGAGCGATCCCAGCGTGCCCGCCGCCAGCATCGTGCCCAGCGGCGCATCGGGACCCAGCACCTGTTCCTGCCCGATCACCTCGGACAGTGTCCTGGGCCGCAGGCGGTCCGCCAGCGGCCGTGGCCCCTGCCCCGCTTTTGCCGTTTCGGCCCCGGTTTCGAAGAGATCGGCCAAGCGGTCAGACCCGGAATCGCAGGAAGACATTGCGCGATCCGCGCTGCGCCTCGATCTGGATGCGCGGTGCGGCGCGGCGCAGAACGGGGTCGATATCTCCGGTCGCCTCGACCGGGACGCCGTTGATGGCGCGCAGGATGTCGCCCGGGCGCAGGCCGGCGCGCGCGCCGTAGGGGCCGGGGTCGAGAACCACGACGCCTTCGGCGCTCATCGGCAGGTCGAACTCGCTTTGCAACGCCGGGTTGACGGTCGCCACGGTCAGGCCCGGAAGCACCGACCGCGTGCCCAGCGTCACCTCGGCCCGCGGCGGGTCTTCGGGCGGGGCGATCATCGCGACGGTCACGGTTTCCTCAACGCCGCGGCGCAGGCGGGTCACCTCTGCCTCGGCGCCGATGCCACGCACCGACATGCGGTAGATCATCTCGGGCGGGGTGTTGACGGGCTGGCCGTCGACGGCGGTGATCACGTCGCCGACCTCGAGCCCCGCGGCGGCAAGCGGGCTGAGCGGATGCAGCTGCGACAGCACAACGCCGCCCGGCAGGCTTAGGCCAAGGCTTTCGGACAGGCCCGCGTCCACCGGCTGACCGCTGACCCCGGCCCAGGGGCGTTCGAACACCGTATTGCCCGCCCGCGCCTGCGCCACGAACTGCGCCACCAGCGCCGAGGGGATGGCGAAACCGATGCCGTTCGACCCGCCCGAGCGGGTCAGGATCGAGGTGTTCACGCCGATAAGCTGACCGTTGACGTCGATCAGCGCGCCGCCCGAGTTGCCCGGGTTGATCGGCGCATCTGTCTGGATGAAGTAACCCCGCGCGTTGCCCGTGGCCGTGCCGGACCGCGCCAGGCCAGAGACGATGCCGCTGCTCACGGTCTGGCCGACGCCGAAGGGGTTGCCGATGGCCAGCACCAGCTCGCCGACCTCGACCGTGTCGCTGTCGCGCAGCTCCAGATGCGGCATGTCCCGTGCATCCTCGAGCCGCAGGATCGCGAGGTCGGATTCCTCGTCGCCGAGCAGCACCGCGGCCTGGTATTCGCGCCGGTCGTTGAGCACAACGCGGATTTCCGTCGCCTGCCCGACCACATGGTAGTTCGACACCACGATACCGTCCTCGGAGAGGATCACGCCCGAGCCAAGAGAATTCTGCACCCGCGGCCGCGACTGGCCGAAATCGCGGAAGAAATTGCCGAAGATCGGATCGTCCTGGAACGGGCTGCGGGTCTGCACGACGCGGCTGGCGTAGATGTTGACCACCGCCGGCGCGGCCTCTCGCACCAGCGGCGCGAAGGTCAGCGAAATCTCGGCGGGCGATTGCGGCACACGCTCCTGCGTCAGCCCCGGCACCGCCCAGAGCAGAAGAAGGATCACCAAACCACGCATATTGCCCCTCCGTTCCAGCCGTCGCAGATATGCGATCGCAACCCTGCCGATGCAAGCCCGGCCAGGGATCGAGGCCGTCAAAGAAAAAGGGTCCGCGCCGCATTGGCCCGGACCCCTTTATGTCAGCTGATCGCGAAGATCACTCCGCGTCGGCAGAGGCCTCTTCGGCGGCGATGCGCGCCTTGTCGGCAGCGCCTTTCGCATCGCGGTCGCGGTCGACGAATTCGATGATCGCCATCGGCGCCATGTCACCGTAGCGGAAGCCGGCCTTCAGCACACGGACGTAACCGCCCTGACGCTCGGCATAGCGCGGGCCCAGCACCTCGAAGAGCTTGGCGACGTGGATGTCCTGCTTGAGCTGGCTCGCGGCCTGGCGGCGGGCATGAAGATCGCCGCGCTTGCCCAGGGTGACCAGCTTTTCGATCACGCGCTTGAGCTCCTTGGCCTTGGGCAGCGTGGTCTTGATCTGTTCGTGTTCGATGAGAGAGCCGGCCATGTTCGCCCAGAGTGCCTTGCGGTGCTCGTGGGTGCGGTTCAGGCGGCGGTAGCCTCGTGCGTGACGCATTTTCTGTACTCCTTTGGTGGCCTTGGTTGGCCTGATGCTTTGTCCGGGGCAAGATGCGTGTCTTGCCCGTCATTGGGGCGGGATGCCCGAGTGTTTCCCGGAGGAAACGAAAGAGGTGCGGCGATCGCCCGCCGCACCGATCTCGATGGCTTAGAACGAGTCTTCGAGCTTCTTGGCCAGGTCCTCGATGTTGTCCGGCGGCCAGTCCTCGACATCCATGCCAAGGTGCAGGCCCATGCCCGACAGCACTTCCTTGATCTCGTTCAGCGACTTGCGGCCGAAATTCGGGGTACGCAGCATCTCGGCTTCGGTCTTCTGGATCAGGTCGCCGATGTAGACGATGTTGTCGTTCTTCAGGCAGTTCGCGGACCGCACCGACAGCTCCAGCTCGTCGACCTTCTTTAGCAGCAGCGGGTTGAACTCCAGACCGTCGTCGTCGTCCTGACGGGTGGCCGATTCCGGCTCGTCGAAGTTGACGAAGATCGACAGCTGATCCTGCACGATGCGCGCGGCATAGGCCACGGCGTCCTCGGGCGAGATCGAGCCGTCGGTTTCGACCTTCAGGGTCAGCTTGTCGTAGTCCAGCACCTGGCCTTCACGGGTCGGCTGCACGTCGTAGCTGACCTTGTTGACCGGCGAATAGATCGCGTCGATCGGGATCATGCCAATCGGCGCATCCTCGGGCTTGTTCTTGTCTGCCGAGACATAGCCCTTGCCGGTGTTGACGGTCAGTTCCATGAACAGGTCCGCGCCGTCGTCGAGGTGGCAGATCACGTGGTCCTTGTTCAGCACGTCGATGCCGTTGGATTCCGAGATGTCGCCGGCGGTGACGACGCCCGGCCCCTTGGCCGAGATCGACAGGCGCTTGGGCCCTTCGACTTCCATGCGCAGGGAAACGCCCTTGAGGTTCAGCACGATGTCTGTCACGTCTTCCCGAACACCGGCGACGGACGAAAACTCGTGCAGCACGTTGTCGATCTGCACGGAGGTGATGGCGGCGCCCTGAAGCGACGACAGAAGCACGCGCCGCAGCGCGTTGCCGAGGGTCAGACCGAAGCCGCGCTCGAGCGGTTCCGCGATGACCGTGGCCACGCGGGTCGGATCGTTGCCCGGCTTGACTTCAAGCTGGGTCGGCTTGATCAGTTCTGCCCAATTTTTGTGGATCATACGTCCCTCCATTCTTGCACCTGCCCCATGTCCGAAAGGCAGACGCGCCCGAGGTTAAAATGACGAATCGAGGCCATGCGCGACGGCGCGGCCCCGATGGAAAATCGCAAAGATCAGACCCGGCGGCGCTTGGGCGGACGGCAGCCGTTGTGGGCCATCGGGGTCACGTCACGGATCGAGGTGATGTTGAATCCGACGGCCGCCAGCGCGCGCAGCGCCGACTCGCGCCCCGAACCGGGGCCCTGCACTTCGACTTCGAGCGTCTTGACGCCGTGTTCCTGTGCCTTCTTGCCCGCATCTTCTGCGGCGAGCTGGGCGGCATAGGGCGTGGATTTCCGCGAGCCCTTGAAGCCCATGGTGCCGGCGGACGACCAGGAGATCGCATTGCCCTGCACGTCCGAGATCAGGATCTTGGTGTTGTTGAAAGAAGAATTCACATGCGCCACGCCAGCGGCGATGTTCTTGGAGACCTTCTTTTTCGTGGTACGGCGGGTATCGCGTGCCATGTCGTAAGCCCTCCCTTATTTCTTCTTGCCGGCAATGGCCTTTGCGGGGCCTTTGCGGGTGCGTGCGTTGGTGTGGGTCCGCTGACCGCGCACCGGCAGGTTGCGGCGGTGACGCAGGCCACGGTAGCAGCCGAGGTCCATCAGGCGCTTGACGTTCATCTGCGTCTCGCGGCGCAGGTCGCCTTCGACGGTGTAGTTGGCGTCGATATGCTCGCGCACGGCCAGAACTTCCGCATCCGAAAGCTCGTTGACGCGGCGGGACAGGTCGATGTTCACCGCTTCGCAGATGGCCTTGGCCGAGGACTGGCCGATTCCGGTGATGTAGGTGAGGGCGATCGGGACCCGCTTGTGGGTCGGGATGTTAACGCCGGCGATACGTGCCACGTGTCATGTTCCTTCATCGTTGCGGGTCCGTAGCTCCAGACCCTTTTTTCACAACATCAAGCCCGAGGCGGAGGCCTGCGGGCTTGGCTGATCAGGTGATCTTGCGGATATGTCAGCGGATACCCGCAAAAGGCGATTCTCTAGCAGAGATAGGCGTGGGTATGGTCATTTGACCAGAGCGTCAAGCGCGAATTTCAGATGCCCCGGAGGGACGCGGCGGAACCGCTGCCGCGGGCCGGACAGGCTGCGATTTCAGGCGTCGAGAACGCCCGCGATCGCCGCCTTGACGTCGTCCATCTCGCCCAGGCCGTCGACCGCCGAAAGCTGACCCTTGGCGTAGTAGTAGCCCAGCAGCGGCGAGGTCTTCTTGTAATATTCCATCAGGCGCTGCTTGAGGCTGTCGGCATTGTCGTCGGACCGCCGCTTGAACTCGGCCTTCTTGCCGCAGTTGGTGCAGACGCCGTCCGCGGGGATCGGCTTGGTGTTGTCGTTGTAGACCTCGCCGCATTCGGAACAGGTCGACCGCGCGGTGATCCGGTCCACGAGTGCCGCGTCGTCCACTTGCATCTCGATCACCGCATCCAGCGTCTCTCCACAGTCGCTCAGAAGCTCGGCGAGCGCATCGGCCTGCGCCAGGGTGCGCGGGAAGCCGTCGAAGATGAACCCGCCCTTCTTGTCGCCCTGCAGTTTCTCGCGGATCAGGCCGATAACGATCTCGTCGGTCACCAGGTCGCCCTTGGCCATCACCTCGGCCACGACCTTGCCCATGTCCGTGCCGCTGTCCTTGGCTTCGCGCAGCATGTCACCGGTCGACAGCTGGATCATGTCGCGCTCGTCCACCAGAAACCGTGCCTGGGTGCCTTTGCCCGCGCCGGGCGGTCCAAGAAGAATGATGTTCATCGGCGAGCAGGCCCCCTGTTTTTGCGTGCCTTACCTTTACCACGCAGCTGCGATTTCTGGATAAGACCTTCGTATTGATGCGCCAGAAGGTGGCTTTGCACCTGCTGGATCGTGTCCATGGTCACGCTCACCACGATGAGCACCGAGGTGCCGCCGAAGTAGAACGGTATGGCGAACTGGCCGCGCAGGATCTCGGGCAGCAGGCACACCGCGGCTAGGTAGCCGGACCCCAGAACCAGCACGCGGTTGACCACGTATTCGAGATATTCGGCGGTCTTCTTGCCCGGGCGGATGCCGGGGACGAAGCCGTTCTGGTTCTTCAGGTTGTCGGCCACGTCATCGGGTTTGAAGCTGACGTTGAACGTGTAGAAATAGGCAAAGAACACGATCATCAGCGCGAAGAACGCGAGGTAGAGCGGCTGGCCGGGTCCGAAATAGGCCATGATCGTCGACATGATCGGACCGGTCTGCCCGGCTTGGCTGAAGGTCGCGATGGTCGTCGGCAGCAGCAGCAGCGAAGAGGCAAAGATCGCCGGGATGACGCCCGCCGGGTTGACCTTGACCGGCAGGTGGCTGTTTTGCGCCTCGGTCATCTTCATCCCGACCTGGCGGCGCGGATACTGAATGGTGATCTTGCGCAGGGCGCGCTCCATGAACACCACGAACATGATGACGGCAATCACCATGACGATCACGCCGATGATGACGGCGGGGCTGATGGCACCGCTGCGACCGCTGGCAAAGAACTGCGCCAGCGCCGCCGGCACCTCGGCAATGATGCCGACGAAGATAATGAGAGAGATGCCGTTGCCGATGCCGCGGGCGGTGATCTGTTCGCCCAGCCACATCAGGAACATCGTACCGCCAACCAGCGTGATGACGCAGGAAGCACGGAAATAGAGCCCCGGATCATGGGCGAGGTCGCCCGCCTCGAGACTCACCGCAAGGCCGTAGGCCTGGAACAGCGCCAGCAACACCGTGCCGTAGCGCGTGTATTGGTTGATCTTCTTGCGCCCCTGCTCGCCCTCTTTCTTGAGCTGTTCGAGCGCGGGCACCATCGACGTCATCAGCTGCACGATGATCGAGGCCGAGATATAGGGCATGATGCCAAGCGCAAAGATCCCCATCCGCCCCAGCGCGCCGCCGGTGAACATGCTGACCATGCCGCCGATGCCCTGTCCCGCCTGCTCCATGAACTGCTGCAGCGCCAGACCGTCGATGCCCGGAACCGGGATGAAAGTGCCAAGGCGGTAGACGATCAGAAGGCCGAGCGTGAACAGGATGCGGTTGCGCAGATCGGTCGCCTTGCCCAGAGCTGACCAGCTCGTGTTCGCGGCCATTTGTTCTACAGCGGATGCCATACGGACTCTCTCTATGTCAGACAAACGCCGCCCGGAGCGGTTTCACGGCTCGGGCGGCGTCGGATAAAACCTGATGCTTATGTAAGCGGCGGGGACGCCGCTCACAACCGCTTATTCGGAAGCGTCAGCCGCCGTGAGGGTCAGCGAGCCGCCCGCCTTCTCCACCGCAGCCACGGCGGATTTCGATGCGCCGCTGACCTGCAGGTCGATCTTGCTGGTGATGTCGCCCTTGGCCAGAACACGGACGCCATCGAGCTTGCGGCGCACGAGACCGGACGCGACCAGCGCCTCTTCGGTGATCGTCGAGGACGCGTCGAGCTTGCCCGCTTCGACGAATTTCTGGATCAGGCCGAGGTTCACGACGGAATAGCTCTTGCGGTTCGGCTTGGTGAAGCCGCGCTTCGGCAGACGCTGATACAGCGGCATCTGGCCGCCCTCGTAGCCGTTGATCGCCACGCCGGACCGGGACTTCTGACCCTTGATCCCGCGGCCACCGGTCTTGCCCATACCCGAACCCGGGCCGCGGCCGATGCGCTTCTTGCGCTTGGTTGCGCCATCGTTGTCGCGCAGTTCATTCAGTTTCATTGTCGCTTCTCCTGTGCCGGAAAGACCCCCCAGCGACGGATGGGGCCCACGCGGCATGCGTTCATGTGAGTCGGATCCCTCGGGACCACTGCGGGCGTATAGACGGCCCCAGCCCCGGGATCAAGGGGGCAGGTCGCGGCGGTCCGCGGCTTCATCTGCCCGGAAATACTTCGGGGAGCGCGAGGGGCAGCGCCCCTCGCGCTAAATCTTTTGCGATCTCAGGCCGGGGCCGGCCAAGTGAAATCCGGACGAAGGCCCTCGTAGACCGGGCGCCCGTCGCTGGGCTTCTCGTAGCCTTTGCTGTCGTCGTAGAAGGCATGGTAATCGGCATTCGGAAAGGCCGCATCGTCATAGCCCATGACATTCGGTACGGCGACGCGGATGCGTTTTTCCTTGTCGTCGAGCATCAGCGGTGTGCCGCATTCCGTGCAGGTGCACAGCTCCAGCGGGCCGCCGGGATTGTCGGCGTTGAACGGCTGGCGCGCCACCAGCTCGGGATGATCGACGGTCACGTCGCCATATTTGTAGAAGGCCACGTGGGTGGTGTGCTGGCCTGTCACGTTCTTGCACACGTTGCAGTGGCACTCGTGGTTGTCGATGGGCTCGCCCTCGGCATGGACATGCACGTGATCGCAGCCGCCCTTGTAGGTGGTCATGGTCTCTCCTCCTCCGTTGGCGCGACTCTCTGGCCGCGCACGGGAATTGAACGCCCAATGCCGGGAAAAAGCGACACACACTTTCGGATGTCCGCCCGCGCGCGTCACTGCAGTCTGCCGGGCGACACCTCCGAAACGCGAAACGCCCCCACCCTTGGGCGGAGGCGTTTGGTCCTGGTGCAATCGGATTTCTCGAGGAAACCGGCGCGCGGTGTCAGCCGCGCTCTTCGATGATCTTCACCATGTGCGGGATCTTGGCGATCATGCCGCGCACGGCGGGCGTGTCTTCCAGTTCCCGGGTCCGGTGCATCTTGTTCAGGCCCAGGCCGATGAGGGTCTGGCGCTGGATGGCGGGGCGGCGGATCGGCGAGCCGATCTGCTGGACAACGATGGTTTTTGCCATGTCTTACGTCTCCTTACGCGTCAGCCGGCTCGGCTGCCGGGGTTTCATCCTTGTTGCCAAGGATGTCGGCGACCTTCTTGCCACGACGCTGTGCGACGTTGCGGGGCGACTGCTCTTTCGACAGGCCGTCCAGCGTGGCGCGGATCATGTTGTAGGGGTTCTGCGACCCGGTCGACTTGGCGACCACGTCCTGGATGCCCAGCATCTCGAACACGGCGCGCATCGGACCGCCGGCGATGATCCCGGTACCCTGCGGGGCGGTGCGCATGACCACCTTGCCGGCGCCGTGACGACCTTCGATGTCGTGGTGCAGCGTGCGGCCTTCGCGCAGCGGCACGCGCATCATGTTGCGCTTGGCCTGCTCGGTGGCCTTGCGGATGGCCTCGGGGACCTCCTTGGCCTTGCCCTTGCCAAAGCCGACGCGGCCCTTCTGGTCGCCCACGACCACGAGTGCCGCGAAGCCGAAGCGCTTGCCGCCCTTGACGGTCTTGGAAACACGGTTGATCGCGACCAGGCGATCTGCAAATTCCGGGGTCTCGTCACGCTGGTTGCGGCGGCCCCCACGGTTGTCGTCTCTTGCCATCTGGCGTCCTTTCGGTGCGGCGCTCGCGGCGCCTGTCATAGCTCAATCCAAGTGCCCGGCGATGGGCCGGTGCCCGGATCATCGAGGCGGCGGGCCGCCTGCGCTTGGTGTCTTGGCGGGTGGGTTGCAAACCCACCCTACGGATGACGGCGGGGCGGGGTCAGACCCCGCCCGAACCGATCAGATCTTCAGGCCCGCTTCGCGCGCGGCGTCGGCCAGAGCCTTCACCTTGCCGTGAAACAGGAATCCGCCGCGGTCGAAATACGCTTCTTCCACACCGGCCTTCTTGGCACGCTCGGCAATCGCGGTGCCCACCTTGGCGGCGGCCTCCACGTTGTTCTTGCCGGTCACGCCGAGGTCCTTCTCCATCGAGGAGGCCGCAGCGAGGGTCACGCCGTTCACATCGTCGATCAGCTGCACGCTGATGTTCTTGTTGCTGCGGTGCACGCTCAGGCGCACGCGCCCTGCATTGACCTTGCGCAGCTTGTTCCGAACGCGCAGACGGCGCTTCTGGAACAGATCTCGTTTACTGTTAGCCATGGCTGTCCGTCCTTACTTCTTCTTGCCTTCCTTCTGGAAGATATACTCGTCCTTGTAGCGGATGCCCTTGCCCTTGTAGGGTTCGGGCCGGCGCCAGTCACGAATATTGGCGGCGACCTGTCCGACCTGCTGCAGATCACCGCCTTCGACGGTGATCTCGGTCGGCTTGGCGGCGGTCACCGTCACTCCAGCGGGGATGTCAAAGTTCACGTCGTGGCTGTAGCCGAGGTTCAGTTTCAGGACATTGCCCTGCACCTGCGCCCGGTAACCCACGCCGCGGATCTCAAGCTCTTTCTTGAAGGTGTTCGACACGCCGTGCACCATGTTCGCGATCACCGTGCGGGACATGCCCCACTGCTGGCGCGCGCGCTTGGATTTGCCACGGGGCGTCACCTTCACTTCGTTGTCCTCGACCGTGATGGTCACGTCGTCGGTGGCGGTGAAGCTCTGGGTGCCCTTGGGCCCCTTCACTTCGACCGTCTGACCGGACTGCGTGACGCTCACGCCCGACGGCAGCGAGATCGGTTTTTTCCCAATACGAGACATTGCCGTTCCCCCTTAGAATACGGTGCAGAGCACTTCGCCGCCGACATTCTGGCTGCGCGCGCTTGCATCCGACATCACGCCCTTGGCGGTGCTGACAATCGACACGCCCAGGCCCTGACGGACCACGGGGATGTCCTTGACACCCATGTAGACGCGGCGGCCGGGGGTCGAAACCCGCTTGAGCTCGCGAATGACAGGAGTGCCATCGAAGTATTTCAGGCTGATCTCGAGGGCCGGATGGCCGTCGATGCCGGTGGTCTTCTCGTAGCCGCGGATATAGCCTTCGTCCGCGAGAACGTCGAGCACCCAGGCACGCAGCTTGGACGCGGGTGTGATCACCGTGGACTTGCCGCGCATCTGAGCGTTGCGGATCCGGGTGAGCATATCGCCGATAGGATCGTTCATATCATGCCCTCCTTACCAGCTCGACTTGACCATGCCGGGCAACTGGCCCTTGGAGCCCAGGTCGCGCAGCATGATACGGCTGATTTTCAGCTTGCGGTAATAGGCGTGCGGACGCCCCGTAAGCTGGCAGCGGTTGTGAAGACGGGTTGCCGAGCTGTTGCGCGGCAGTTCGGCCAGCTTGAGGCGCGCCTTGAAACGCTCCTCGAACGGCTTGGTTTCGTCGTTCGCGAGGGATTTCAGCTCTGCGCGCTTGGCGGCATACTTGGCCACCAGGCGCTGGCGCTTCTTCTCGCGTTCGATCATGGATTTCTTAGCCATGTGTCGGATCCCCTCAGCTGGTGAACGGCATGTTGAAATGCTTCAACAGCGCTTTGGCTTCCGCGTCGGTCGCAGCGGTGGTGGTGATGTTGATGTCCATGCCCCAGACCTCGTCGACCTTGTCGAACTCGATCTCGGGGAAGACGATGTGTTCCTTGAGACCCATGGCAAAGTTGCCACGGCCGTCGAAGGACGGCTTCACACCGCGGAAGTCACGGATGCGGGGCATCGCGACGGTGATCAGGCGGTCGAGGAATTCGTACATCCGGTCGCCGCGCAGGGTCACCTTGGCGCCCAGCGGCATCTCTTCGCGGACGCGGAACCCGGCGATCGACTTCTTCGCCTTGGTCACGACGGCCTTCTGGCCGGCGATGGCGGTCAGGTCGTCCTGGGCCGACTTCGCCTTCTTGGAGTCGCGCACGGCCTCGGCACCGCAGCCGATGTTCAGGACGATCTTGTCCAGACGCGGGATCTGCATGTCGTTGGTATAGCCGAACTCTTCCTTGAGCTTGGCCTTGATCGTGTCGCGGAACTGCTGGCGCAGGCGCGGGGTGTAGGTCGCGGTATCAAGCATCGATCACATCCCCCGTGGTCTTGGCCACACGCACCTTCTTGTCGCCTTCGATCTTGAAGCCGACGCGGGTGGGTTTGCCGTTTGCATCTACGATGGCCAGGTTGCTCAGGTCGATCGGCATCGCCTTGGGGATGCGGCCGCCCTGGGAGGTCTGGCTCTGGCGGGTGTGACGGATCGCCATGTTCACGCCGTCGACAACGGCCTTGCCCGACTTGGGATCGACAGAGGTGATGGTCCCCTGCTTGCCCTTGTCCTTGCCGGCGAGAACGATGACCTTGTCACCTTTGCGGAGTTTGGCAGCCATTACAGCACCTCCGGGGCGAGCGAGATGATCTTCATGAAGTTCTTCGCACGCAGTTCGCGCACCACCGGCCCGAAGATACGGGTGCCGACCGGCTCGCCCGCGTTGTTCAGGATGACGGCGGCGTTGCGGTCGAAGCGGATGGCGGTGCCGTCGTCGCGACGGACTTCCTTGGCGGTGCGCACGACGACGGCCTTGCGGACATCGCCCTTCTTAACGCGACCGCGCGGGATGGCTTCCTTCACCGAGACGACAATGATGTCGCCGACGGAGGCGTAACGACGCTTGGAACCACCCAGGACCTTGATGCACTGAACCCGGCGCGCGCCGGAGTTGTCAGCGACATCCAGATTGGTCTGCATCTGGATCATGTGGTTTCTCCTGACCTTTGGGGGGCGTTATTGCCTTGTCCCCATGGTTTCGTTCAAACCGGATGGTGGGGGCTTATTCGGCCACCACCTCCCAGCGTTTGGTTTTCGACTTGGGCGCGCATTCGATGATGCGCACGGTGTCGCCGACGCTGAACTTCTCAGCTTCGTCGTGAGCCCGGTACTTCTTGGACTTACGGATCGTCTTTTGCAGAACCGGGTGCTTGAAGCGGCGCTCGACCGACACGGTGACGGTCTGGGCGTTGGCCGTGGAGGTCACGGTGCCTTGCAGGATACGTTTGGGCATCTCGTGCGCTCCTTATTCTGCGGCCGCTTGCGCGGCTTTCTGGTTGAGCACGGTCTTCACGCGCGCCACGTCGCGGCGCACGGTCTTCATGCGTGCGGTGTTTTCCATCTGGCCGGTGGCCTGCTGAAAGCGGAGGTTGAAGGCCTCTTTCTTCAGCTGGACAAGCTGGTCGCGGAGCTGGTCCGGCGTCTTGTCGTGCAGTTCCTTGGCGTTCATGTCGCCCTTCCTTATGTCAACAATCACCGGAGGGCCCCATCGTTGATGTGGGTCACCCTGATTCCCGGTGGAGGTGGATGAACGCGCCGTATAGGGGGGATCGCCCCAGTTGGCAAGTGCGTTTCCGAGAGGTTCGCCACCAGGCGCGCCGGGCTGGATCACCCGCAAGGGTTGACTCGCATCCTGCGCCCTTTCACTCTGGACCGACAGTATAATTTTATAAGGTGTTCCGGGTCATGGCGGCAATCTTTCTTGCATTGATGGGGATCGGCTTTGTCGCCGCTGCGGTCGAGATTTTTTCCGACGATGATGGTTCCGATTCCCAGAGCGAAGCAGAAACCGAAGACCCCGGCACCCCGCCGCCGGACGGCGAAGGCGACGAGGCGACAGGCGGAGAAGGCGATGATGCGCCCGAGGACGTGCTGGGCATCGCCCTGATGCTGAACGAAAGCCCTCTGATCGAGGGCACCGAAGGCGACGACACCCTGGCCTACGATCAGGACACGGACGAACCGGAACAGACATCGGAAGTCCGGTTGCTCGGCGGCGACGATCTGGCTGAGGTCGACGATGTCGGCATCCTGATCGACGGCGGTGAGGGCGACGACACGATTGCCTCAACCGGTCAGGATTCCACGTTGATCGGCGGTTCGGGGGACGACGTGATCGCGGCCTCTGCAGCTTTCGTCGATGCCGGCAGCGGGGACGACCAGATTTCCTACGACCTGACCGGTCCGGTGTTCGACGCAGTCACCGATGTTCAGGGCGGTGAAGGGACCGACTCGATCTCGATCGTGACCGAGATTGGCGATAACCCGCCAGATTGGTCATCCGTAAACCTGAACGGCGGCGCGGGGCAGGACACCTTTGACGTGACGTTGAACATGACAACGGACGACGAGCTTTACGCGCCGGAGCAGGATCCGATCATATCCCAAAGCGGCGTGGTTATCGGCGATTTCAATCCGGACGAAGATCTGCTGACCGTGCGCATCGAGCAGGATGCGGAAAGCGCCGGACGCGATCTGCTGTCGACCGAGTTGGAACAGGATTCGCGCGGGAACAACCTGCTGGTGCTGACCTTCGCCGCCACCGACACGCTGGCGGAAACGCAGACCAGCATCAGGCTGGGGTCCTTGCCCGTGACCCTGGACGATATCGTCATCCTGGCCGAGAGCGCCTGACGCCCGGTTCAGCCCCAGACGTAGTTGAAGCTCACCGAAATCCGCTCGTCCTCGGACATGTTCATCGGCACCTCGTGGCGCAGCCAGGATTCCCACAGCAGCACCTCGCCCACCTCGGGTGTCACATAGGCGAACTGGCGCATCTCGGGCCGCGCGTCCTTGCGGCGCACTGGTGCGGCCATCATCATCGGCAGTCGCGGGTCTTCGAGTTTCAGCGCCGAGGCGCCATCGGGCATCGCGACATAGGTCGTGCCGGAAATCACCGAATGCGGGTGGATGTGCGACCCGTGGGTGCCGCCCTCGGGCAGGATGTTGATCCAGATATCCTCGAGGGTCAGCTTTTTGCCGTCGAGATCGAATTGCAGGTCCTCAGCAAAGGCCACGACGTGCTTGTCCAGCAACTTGATGAGATCGGCAAAGATCGGAAAGCGCCAGCCGAGGTCGGTCAGCGAGGCATAGGACGTATAGCCGGGATAGCCGTTCTCCTCGCACCAGGCCTGACCCGCCTTGTCATCCTCGGCGATGGAATAGCAGGACGCCGCAAGCTCATCGGCATCGGGCGCACGGCCCTGCTCGGACAGATGCGCGCGGTAGAGACGGGTCACAAAGAGAGAATCGATCCGGGCCATGCCCGTCTGATAGCGCGGAACGCGCTATCAGACGAGTGCGGTATAGCGGGTTTTCACCGAAAACCTCGGGCCGCACAGGGTTGCCAGCCTGGGCACCGAATTATTGCCGCTCGCCTCCCGCCCTACAGACGCGCACTCAGAAATCCGGTGGCAGGAACGCGCAGAAAATCAAAAAGCCCCCGCGTACCTCACGCGGGGGCTCTTTATTCTCACGGTGTGCAGCCCGCAGGTTTTCCGGTGGAAATCCCGCTATACCGCACCCTGCGCGCGTAGCGCGCCGGTTACCAGTCTTCGCGGACAACCACGCGGGTCTTGATCGGCAGTTTCATCGCCGCCAGGCGCAGGGCCTCGCGGGCAATGTCTTCGCCGACGCCGTCGATCTCGAACATCACGCGACCGGGCTTGACCTTGCAGGCCCAGAAGTCGACGGAGCCCTTGCCCTTGCCCATCCGGACTTCGGTGGGCTTGGAGGTCACCGGCGTGTCCGGGAAGATCCGGATCCAGACCCGGCCCTGACGTTTCATGTGGCGGGTCATCGCGCGGCGGGCCGCCTCGATCTGACGCGCGGTCACACGCTCGGGCTGGATGGCCTTGAGGCCGTAGGTGCCGAAGTTGAGATCGCTGCCGCCCTTGGCTTCACCGCTGATGCGGCCCTTGAACTGCTTGCGAAATTTCGTGCGTTTCGGTTGAAGCATCTGTCATTCCCCCTTAGCGACGCCCGCCTGCACCGCGAGGTGCCGGGCCGTCCTGGAGTTCCTGTGCCTTGCGGTCACGCGCCTGGGGATCGTGCTCCATGATCTCGCCTTTGAAGATCCAGACCTTGATCCCGATGATGCCGTACGCCGTTTCCGCCTCTACCGAGGCGTGATCGATGTCGGCCCGCAGGGTGTGCAGGGGCACGCGGCCCTCGCGGTACCATTCGGTCCGGGCGATCTCGGCACCGCCGAGGCGGCCCGCGACGTTGACGCGGATGCCCAGGGCGCCCATGCGCATGGCGTTCTGCACGGCACGCTTCATCGCGCGGCGGAAGGAGACACGACGCTCCAGCTGCTGTGCGATCGACTCGCCCACGAGCTGCGCGTCCAGTTCGGGCTTGCGGACCTCGACGATGTTGAGGTGCAGTTCCGACTTGGTCATCCGGGCAAGCTTCTTGCGGAGCGTTTCGATGTCCGCGCCTTTCTTGCCGATGATGACGCCCGGACGGGCGGTGTGGACCGTGACGCGGCACTTCTTGTGCGGGCGCTCGATGATGACGCGCGCGACGCCGGCCTGCTTGCACTCTTCATGGATGAAGGCGCGGATGGCCAGGTCTTCCAGCAGCAGGTTGCCGTAGTCCTTGGTGTCTGCGTACCAGCGGCTGTCCCAGGTGCGGTTGACCTGAAGACGCATGCCGATCGGATTTGTCTTGTTACCCATTAGGCTTGCTCCTCGATCTGACGCACCTTGATGGTGATCTCCGAGAACGGCTTGCGCAGAGCGCCGAACCGGCCACGGGCACGCGGACGGCCGCGCTTCATCACCAGGTTCTTGCCCACGTAGGCCTCTGCGACGACGAGCTCGTCGACGTCGAGGTTGTGGTTGTTCTCGGCATTCGCGATGGCGGACTGAAGGCACTTCTTCACGTCTTCGGCGATCCGCTTCTTCGAGAAGGTGAGATCGGACAGAGCCTTTTCCACCTTCTTGCCGCGGATGAGCTGCGCCACGAGGTTCAGCTTCTGCGGCGAGGTGCGCAGCATGCGCAGTTTGGCCATCGCTTCGTTGTCCGCCACGCGGCGGGGATTCTTATCCTTGCCCATGGCTTACTTCCTCTTGGCTTTCTTGTCGGCCGCGTGACCGTAATAGGTCCGAGTCGGCGAATATTCACCGAACTTCTGGCCGATCATGTCTTCGGAGACGTTGACGGGAACGTGCTTGTGGCCGTTGTAGACGCCGAACGTCAGGCCCACGAACTGGGGCAGGATCGTCGAGCGGCGCGACCAGATCTTGATGACTTCGTTGCGACCGCTTTCGCGGGCCGCTTCGGCCTTCTTGAGCACGTAGGCGTCAACGAAGGGACCTTTCCAAACAGAGCGAGTCATGGATTACCGCCCTTTCTTCTTGGCGTGCCGCGAGCGGATGATCAGCTTTTGGGACGCTTTGTTCTTGTTCCGGGTCTTGGCACCCTTGGTCGGCTTGCCCCACGGGGTAACCGGGTGACGACCACCAGACGTCCGGCCTTCACCACCGCCGTGCGGGTGGTCGATCGGGTTCATCACGACACCGCGGACCGAGGGACGCTTGCCGTAGTGGCGCATCCGGCCGGCCTTGCCGAAGTTCTGGTTGGAGTTGTCGGGGTTGCTGACGGCACCGACGGTGGCCATGCATTCCTGCCGCACGAGGCGCAGTTCGCCCGAGCTCAGGCGGATCTGGGCGTAGCCGCCGTCCCGGCCGACGAACTGGGCATAGGTGCCCGCGGCGCGCGCGATCTGGCCGCCCTTGCCGGGCTTCAGCTCGATGTTGTGGACGATGGTACCGATCGGCATGCCCGAGAACGGCATCGCGTTGCCCGGCTTGATGTCTGCCTTGGCCGACGCGACGACGCGGTCGCCGATGGCGAGACGCTGCGGGGCCAGGATGTAGGACTGCTCGCCATCGTCGTACTGGATCAGCGCGATGAAGGCGGTGCGGTTGGGGTCATATTCGATCCGCGCGACGGTCGCGCTGACATCGAATTTGGAGCGTTTGAAATCGACGATCCGGTAGAGGCGTTTCGCCCCACCACCGCGGCGGCGTGATGTGATACGTCCGGTGTTGTTCCGGCCGCCCGACTTCGTCAGACCCTCGGTGAGGGATTTGACGGGGCGTCCTTTCCACAGTTCCGAACGGTCGATCAGCACCAGCCCGCGCTGGCCCGGCGTCGTCGGCTTGTACGACTTGAGTGCCATGCTTTCTGTCTTCCGTTATCAGATGCGGCCCATTTGGACCGCTATGTTTGGGCGGGGATGTGAGCTCCCGCCGATGGTGTAGGGCCCCGAAGGTCCCCGGTTCGCTGTGGCCATGCGGCCAAAAGACAAGCCCCGGACGAATCCGGGGCACTGCCGATGGGGTCGTTTAGGGGAGGATGGGGGGAGGGTCAAGTACTTGCCAGCAGCAATCCATAAAGGCTATGTGCCTGCATGGCCTATCCAGCTCCTCCCAAAAGCAAGTCTGCCGTTCGACGCGCGGGCCTAGCAATTTCGAATGGTCAAGGTAGTCCGGAACAATTTGAGCTTGTCGATCAGTGGCGTTCTTCGCATGGCTATGTCATCAACACTTTTCAAGCCTGGCTGAAGGGTCATTTCCCCAAACAGGATCACCCAATTGAATTTGCTCAACGGCTGAAACGGAGAAACACAGTTCTGGGCAAGCTAATGAGGCGAAATGCCGCCGGTGAACTGTTGATCTCGGACGTTTCAAGCATGCACGATTTCGCCGGTTGCCGGATGATTTTTGAAAACTTGGACGACCTGTATCGATTTCGCGAATATTTACACTCTACCAAAGTAATGCGTAATGTTGGCCACACCTTACGACATGATGCTTCAAAATATGACTACATTGAGAGGCCAAAATTCACTGGGTACCGCGGAATTCACGATGTCTATAAACACTTCCCGCGCGGAACCAATCGGTCTCAAGAGAAAAAACCTTGGGATGGGTTATTAGTTGAGGTTCAATATCGGACCCGTGCGCAGCATGCATGGGCAACGGCGGTTGAAATATCTGATCTTTTGGACGGAGAACAAACTAAGTTTGAACTAGATCAATCAAAACGCGGACGTTTCTTTGCGCTTGCAAGCGAAATAATTGCACGGAGCCACGAGCATATCGACCGAGCTTTCCTTGAACTTTCTATAGGTGAGCTGCGCAAGGAACTTCAAGAGCTTGAAGACGAGTTGGGAATCTTGGGTCGTCTGGCGGTCTTGAAGCAGTTTGAAAGCTCTGATCAGCTCAAAAAGCACAACGTTCTCAATATTTACCGGTCAGAGGATGGATCGCCCGCCCTCGAAGTGTTGCCGCAAACCTCCGCAACAAAAGCAATTAATCTCGCGTCAGAGCTTGAAGCAAGAAACGATAGTATCAACGCTGTATATGTACGTTCGGACAACCCTCATCAGCTCCGATCAGCATACCGAAATTACTTCAACGACCCAATTGACTTCGTGAAGATTATCCAGAAGGCGGGAAACGTAGACGCGAACGCCGAGGCATAACAAAAAGCCCCCGCATCGCTGCGAGGGCCTTTCAGATGTCGTAGGGTGGGTTTTTAACCCACCGCGGCTCAAAGACCCGTGGTCACGTCGATCGTGTTGCCTTCGACCAGGGTCACATAGGCCTTCTTCACGTCGCGACGACGGCCGAGCTGGCCGCGGAAGCGCTTGACCTTGCCCTTGGTGATCGTGGTGTTCACCGCCTTCACCTTCACACCAAAGAGCGTCTCGACGGCCTCCTTGATCTGCGGCTTGTTGGCGGCGATGTCGACCTCGAAGACCACCGCGCCGTTCTCGGACGCCATTGTGGTCTTCTCGGTGATCACCGGCTTGCGGATCACATCGTAATGTTCTGCTTTCGCGCTCATTTCAGACGAGCCTCCAGTGCTTCGACAGCCGCCTTGGTGAGCACCAGGGTGTCACGGCGGAGGATGTCATAGACGTTTGCGCCCATGGTCGGCAGCACGTCGAGACCGGCGATGTTGGCCGCGGCGCGGGCAAAGCCCTCGTTCACGGATGCACCGTCGATGATCAGCGTGCGCTTCCAGCCCAGATCCTTGATCTGCTTGGCCAGTGCGCCGGTCTTGCCATCGGACTCCGCGGTCTCGATGATCACCAGCTCGCCAGCCTTGGCTTTCGCAGACAGCGCGTGCTTGAGACCCAGCGCGCGGACCTTCTTGGGCAGGTCATGGGCGTGGCTGCGGGGCACGGGGCCCTTGTAGATACCACCCGAGCGGAAGATCGGCGCCTTGCGGGAGCCGTGGCGTGCGCCGCCGGTGCCCTTCTGGCGATAGATCTTCTTGGTCGAGTAGCTCACCTCGGACCGGCCCAGCGTCGAATGGGTGCCGGCCTGCGCCTTGTTGCGCTGCCAGCGGACCACGCGGTGCAGGATATCGGCGCGCGGCTCGAGGCCGAAGACCTCGTCGCCGAGATCGACCGACCCGGCCTTGCCGCCGTCCAGTTTGATCACGTCGATTTTCATTCGTCGCCTTCCTTCTTCTCGGACTGAATGTCGGCCTCGGCCTCTTTCAGTGCTTCGGCCTCTGCGGCGGCCTGCTCTTTGGCCAGACGCTTGGCTTCGGCTTCCTCGGCGGCTGCGGCTTCGGCGGCGGCCTCTTCGGCCAGGCGCTTGGCTTCGGCAGCGGCAGAGCGCAGGGCGGCCGGCAGGATGATGTTCTCGGGCGTCGGTTTCTTGACCGCGTCCTTGATCGTCACCCAGCCGCCCTTGGAGCCCGGCACGGCACCCTTGATCATGATGATGCCACGCTCGGCATCGGTCTTGACCACTTGCAGGTTCTGCGTCGTGACCTTGGCGGCACCCATGTGGCCGGCCATCTTCTTGCCTTTGAAGACCTTGCCCGGATCCTGGCACTGGCCGGTGGAGCCGTGCGAGCGGTGGCTGATCGACACGCCGTGCGAGGCGCGCAGGCCGCCGAAGTTGTGCCGCTTCATGGCACCGGCGAAACCCTTGCCGATCGAGGTGCCGGACACGTCGACATACTGGCCTTCGAAGTAATGGTCCGCGGTGATTTCCTCACCGACGGCGATCAGGTTCTCCTCGGCAACGCGGAACTCGGCGACCTTGCGCTTGGGTTCCACCTTGGCGACGGCGAAGTGGCCGCGCATCGCCTTGGAGACGTTCTTGGCCTTGACCGACCCGGTACCGAGCTGAACGGCCGAGTAGCCATGCTGTTCGGACGTGCGTTGTGCGACGACCTGAAGGTTGTCCACGTGCAGAACGGTCACAGGCACCTGCTTGCCGTCTTCCATGAACAGCCGGGTCATGCCGACTTTCTTTGCGATGATTCCAGAGCGCATGTTCCCAAGCCCCCCTTAAATCTTGATCTCGACATCCACACCAGCGGCGAGGTCGAGCTTCATCAGCGCGTCCACGGTCTGGGGGGTCGGATCGACGATGTCCAAAAGACGCTTGTGCGTCCGGATTTCGAACTGATCGCGGGATTTCTTGTTCACGTGGGGACCACGCAGAACGGTGAATTTCTCGATCTTGTTCGGCAGCGGGATCGGCCCGCGCACGGCGGCACCGGTCCGCTTGGCGGTGTTGACGATTTCCTGCGTGCTGGCATCCAGGACGCGGTAATCGAAAGCCTTGAGCCGAATGCGAATGTTCTGGCTTTGCATAGTCTTGGCCTTTCGCGGCGTGAGAGTTGAGAGGAAGAGGCAGGACTGCCCTGCCTCCTCGTCGAACCCGTATTCTTAGGGCGCGCATCGCTGCGCACCCGGTGAGCAAGTGCCCTGTAGCGCCTTACTCGATGATCTTGGCGACGACGCCGGAGCCGACGGTGCGGCCGCCTTCGCGGATGGCGAAGCGGAGCTTCTCTTCCATCGCGATCGGCGCGATCAGCTCGACCTCGAACTTCAGG
>Ga0114903_1000242_pt1 | contig 36125 bp, 39 predicted proteins | sample MalvirDeepMed_s2_FD_87289 | JGI IMG/M metagenome (GOLD analysis project Ga0114903, IMG submission 87289) | Marine viral communities from the Global Malaspina Expedition - Malaspina viral metaG DeepMed_s2 | ecosystem: Environmental > Aquatic > Marine > Oceanic | place: Mediterranean Sea...
CGAGACCGCGCGCCATTTCGGCCGCGCCATCATCATGCCCAACCTCGTGCCGCCGGTGGTGACAGGCGACCAGGCCGCCGCCTACCGCGACCGCATCCTGGCGGCCCTGCCCGAAGGCGCGGCGTTCACCCCGCTGATGACGCTCTACCTCACCGAGGACACCGACCCCGACGACCTCGCCGCCGCCCACGCCAGCGGGCTGGTGACGGCGGTCAAGCTCTACCCGGCGGGGGCCACCACCAACTCCGCCTCGGGCGTGCGCGATTTCGACAAGGTCCGCCCGGTGCTCGAGAAAATGGCCGAGATCGGCTGCCCGCTTTGCGTGCACGGAGAGGTCACCGATGCGGAGATCGACATCTTCGACCGCGAGGCGGTGTTCATCGACCGCGTGCTCGACCCGATCCGCCGCACGACGCCCGGCCTGCGGGTGGTGATGGAGCATATCACCACGAAGGACGGCGCCGACTATGCCCGCGACGGCGGTGCGGACCTGGGCGCCACGATCACCACGCATCACCTGGTGATCAACCGCAACCACATTCTCGCGGGCGGCATCAAGCCGCATTATTACTGCCTGCCCGTCGCCAAGCGCGAAACCCACCGACAGGCCCTCGTCGCCGCCGTCACCTCGGGCGACCCGAGCTTTTTCCTCGGCACCGACAGCGCGCCGCACACCGATGCCAACAAGCTCTTGCCCTGCGGCTGCGCCGGCTGCTTCACCGCGCCCAACACCCTGTCGATCCTGGCCGAGGTGTTCGAGCGCGAAGCCGCCCTCGACCGGCTCGAAGCCTTCGCCAGCCTCAACGGCCCCGCCTTCTACCGCCTGCCGGTCAACGACACCCGGATCACCCTGACACGCGGCGATCCGGTGCAGTACCCGCCGCAGCTCGAGACTGACGACGGCCCCGTCACGCTTTTCGACCCCGGTTTCCCGATGCATTGGGCGGTCGAGCCCTGACAGCTTCATCTTGCCCATAAACTCCCGCCGGAGGCTCCGACCGCAGCCGCAGGCGTCACGCCCGAACACGAGGTTCCCATGATCCCCACCGCCGCCCCGACCAACGAAGAGATGGCCCGCCTCACCGCCCGGATGCTGCTGGAGATCAAGGCCGTGCATTTCATGGAGGCCGAGCCCTTCGTCTTCGCCTCCGGCCTGCCCTCGCCGGTCTATATCGACTGCCGCAAGCTGATTTCCTTTCCGCGCATCCGCAGCACGCTGATGGATTTCCTCACCGCCAAGGTGCTGCGCGACGCCGGCTTCGAGGCCTTCGACAACATCGCGGGCGGCGAGACCGCGGGCATCCCCTTCGCGGCCCTCGTGGCAGAGCGCATGGCGCTGCCGATGACCTACGTGCGCAAGAAACCCAAGGGTTACGGCCGCAACGCCAGGATCGAAGGCGCCATGACCGAGGGCCAGCGCGTTCTGCTGGTCGAGGACCTGACGACCGACGGCGGCAGCAAGCTCAGCTTCGTCGACGCCATCCGCGACACCGGCGCCACCTGCGCCCATACGGCGGTCATTTTCTACTACGGCATCTTCCCCGAGACCATCAAAACGCTGGGCGATCACGGCGTGTCCCTGCACCACCTCTGCACCTGGTGGGACGTGCTGGCCGAGGCCAAATCGCAAGGCACATTCGCGCCCGGAACCCTGGCCGAAGTCGAAGCTTTCCTGACCGATCCGCATAAGTGGCGGGAAGCGCAGAAGAATTAAATTTTCGTCCCCAGCGGAACGCAATGACGCCAAATCGACTCAAGCCCCACCACCGCATCTAGTGGACAAAGGCCCACTCTATACCCTATGCTGACAGACCAGACGCAAACGGACGCCAGCCCGAAGTTTTCCCGGCGGATATCCACAGGACTGTCCTCTCTAGGGAATCGCCGGGCCTTTCGCTAGAACGTCCGAACGCCAAGCAGCCGGAAACCGGCGCGCGCCAATCAGCAGTCACAGGGGCAGGACATGAACGAGATCACCGCATTCAATCCCACCGGACACGCCGCCAATGCCGAGGTCCAGTCGCCCGACAGCATGCCGCATTCCATTGAGGCCGAGCAGCAGCTTCTGGGTGCGATCCTGACCAACAACGACGTCTACGACCGCGTCGCCAGCATCATCGGTGCGCAGCATTTCTACGACCCGGTCCACGCCCGGATCTACGAGATCGCCGCCGCCCGCATCGCCAAGAACAACCTCGCCAGCCCGGTGACGCTCAAGGCCTTCATGGAGGATGACGAAGGGCTCAAGGAACTGGGTGGCCCGGCCTATCTGGTCCGTCTTGCCGGTGCGGCGGTCAGCTCCTTCGCGGTGCGCGACTACGCGCAGATGATCTACGATCTGGCGATCCGCCGCGATCTGATCGCGCTGGGGCGCGATATCTCGGCCAAGGCCTCCAAGGTCGACGTCAAAAGTGAACCGAAAGAGCAGATCGTCGAGGCCGAACAGGCGCTCTACAAGCTCGCCGAACAGGGCCAGTCGGAATCCGGTTTCCAGAGCTTCCTGCGCGCCGTGACCGATGCGGTCAACGTCGCCAATGCCGCCTACCAGCGCGAAGGCGGGCTTGCAGGCGTCTCCACCGGTCTCACCGACATGGACAAGAAGCTGGGCGGCCTGCACAAGTCCGACCTTTTGATCCTCGCCGGCCGGCCGTCGATGGGCAAGACCTCGCTGGCCACCAACATCGCCTTCAACGTCGCCAAGGCCTACAAGCGCGGCAAACGCCCGGACGGCACCGAAGGCGCCATCGACGGCGGCGTCGTGGGCTTCTTCAGCCTCGAGATGAGCGCCGAGCAGCTGGCGGGCCGGATCCTCGCCGAAGCGTCTGAGATCTCCAGCCACAAGATCCGCCAGGGCGACATGGAAGAGGAGGAATTCCGCCGCTTCGTCCAAGCGGCGAAAGACCTCGAGGCCTGCCCGCTCTACATCGACGACACCGCGGCGCTGCCGATCAGCCAGGTCGCAGCCCGCGCCCGTCGGCTCAAGCGCACGCACGGTCTGGACCTGCTGATCGTCGATTACCTGCAACTGCTGCGCGGCACCGCCGACAATCGCGTGCAGGAGATCGGCGAGATTTCCATGGGTCTCAAGGCCATTGCCAAGGAGCTCGACATTCCCGTGGTCGCCCTGTCGCAGCTCAGCCGCCAGGTGGAAAGCCGCGAGGACAAGCGCCCGCAACTTTCGGACCTGCGCGAATCCGGGTCGATCGAACAGGATGCCGACGTGGTCATGTTCGTCTTCCGCGAGGAATACTACGTCGAGCGCGAAAAGCCGTCGGAAGAGAAGCTCGACGAGATGGTCGCCTGGCAGGAACGCATGGCGCGGCTGCACGGCAAGGCCGAGGTCATCATCGGCAAGCAGCGCCACGGTCCCATCGGCACGGTCGAGCTGAGCTTCGAGTCGCAGTTCACCCGCTTCGGCAACCTGGTGAAACCCTGGCAGCAGGGCGACGCAGGCAGCTTCTGAGCGAAGGCGCACGGGTCAGGGTCGGCGCGGGCCGATCCGGGTCAATCGCCGTTGCGGCACCGTTCCCATTTCCACCTTGACGCCCGCGCATGATCGGGCAAACAGGCGTCATGGCCCAAGCGATCCTCACCGTCGACCTGTCCGCCCTGCGCCGCAACTGGCGTGCCCTCGCGCAGGCCTCCGAGGCCGAAACCGGCGCGGTGGTCAAGGCCGACGGATACGGGCTTGGCTTGGCCCGGGTCGCGACGGCTCTGGCCCAGGAAGGCGCGCGGCGTTTCTTCGTGGCCATCGCCGAAGAGGGCGCCGCCCTGCGCAAGATCCTGGGCCCCGGCCCGGAAATCTGCGTCTTTTCCGGCCATATGGCCGGCGATGCCAAGCTGATCCGCGCGGCCAACCTCACCCCGATGATCAATTCCATCGACCAGATGCTGCGGCACGTCGAAAGCCTGCCGGGCCAGAGCTTCGGCATCCAGCTCGACAGCGGCATGAACCGGTTGGGGATGGAGCCCGCGGAATGGAGCGCCCTGCGCGACATCGCGCTGGCACAAAAGCCGGCGCTGGTGATGAGCCACCTCGCCTGCTCGGATGAGCCTGATCATCCGATGAACGCGCACCAGCTGGCGCAATTCCGCGACATGACCGACGGCATCGACGCACCGCGCGGATTGGCGGCGACCGGCGGCATCCTGCTGGGGCCGGAGTATCACTTCGACGTCACCCGCCCCGGCATCGGCCTCTACGGCGGACAGCCCTTCGGCGACGCGGCGCCGGTGGCCTACCTCGACATCCCGGTGATCCAGGTCCGCGACGTGATCCCCGGCGAATCCGTCGGCTACGGCAACACCTGGGTGGCGCGCCAGCCGACCCGCGTCGCCACCATCGCGGCGGGGTATGCCGATGGCATTTTGCGCGGCATGGGGCCCAAGGCCTGGCTCTACGCCGGCGATCAGCGCTGCAAGGTGCTGGGGCGCATTTCCATGGACCTGATCGGCGTCGACGTGACACATGTCAAACAGGCGCCGGAGCGCCTGACCCTGCTTGGCGCGCAGCAGGGCATCGACGACCTGGCCGACGCGGCGGGCAGCATCGGATACGAGATCCTGACCTCGCTGGGCGCGCGTTACGACCGGCGCTACACGGACGACTGACCTCTGCCTCCTGCCCCGAAGGCCGCCTCATGAGCCCCCTGCTCGACCCCTCGCCCCTCCTGGTGGCCTTCCTGTTCGCCAAGAAGTTCGTCTTTGGCGAGGCGATCCTGCTGCTCGCGCTGCTGCGCGTGGTCCTGTCCCACGGCCTGTCGCGGATGGCAGCGGCGCTGGCGGCGCTCTGTGCCGCGGCGATCACCGTTACCGTCTTTGCGCCCGCGCTCGGGGTGTCGGGGGCCGCGTGGTACCCCGCCGCCGCCAGAGCGGTGTCGTTCAACGGCGGCATGGCCGCGCTGGTTTTGCTTTCGGCGCTGTTCTGGCTGAGCGCCGCCCTGCCCGGACGCCGGGCGCGGTGGATCGACACGGTGCACGGGCTGCTGCTGCTGGGCTTGCTTGGCCTCTGGATCGTGGCCATGTTCTGAACGCGCTTTCGCGCGTGGAAAGGTCCCGATGCGCTGGCTCAACCTCTCGCTACTGATCCTCTACCCCCTGGCCTGGAGCGCCCCGCTGCTGCGCGCGGGGCTGTTGCCGCTCTTCGACCTGACCGAGATATCAGTGCTGACCGGGCTGCAATCGCTCTGGGCCAGCGACGTGTTCCTGGCGCTGATGGTCACGGTCTTTGCGCTCTTCGCGCCCTATCTCAAGACCATCGGGCTGGCGCTTTACGACTTCGGCCTGCTCAGCCCGCGCGCCCTGCCGGTGCTGCATCTTCTGGGCAAGCTCGCGATGGCCGACGTGTTCCTGATCGCGCTCTACATCACCCTTGCCAAGGGCATCGGCCTCGGCCGGATCGAAACGGCCTGGGGCCTCTATCTCTTCACCGCCTGCATCCTCGCCTCGCTTTTTCTGAGCCTCGCGGCGAGCCGCCGCCCACACGTTTCCACATCGGAAACAGTCAAGATTGACCACACGGATTGATCCCGTCTCCGCATAAACGTCGATGAAGGTTAATTTTTTCTTAGGTGCTGACCCGAGATCGGCATAAAATTGCCAAGTCTGCACATAGAATGTGACTTTTTGGGGGCGTTATGGGTCAGAGTGTCGTTTCGTCGTTTTTGCTGCTGCGCGATCTTCTGCAGCGCCTGGCCTGTTTGGCCATCCTCGCCCTCAGCCTGTCGCTGATCGCCTATACGGCGGCCTGTGCGCTTGGCCATGCGCCCTGGTTGTCGCTCGACTTGCGCTTCGGCGACTACATCTTGCCGCAGGCCGGAATGGTCACGCAAGTTGTGCTGACCGCGCTGGTGACCTCGCTCTGCTTCTTCCTGCCGACAAACGCCCGGATCATGGCGCTGGAAACCTCGCACCGGCGCTTTCACATCGGCATGCAGGACGTGGCGCGCGCCTATGCGGTGGCCCATGCCGCCGACCGCAGCGGCGTCTTCACCCTGTCGTCCGAATTCGATTCGATCCGCGAGCGCATTGCCTTCCTGCGCGACCACCCGGACCTTGCCGAACTCGAATCGTCGGTGCTGGAAGTGGCCGCGCAGATGAGCCACCTGAGCCGCGAGTTGGGCCAGGTCTATTCCGACCGCAACGTCGCCCGCGCCCGCGATTTCCTGATCCAGCGCCAGCAGGAGATCGAGGATTTCAATACCCGGCTCGACCACGCCAAATCCGTCGCCACCGAGATGCGCAACTGGCTCAACCGGGTGGAGATGGACGAAGCCGTGGCCGAGGCGCAGCTCGCCCGCCTTTGCGATGAGCTGACCGAGATCCTGCCCGAACTGGGCGAGGCCGCCGAGCCCGAGACCCCGCCGGAGCCGGTGGTCGCCGAAGACAGCTGGGAAGACGAGGTACAGCAGGACGACGGCCGCATCGTGGCCCTGCTGGCCCGCCGCGCGGCGGAGTGATCCGCATACGCGCAGCTTCATCTTGCCGATAAACTCCCGCCGGAGGCTCCGGCGGCGCACCCCGCCTGCACGTTGCACGCGGAGCACAGTTACCGCCTCTTGCCGCTTCCCTCCCAGTACGCCACAAGGCGGCATGGCCAAATCTTCCTCGACCTTCGTGTGCAACGCCTGCGGCAACACCACCTCCAAGTGGTCCGGCCGCTGCGAGGCTTGCGGCGCATGGAACACCATCACCGAAGAGGCGCCGCTGACCTCGGGTCCGGCGAAAAAGACCCTTGGCGGCAGTCGCGGCCGGGCCACGCCGCTCACCGATCTTTCCAGCTCAGAGGCGCCGCCGCCGCGCACCTCCTCGGGCCTGTCGGAACTGGACCGCGTGCTGGGCGGCGGTCTGGTGCCGTCCTCGGCGATCCTCGTGGGCGGCGATCCGGGCATCGGCAAATCCACCCTGCTCCTGCAGGCCGCGGCTCTCTTTGCCCGCGCCGGGCTGGGCGTGATCTACGCCAGCGGCGAAGAGGCTTCGGCACAGGTGCGGATGCGCGCGCAGCGGCTGGGGCTGGCGGATGCGCCGGTGAAGCTCGCGGCGGAAACCAACCTGCGCGACATCCTGACCACGCTGGAGCAGGAACGCCCGGCGCTGGCGATCATCGATTCGATCCAGACAATGTGGGCCGACAACGTCGAAAGCGCGCCCGGATCGGTGAGCCAGGTCCGCGCCGCCGCGCATGAACTGACGAATTTCGCCAAGCGCCGCGGCATGGCGGTGATCATGGTCGGCCATGTCACGAAGGACGGCCAGATCGCCGGGCCGCGCGTGATCGAGCACATGGTCGACACGGTGCTCTATTTCGAGGGCGAACGCGGTCACCAGTTCCGCATCCTGCGCGCGGTCAAGAACCGCTTCGGCCCCGCCGACGAGATCGGCGTCTTCGAGATGACCGGCGGCGGCCTGTCCGAGGTCACCAATCCCTCGGCGCTGTTTCTCAGCGAGCGCGGCCAGCCGTCGCCCGGATCGGTCGTCTTCTCGGGCATCGAGGGCACACGCCCCGTGCTGTGCGAATTCCAGGCGCTGGTCGCCCCCACGCCGCACAGCCAGCCCCGGCGCACGGTCGTGGGTTGGGACGGCGGGCGCCTCGCGATGATCCTTGCGGTGCTCGAGGCGCGCTGCGGCATCCCTTTCGCCGGGCTCGACGTCTACCTCAACGTCGCCGGCGGCATGAAGATCAGCGAACCGGCGGCCGATCTGGCTGTGGCGGCTGCGCTACTTTCCGCCCGCGAAGACGTGGCCCTGCCCCCCGAGACTGTCGTTTTCGGAGAAATCAGCCTATCAGGTGCCCTGCGCCCGGTCAGCCAGACCGAATTGAGGTTGAAAGAGGCGCAGAAACTTGGTTTCTCCAGCGCGATTGCGCCCGCGGGCGGCAAGACCGGGGAATCCGGTGGCATGACGCTCAACCAGATGGGCGACCTGACCGCCTTTGTCGGTGACGTGTTTGGTGCGGGCTGAGCGCACCCAAAGGAACAGAGGGACCTGATGGAAGGTTTTACCGCAGTCGATGGCGTCGTCGCCGTCATCATCGTGCTTTCGGCGCTTCTGGCCTATTCACGCGGGCTTGTCCGCGAAGCCATGGCCATCGCCGGCTGGGTCGCCGCGGCGTTCCTCGCGTTCATCTTCGCCCCGCAGGTGCAGCCGCTGGTCAAGGAATTGCCCGTCATCGGCGATTTCCTTTCGGACAGCTGCGAGCTCAGCATCATCGCCGCCTTTGCAGCGGTCTTCGCGCTGGCGCTGGTGATCGTGTCGCTGTTCACGCCGCTCTTTTCCTCGCTCGTGCAGCGCTCTGCCCTCGGTGGCCTCGACCAGGCGCTCGGCTTCCTCTTCGGCGTGGCGCGCGGCGTGCTGCTCGTCGCCATCGCCTTCTTCGTCTACCAGACGGTGATCACCGCGCAGGATATCCCGATGATCAACGACAGCCGGTCGGCGGCGGTCTTCACGCGCTTCACCGACCGGATCGAAGAGCAGAACCCCGAAGCCGCGCTGGGATGGATCACCACCCAGTACGAGGAACTCGTGGGCGTCTGCGCGGTGCCGGGCGCCAACGACGCCTGATCGGCGGGGACGCGCAACCCAGCCCGATCGCGCGCCGAAATGCCGTGCGTCCGAGTGCCGTTGCGGCAGATTTGTTGCGGTGCGGCACTTGTATCATGATCGTTTCGTGACACATGAGCCTGGACACCCTATGACGGGCCTATACCCGCGCCACGGATTCGGAGCTGCTCCTTGGATCTCGAAATGCCCCCCGCCCATCCCTTCGATGACGACAAGCTGCGTGAGGAATGTGGCATCTTCGGCGTTGTCGGCGTCACCGATGCCGCCAATTTCGTCGCCCTCGGCCTGCACGCGCTGCAACACCGCGGCCAGGAGGCCGGCGGGATCGTCAGCCACGAGGCCGGACAGGGCTTCAACTCGGCCCGCCGCTTCGGCTATGTCCGCGACAACTTCACTTCGCAGTCGCTGATGCAAACTCTGCCCGGGCCGCTGGCCATCGGGCATGTGCGTTATTCCACCGCCGGATCGAAAGGCCCGACGCAGATCCGCGACGTGCAGCCGTTCTTCGGCGAGTTCTCAATGGGCGGCGCGGCCATCGCGCATAACGGCAACATCACCAATGCCGACGCGCTGCGGCGCGAACTGATCGAACGCGGGTCGATCTTCCAGTCCTCGTCGGACAGCGAATGCATCATCCATCTCATGGCCCGGTCGCTGCAACGCGACATCCCCAGCCGCATGGAAGACGCGCTGCGCCGCGTCGAAGGCGCGTTTTCCGTGATCGCCATGACCCGCACCAAGCTGATCGGCGTGCGCGACCCGCTGGGCGTGCGCCCGCTGGTGCTGGGCAAGATCGGCGACGGCTGGGTGCTGAGTTCCGAGACCTGCGCGCTCGACATCATCGGCGCGGATTACGTGCGCGAGATCGAACCGGGCGAGATGGTCGTCATCACCGCCGAGAAGGGTGTCGAATCCGTGCGCCCCTTCCGCCCGCAGAAATCGCGCTTCTGCATCTTCGAACATGTCTATTTCAGCCGCCCCGATTCGATCATCGGCGGCCGGTCGGTCTACGAGACACGCCGCCAGATCGGCGTGGAGCTCGCGCGCGAGGCGCCGGTCGAGGCCGACCTCGTCTGCCCGGTGCCCGACAGCGGCACGCCAGCCGCCATCGGCTTTGCGCATGAGTCCGGCATTCCCTACGGCATGGGCATCGTGCGCAACCAGTACATGGGCCGGACCTTCATCGAACCGACCGAGCAGATCCGCAACATGGGCGTGCGCCTGAAGCTGAACGTCAACCGCGCGCTGATAGAGGGCAAGCGGGTGGTGCTGGTGGACGATTCGGTGGTGCGCGGCACCACCAGCCGCAAGATCAAGGAGATGATCCTCGACGCCGGCGCGGCGGAGGTGCATTTCCGCATCGCCAGCCCGCCGACCGCGTGGCCGTGCTTCTACGGTGTCGACACGCCGCAGCGGGAAAAGCTGCTGGCCGCGACCATGTCCGAAGAGGAAATGCGCGATCACCTGCAGGTGGACAGCTTGCGGTTCGTCACGCTCGACGGCCTCTACCGCGCCGTGGGCGAGGCGCAGGGCCGCAACCCAGACCAGCCGCAATATTGCGACGCGTGTTTCTCAGGCGAGTACCCGGTGGAACCTGCCGACCAGATCGAGAAGGGCTTCAAGCTCAAGACCGCCGCGGAGTGATGTGACCTTTCGGGGGCGTCGCCTTGCGATCCTGTGACGGCGCGACTGCTTTGGTCCTCGCGATACCCTCCCGGATCTAGCGCGCAGGTGCGGCCCTCGGGGCGTTGGAAAGCACGCGGGCGCCTCGTCCGCCCGGTTGTCAGCGCAGCCCCGGGCGCATACGTCCGCTGCCATGACCGAACGGACCTGTCCATGAACCTGCTCGACCTCGACGCCCGCTGGCGGCGCTTCAACGATCCCGACCGCGCCTGCCCCTGCTGCGGGATGCGCTTCAGCGGCCTTTTCGACATCGGCTTCGATGAGCCGGATGCCTGGCCCTATGGCAGCCTGCGCGACAGTGACGCGGAAGAACTGGCGGTGGGCGAGGACAAGCTGAGCAGCGATCTCTGCCGCCTGGGCGAAGACCGGTTCATCCGCTGCGTGCTGCCCCTGCCCCTGCGCGGCAGCGACGAGACCTTTTATTTCGGCGCCTGGGCGCAGGTCGATCCGGCGGATTTCTACGCCTATCTCGACGCGAGCCCGGGCGACGGCCCGGCCTTCGCAGGCTGCCCCGGCTGGCTCGCAAATGCCCTGCCCGGCTTCGATGTGCCCGAAGCGTTGCCCTGCGACCTCCGGCCCGGCGGCGACGGCGAGTGCCCGCGGCTATATGCACATGGCGACACGCCGCTGGTCACGGCACAGGCCGAAGGAATCTCCTTCGACACGCTGCTCGACATCTATGCGGCCTCGGGGCAGGACATTCGGCCGCACCTGGCGCAGGACTGAGCGGAGCGTCGCGCGGCCTTCCGCAAGACTCTGCCGATCCTCCCCGCGGATCGCCTCCGCCCCCTTCAACTATGCCGCAGCGCAGCATAGGTCGCCGTCTGACACGAGACCAACGAGTTCGGACGAGACGACCATGGCACAGAATCAAGACACCACACCAACTCCTGCCGAAGTCGCGCAGAACGCCACCCAGACCACCGATGCCAACCTGCGGTCCCTGGTGCTTCTGGGCACCTTCGGACCCGAGGGCGACCTGACCGCGCTGCTGCGCCTGACCAACGGCACCACGGCGCGGGTGCGCACCGGCGACCGTATCGGCGGCGACCGGATCGTCGCGGTGGACGACGGCCGGCTGGCGCTGGCCGAGAACGGCCGGATGCACTGGATCGAGATGCCCTGACCGACGGCCGCGGGGCTGCCGTGTTGACAAGCCCTGCGGCTTGGGATTTGACGCGGGCATGACGCAAAAGATCGCCCTCATCACCGGTGCCTCGCGCGGGCTGGGCTATGCCCTAGCCGAAGCGCTGTCGGCGGATCACCACATCGTCGCCGTCGCCCGCACCGTGGGCGCGCTGGAAGAGCTCGACGACGCCATCCAGGCACGAGGCGGCCAGGCGACGCTGGCGCCCATGGACATTACCAAGCCGGATGCCATGGCGCAGCTTTGCCGGTCGATCTACGACCGCTGGGGCGGCGTCGCACTCTGGGCGCATACGGCGGTGCACGCGGCACCGCTGACCCCGGCCAACCACATGGCGCTGAAGGACTGGGAAAAATCCGTCGCGATCAACCTCTCGGCCATGGGGCACCTCGTGCCCTATATCGCCCCGCTGCTGGGCGAAGAGGGTGACGCGCTGTTCTTCGAAGACCCGCGCGGCGGCGAGAAGTTCTTCGGTCATTACGGCACCACCAAGGCCGCGCAGATCGCCCTGGCGCGCAGCTGGCAGGCCGAGACCGCGCGCATCGGCCCCAGGGTGCACATCCTGACCCCCCGCCCCATGGCCACCGCCAGCCGCTCGCGCTTCTACCCGGGCGAAGACCGTTCGGCGCTGGCCCATCCCCACGACGAGGCCGCGCGCCTTCTGGCGGAGCTGCGCGCGGACTGAGGCGGAGGATCGAGGGGCCAGCCCCTCGAACTCCCCGAGGGTTATTGAAAACCGAAGAAGCAGGGGCGACGGGATGCGGATGGCGCCGGTCGACATCCATCGGCGTTGACGCATAGGCAGGGCCGGGCCGAGGCGGAGGATCGCCGGTTATTGAAAACCGAAGAAGCAGGGGGCGTTTTTGCCGCTGCTGCGGACATACGTTCGGGCCGGGTCGCTTGCTCCCGGCGGCGCAAAGCCATATGCAGGCGGAAACCAGCGGACAGGCGGGATCATGCGCATTCTCATCACCAATGACGACGGGATCAACGCACACGGCCTGCAGGTGCTGGAAGAGATCGCCACCGAACTGGCCGGCGAACAGGGAGAAGTCTGGACCGTGGCCCCGGCCTTCGAGCAGTCGGGCGTCGGGCACTGCATCAGCTATACCCACCCGATGATGGTCAGCCGTATGGCCGAGCGCCGTTATGCCACCGAGGGCAGCCCCGCGGATTGCGTGCTGGTGGGCCTGCACGACGTGATGAAGGATGCGCCGCCGGACCTTGTGCTATCGGGCGTGAACCGCGGCAACAACTCCGCCGAGAACGCGCTCTATTCCGGCACCCTGGGCGGCGCGCTCGAGGCAGCCTTACAGGGGCTGCCGGCGGTGGCGCTGTCGCAATACCTCGGGCCCGACAACATCCGCGCCGCCGATCCGTTCGAGGCCGCGCGCGTCCATGGTGCCGATGTGCTGCGCCGCATCCTGTCCCACGGTGCAGAGGACGGCGCCGACTACCGGACCTTCTACAACGTCAATTTCCCGCCCGTGCCGGCCGCGGCGGTGAAAGGCACGCGGGCAGCACCACAGGGCCTTCGGCAGGGCACGTCCTTTGGCGTCGAGCCCACGACCTCGCCCTCGGGGCGGCGTTTCCTCTGGATCAAGGGCGGCGACCAGCGCGCCGCGACCGCGCAAGGAACGGACGCGCAGGTGAACCTGGCGGGGTACATCTCGGTCACGCCGATGCGCGCCGATCTCACCGCGCACGACGCGCTGGCCAGCCTGGAGGCGGCGCTGGGATGACGGCGGATGCGGAACGCAAGATGCAGTTCCTCTATGCGCTCCGGTCCAAGGGCGTGACCGACACGGCTGTCCTGCAGGCGATGGAGAAGATCGACCGGGCGCCCTTCATCCGCGGCTATTTCACTGAGCGCGCCTACGAGGACATGCCGCTGCCCATTGCCTGCGGCCAGACCATCTCGCAGCCCTCCGTGGTCGGGCTGATGACCCAGGCGCTGCAGGTGTCGGGCCGCGACAAGGTGCTGGAGGTCGGCACCGGGTCGGGCTACCAGGCGGCGATCCTGTCGCAGCTGGCGCGCCGGGTCTACACGGTGGACCGGCACATGCGGCTGGTGCGCGAGGCGCGGCGGGTCTTCGACGCGCTCGATCTCACCAATATCACGGCCTTCACCGCCGACGGATCGCACGGGCTGCCGGACCAGGCGCCCTTCGACCGGATCCTGGTTACGGCGGCGGCCGAGGATCCGCCCGGGCCGCTCTTGGCCCAGCTCAAGATTGGCGGTATCATGGTGGTGCCCGTCGGCCAGTCGGACGCGGTGCAGAGCCTGATCCGGGTCACGCGGCACGCATCGGGGTATGAATACGACGAATTGCGCCCCGTGCGCTTTGTGCCGCTGGTCGAGGGTCTGGGCAAGGACAGCTGACCGGTGCGAATTTCAGGATCCCCCGGCCACAAGGGGGCGCGGAAGAGGATATCGAGATGACGGAGTTTCCCCGGACAGGTGCATTTCGCGGATTGCGGCCCCTTTGCGCGGCGGTGTCGCTGCTGGCGCTGGCCGCCTGCGACGGCAGCCCGCTGGATTTCGACATGCGCGGACGCATGGGCGGATCGGTCGACACCTCCCAGGCGGCGCTCAACGCCACCTCCCCGCGCCCGCAGCCGGACGACCGCGGGGTGTTGAGCTATCCCAACTACCAGGTCGCCGTGGCCCGGCGCGGAGATACGCTGGCGAGCCTCGCCGCCCGCGTCGGTCTGCCCGCCGGTGAACTCGCCACCTTCAACGGCATCCGCCCCGAGGACCCGCTGCGCGGCGGTGAAGTCATCGCCCTGCCGCGCCGGGTGTCCGAGACCACCGGCGTGATCCGCCCGGCTGCAGAGGTCGACATCACCACGCTGGCCTCGAACGCCATCGACCGCGCGCCCGCGACGCCCGGCAGCCGCAGTACCGCCGCCAGCAGCGGCGCCGGGGTCGAGCCGGTGCGCCACCAGGTCGCCCGCGGCGAGACCGCCTTCACCATCGCGCGGCTTTACAACGTCACGCCGCGGGCGCTGGCGGAGTGGAACGGCCTCGGCAGCGATTTCGCCGTGCGCGAAGGCCAGTACCTGCTGATCCCGGTCGCCAGCGCCAGTGCCAGCAGTTCCAGCAGTGCCGGTGCCGGCACCGCCAACGTGGAAACCGCGCGGCTGGAGCCGGCGCCCGTCGCATCGCCTGCGCCGGTGACCGCCCCGGGCGCCGGGTCACCGACACCGCAGCCGCCCTCGGCCTCGAAACCCCTCCCGGCCGAGGAAACCGTCGCTGCGGCCACGCCGCAGCCTGCCGTGCCGAAGCCCGACATCGGGCGCCAGACCGCGGCGACAACGAGCTCCGGCGCCATGAGCTACCCGGTGCAGGGCAGCATCATCCGCGAATACGCCAAGGGCCGGAACGACGGCATCGACATCGCCGCCCCTGCCGGCACGCCAGTCAAGGCCGCTGCCAGCGGCCAGGTCGCCGCGATCACCAGCAATGCCGACAAGGTGCCGATCGTGGTCATCAAGCACCCCGACAACCTGCTGACGGTCTACACGCATCTCGACGGGCTGACGGTCAAGAAGGGCGACGCGGTGAGCCGCGGCCAGAGCATCGGCAAGGTCCGCTCAGGCGATCCGGCGCGTATCCATTTCGAAGTGCGCGACGGTTTCGACAGCGTCGATCCGATGGGCTACCTGCGCTGAATTCTGGCCGCGCGATGAGCCGGTGACCGCCCGTGCCGGGCGGTACGAGAGACGCTGTCTCTCGTGCTCTCTGAGGGTTATTTCGAACCGAAGAAGGGCAGGACGTCCGGGAGGCGGGTTCCAGTTGCCCGCGCGCCGGCGGCGTTTGCAGCTCAGGCCAGAGCGACGCCCCGGCGGCCTGCCAGGTCGGTGAAATACTGCCAGGCGACGCGGCCCGAGCGCGACCCACGGGTGGCCTGCCACTCGATCGCCTCGGCGCGCAGGGTCTCGGCGTCGATCTCGACCCCGTAGGCGTCGCAGTAGCCCCGGATCATCGCGAGGTATTCGTCCTGATTGCAGGGGTGGAACCCGAGCCAGAGGCCGAAGCGGTCCGAGAGCGACACCTTTTCCTCGGTCGCCTCGGACGGGTTGATGCCCGAGCTGCGTTCGTTCTCGATCATGTCGCGGGGCATCAGGTGGCGGCGATTCGACGTGGCGTAGAAGACCACGTTGTCGGGCCGGCCTTCGATACCGCCGTCCAGCACCGCCTTGAGGCTCTTGTAGTGCTGGTCGTCATGGCTGAACGACAGGTCGTCGCAAAAGAGCACGTACCGGTGCGGTGCGGCGCGCAGAAGGTGCAGCAGGCGGCCTACCGACGGCAGGTCCTCGCGCTGCAATTCGACGATCTTGAGGTCGTGCCCGCGCGCCCGAACCTCGGCATGCACGGCCTTCACGATGCTGGATTTTCCCATGCCGCGCGCGCCCCAGAGCAGGGCATTGTTGGCCGGCAGGCCGCGGGCGAAGCGTTCGGTGTTGTCGAGCAGCGTGTCGCGGCTGCGGTCGATCCCCACCAGCAGGTCCAGCGCCACGCGGTTGACCCGCGGCACCGGTTCCAGCCGGTCGGGCGCCACGTGCCAGACGAAGGCATCGGCGGCAGAGAAATCCGGCGCCTGCAGCGGCGCCGGGGCGATCCGTTCGAGAGCTTCGGCGATGCGCGCGAGGTTGTCGGCTTCGGCACTCATCGACGCTCGTCCTCGCGGCCTTCGTCCTCGTCGAATTCGCGCATCAGCGGATCGTCCTCCTCGGCCTCGGCCTCGTCGTCGTCGAACCACAACCCTTCAGCGCGCAGCTTCTTTTCGCGCTGGCGTTCGACGTAGCGCACGAGGAAGATCGACACCTCGTAAAGCCCGTAGACCACGGTGAAGAGGATGAGCTGCGTCGTCACATCGGGTGGCGTCACCACGGCGGCCAGCACCAGGATGCCGACCATGGCGTATTTGCGCACCGCGCCCAGCCCTTCGGCGCTGACCAGACCGGCCTTGCCCATCAGCGTCAGCAGCACCGGCAGCTGGAAGCAGAGGCCGAAGGCCATGATGAACTTGAGCGTGATGTCGAGGGATTCGTTGACCTTGCCGAAGAAGGTGATGCGGATGCCCTGCTCGGTCTCGGGCACCACCGCCACGCCGCCGGGCAGCACGCCCTCGGGCATCGCGTCGACCGCCTGGTTGAGCAGGTTGGCGAAGATCGAACTGACATCCGTAAAGCCCAGGAAGAATGCCATCGCCAGCGGCGTGACGATGAAATGGGCAAAGGCCGCGCCGAGGAAGAACATGAAGGGCGAGGCGATCAGGAACGGCAGAAAGGCGCCCTTTTCGGACTTGTAAAGTCCCGGCGCCACAAAGCGCCACATCTGGTGCGAGATCACCGGGAATGCGAGCCCGAAGCCGAAGACCATGGAGATCCGGAACAGCGTGAAGAGGTATTCCTGCGGCGAGGTATACTGCATCGTCGGCGACGGGTCGCCCAGCTGGCGCAGGGTTTCCTCGATCGGGCCAAGCAGGAACTGCAGGATCGGCTCGGCCACAGTAAAGGCCAGCACGATGCCGATGATGAAGGCCACGACGCAGCGGATCAGCCGCGTGCGCAGCTCGGCCAGGTGTTCGATCAGCGGCGCGCTGCTGTCTTCGATCTCGTCGTCCCGGGTGGTCATGCCTTGCCGTCTCCGCCGGGCGCGTCTGGTGCGTTGGGATCGGGTTTCAGCGCCGCGTCCAGTTCATCGGCCTTGGCCAGCGCCTCCTGCGCCTCGCGCGCCTTGCGCTCGGCGGCGCGGCGGGCGGTGGCGGCCTCGATCTTCTTGGCATCGGCGGCGCGCTTGGCGCTCAGCTTGCCCGTCTCGCTTTCGGGGTCGATCTTGAGGTCGGTCATGGACTTCGCCGCATCCTTGACGCCGCTCATCGCCGAGCCGACCGGGTCTGTCGCCGACTTGAACGACTTGGCCACGTCGCGCACGCCGCTTTCGTCCGCGGCATCGTTCATGGCACGGCTGAATTCGCGCGCCATGCCCTTCGCCTTGCCGACGAAACGCCCGACATTGCGAAAAAGCACCGGCAGGTCCTTAGGCCCGACCACGATCAGGGCAACGATGCCGATGACCAGAAGCTCGGTCCAGCCAAGATCGAACATGTGGGCTTACACCTTGTCTTTCTCAGTGTCGGGGGTCACGTCGCGGGCCTTTTCGGCCTGCTCGTCGTCATCGAGCTCCTTGGAGCCGTCGCTGACGCCCTTCTTGAAGGCGGTGATGCCCTTGCCGACCTCGCCCATGAGCGACGAAATCTTGCCGCGGCCGAACAGCACAAGCACCACCACCGCGATCAGCAGAAGGCCGGGAAGGCCGATATTGTTGAGCATGTCTCTCTCCTCGCATGCAAGGCGCGTGCCGCGCGCCCGGCTGAAATCATCTGCGGTGTCTAACGGGTTTCGCGGGGCCGATAAAGCGGCAAAGCGGGCATTTCCGGCACCGATCACGGAGTTTTTCCGGCATAGTTTGTCAAGACCTTGTCAGGTGACAGGTTTTTGTCAGTATTGCCTGAAACCGGCCGGAGAATCAGCGGAAATGAAACGCGCCGACAGGCTCTACGCCTTGATGCAAAGACTGCGTTCGGGGGCGCTGCACCGGGCCGAGGATCTCGCCCGCGACCTGGGCGTGTCGGTGCGCACGATCTACCGCGACATGGACACGCTGGCGGCTTCGGGCGTGCCGGTCGCGGGCGAACGGGGCTTGGGCTACAGCGCCCGCGCCGCCATCACCCTGCCGCCGCTGAACCTCACCGACACCGAACTCGAGGCGCTGCACCTTGGCCTCGCGGCCGTGGGTGCCTCGGACATGGAGGAACTGTCGGCGGCGGCCGCGGCGCTGTCGGCCAAGATCGACGCGGTCCTGCCGCAGGATTCCGGCGCGGCACCGGGGCGCTTCGGCTTTGCCACCTACCCCTTCGCCGAAGCCGCGCAGGGCTTCCGCCACATGCCTGCGGTCCGCGCCGCCATCCGCGCCCGGCAGAAACTGCGCCTGCGGCTGCAAGACGACGAGACACAGCATCTCGTCCGCCCGCTGCATATCGACTACTGGGGCCGCATCTGGACCTGTATCGTCTGGGACGAAGGCGCCGGCGACTTCGCCAGCTTCCGCATCGATCGCATCGCTGACCTCGCCCCCGCCCCGGGCCTCTTCGTCGACGAGCCGGGCAAAACACTTGCGGACTACAGAAAACGGTCCTGATCTTCTTCGGTTTACAATAACCCTCGGAGAGCACGAGAGGCAGAGCCTCTCGTATCCGGCACAGCCGGATTCCCCTACCGGCACAGCCGGATCCCCTAGCCCACCACCGGAAAGATGAAGCACCGGTCGCGGCGCACGGTGAGCCACATCGGCGTGCCGGGCTTGGGCAGGAAGACGTTGGGCACCGTCGCCTTGAGCACCACGTCTTCGTAGTCCATGCGGAACTCGACGAGGCTCTCGGACCCCATGAAGCGCGCGCGTTCGACCAAGCCGCGCGCAGGGGCGCCCTGCATGGGCGTGGGGTTCGGCCCGCGGCCGGCGCGGTCGAAGTCGATGCCGACGTGCTGGGGCCGGAAGACGATATCGACCCGCGCGCCGTCGGGCTGGCCCGGCGTCAGGAACTGGCCGAACGGCGTGTCCACCAGCGCGCCCTTTACCGTTCCCTGCAAGACGTTGACATCGCTGAAGAACGCCACCGCCTCGCGGTCGGCGGGCGCGTTGTAGATGTTGTAGGGCGCGCCGCGCTGCACGATCCGGCCGTCGCGCATCAGCGCGATCTCGTCGGCCATGCGCATCGCCTCTTCGGGCTCGTGCGTGACCAGCAGCACGCTGGTCCCCTCTTCCTTCAGAAGCGCCAGAGTCTCGTCGCGGATGCCGTCGCGCAGCCGGTTGTCGAGCCCCGAGAAGGGCTCGTCCATCAGCATCACCCGCGGCTTCGGCGCCAACGCGCGGGCCAGCGCCACGCGCTGCTGTTCGCCACCCGACAGCTGGTGCGGATATTCGTCGATGAAGTGCAGCAATCCCACGCGGTCCAGCAGCTCCACCACCCGCTCGCGCTGCTCATGCTTCGAGCCGGACAGGCCGAAAGCCACGTTCCGACCCACGGTCAGGTGCGGAAACAATGCGAAGTCCTGGAACATCAGCCCGATCGACCGGCGCTCGGGCGGCACCCGGAACACCGTGTCGCAGATCAGGTTGCCATCGACGAGGATCTGGCCTTCGTCCTGCAGGTCGACCCCGGCGATCATCCGCAGCGTCGTCGACTTGCCGCAGCCCGACGGTCCCAGAAGGCAGGTGACATGCCCGGGCGCGATGCTCAGGCTGACGTCGTCCACAACCCGCTTGCCGTCGAACCGGCGCACGAGATTGCGGACTTCGAGCCGTGGAGCGGTCGGTGTGGCGGTGGCGGTCACCGGGGCCTCTTGCGTATCCCGATGAAAAGCATCGGATTTGAGCGCTGACGTATCAGCCCGCCGGGACCTTCGCAACCCTGCGACTGCCCACCGCGACAGCGACAAAGCCGACGACCAGCACCGCGACGCAGATCACCAGAAGCTGCTCGTATTTGTGCCCCTCGGGCAGCAGCGCCGCCGCCCAGGCCGCCCCGCGCGCGAAATAGAGCACGGCCCCGACCATCGCGGCACCGAAAGCCACGAGGTAGGCCCAAAGTGCCACCTGGCGGCCCATCACCAGACCCGCGATCAGCACCGGTGCCAAGAACATGCTGGCGGTGCCGCTGACCGCCACCGCGTCGAAAAGCGTCTGGTTGCCCCAGAGCGTCAGCGCCGTGCCGAGCACCATCACCACCACCATCGCCACCCGTCCGCCGCCCAGGGTGCGGGGGGCGAGATGCAGCTCTTCCACCGCGAGCCGCGCCGACGAGGCCAGCGCCGAGTCGAGAGTCGAGAGCGCCGAAACCAGCAGCGATACCATCAGCAGGATGAAGACCCAGGGCGGGAACATCACCGCCCAGGTGCCAATCAGCTCGCCCTGGTATTCGGCGCCCACGAGGCTTGCCTGGATGCCGAAAAAGCCGAAGGCGATGATGCAGAGCGCCGAGATCCAGAAGGCGTGCAGGAAGGACGCCCGCGTGGTGGCGGGATCGGCGAGGAACCCGCGGTCCATCATCACCGGGTCATGCGCCGGGTAGGAAAACACCTGCAACGCCGCCACCAGCAGCAGCACCCAGCCCAGGTAGCCGCCCGATGTGCCGGGCGCCGTGACCACCGCGCCAAGGTCGAAGCCGGGCATGGTCACCAGTGCGCCGAAAGCGATGACGAAGACCACGAGGAACACGCACATCTGCAACACATCGGTGCGCAGCGCGGCACTCAGCCCGCCCCAGGCAGAATAGGCCAGCCCCAGCACCGCCACGGTCAGGATCGCCGCCGTGCCGCTGCCGGGCAGGATGGCGGCAAAGATCAGACCGACGACCAGGAGGTTGGCAAAGACCTCGGACAAGAGCCGCAGCGCGATCACCAGGTTGTAGGCGCCGGTGCCCACCGGCCCGAACTGCCCGCGCAGCCAGTCCTGCACCGACCCTGCGCCTTTCGCCCGCAACCTTGCCACGATGAAGCCGCCGGTCAGGAACGACCCGTAATAGGCCGCATAGGCCAGCGTGCCCGCGATGCCGTAGAAGTAGCCGAGGATCGCCGAGTTCATCAGCGACCGCGCGAAGATCCACGTGGTCACCTGGCTCAGCACCAGCACCCAGAGGCCCGGTGCCCGTCCATCGGTCCCGGCGCCGCCGAAAAAGCCCTCGACGCTGGCGCGGCGCGGCGCGGCCCAGAGGCTGGCCAGCAGGACAAGGCCGAAAACGGCGATCAGGGCATAGGCGGTCATGGGCTATCTCCGGAAGCTCGTTGGTAAAATCGCTATCTGCTGAGGCTGAGCCGCGCCAGAGATATTGCCCCGCGTGTCGGGAACGTGAACGGGCGCGAGCGGGCGCTTGGGCTTGGCGGATGCTTGGCGTAGGGTCCGTGAAAACCACTCCGAGGACATCATGACCGATCCCCACCAGGACCTGCGCGACGCGATCCGCGCGCTCTGCGCGACCTTCCCGCCCGAATACCACCGCCGCATCGACGAAGGGCGCGGTTATCCCGAGGAATTCGTCGCGGCCCTGACCAAGGCCGGCTGGCTCGCGGCGCTGATCCCCGAAGAATACGGCGGCTCGGGCCTCGGCCTCACCGAGGCGAGCGTGATCATGGAAGAGATCAACCGCGCCGGCGGCAATTCCGGCGCCTGTCACGGGCAGATGTACAACATGGGCACGCTGCTGCGGCACGGATCGGACGCGCAGAAGGCGGAATACCTGCCGAAGATCGCCGCCGGAGAGCTGCGCCTGCAAAGCATGGGCGTGACCGAACCCACGACAGGCACCGACACGACCAAGATCAAAACCACCGCCGAGCGGCGCGGCGACCGCTACGTCATCAACGGCCAGAAGGTCTGGATCAGCCGCATCCAGCATTCCGACCTGATGATCCTGCTCGCCCGGACCACGCCCTTGGCGGAGGTCACCAAGAAGTCGCTCGGCATGTCGATCTTCCTCGTCGACCTGCACGCCGCCATCGGCAACGGCCTGACTGTCAAGCCCATTCGCAACATGGTCAACCACGAGACCAACGAGCTTTTCTTCGACAATCTCGAGATCCCGGCGGAAAACCTTATCGGCGAGGAAGGCATGGGGTTCCGCTACATCCTGGACGGGCTGAATGCCGAGCGGGCGCTGATTGCCGCGGAATGTATCGGCGACGGGCTGTGGTTCATCGACAAGGTGACCGCCTATGCCAGGGAGCGCGAGGTCTTCGGTCGGCCCATCGGCCAGAACCAGGGCGTGCAGTTCCCCATCGCCGAGGCGCATATCGAGGTGCAGGCGGCCGGGCTCATGCGCGACCGCGCCTGCGCGCTCTTCGACGCGAATTTGCCCTGCGGGACCGAGGCCAACATGGCCAAGTACCTCGCCGCCAAGGCCAGCTGGGAAGCGGCCAACGCCTGTCTCCAGTTCCACGGCGGCTTCGGCTTTGCCACGGAATACGATGTGGAGCGCAAGTTCCGCGAGACGCGGCTTTACCAGGTGGCGCCGATCTCGACCAACCTGATCCTGAGCCACGTGGCCGAGCACGTACTGGGGCTGCCGCGGTCGTTTTGAGAAAGCGTGGGCAAAGTCGTGACAGCGCCGAACCGCGGGGTGGCGCTGCGTGTTCGCCGCTGAAGCGCTTTGTGCCGGCCAAATTTGCACGCTGTCCCGGCTGTGTACCAAGACCAGCCAAGCGCCGCCCCGGGGGGCGGCATCGTCCATTGTCTCTCGGACCAATGGCGAGCCACTGGACGATCGCTGGCACGGCGCCTTCGGCTTGATTCCGTGCCGGGTAAATTGGCTCACCCCGCCCGCAGTTTCCCCGCCGCCAGCGCGCTCAGCCCCACCATCACCCCCGCCGTGGCCAGGCACAAGGCCACGCCGCCAAGCTGGTAAGTCAGCCCCGACAGCAGCGTGCCCAGCAGCCGCCCGGCGGCGTTGGCCATATAGTAGAACCCTACATCCATGGTCACGCGCGCGCCGGTGGTGGAGGACAGGATCAGGTAGGAATGCAGCGATGAATTGATGGCGAAGATCGCGCCGAAGACGAGCAGCCCCGCCACCAAAGCCACCGTGAGCCAATCCGCCGGCGTCCCTGCGATCCAGACCAGCGCCGCCAACATCAGCGGCACACCCGTCAGCGACAATGCCCAGCCGCGCGCGGCGCGCACCAGGTCTGCCTCGGGGCGCGTGTCGGCGCGCAAGAGCCGGGGCGCCCAGCCCTGAACCGCGCCGTAAAGTATGGTCCAGACCGCCATGAAGCTCCCGATCAGGAAGAACGCCGCGCGGTTGCCCGCCTCGGAGCCGTCCGACAGCACCGCGTAGAAATAGATCGGGATCCCGACGACGAACCACACGTCCCGCGCGCCGAACAGGAACACCCGCGCCGCGCTCAGCCAGTTGACGTTGGCGTTCTTCGAAAACACCTCGCGGAACTTGGCGTCCTTGCGCCCCACCGGCAGCCCCGCGGGCATCCGCAGCACCACCGCCAGTAGGATCAGCGCCAGCACCGCCGCCATGCCCAGCACCGACGGGACAAACCCCGCAAGCGCCAGCAGACCCGCTCCCAGCAGGAAACCCAGGCCCTTCACCGCGTTCTTCGATCCGGTGAGCAACGCCACCCAGCGGAACAGACCGCCTTGGCCCGACGGCGCCAGCAGCTTGACCGCCGACTTGGAGCTCATCTTGGCCAGGTCCTTGGCCACGCCCGACGCGCCCTGCACCGCCATGACGAAGACCACCGATGCCGTGATCGACCACACGGGGTCGAGTTGCGCCAGCGCCAGCAGCGCCGCGACCTGCAGACCGAGCCCCGCGTAAAGCGTCGAGGTCAGACCAAACCGCGCCGCGATCCAGCCGGCGCAGAGGTTCGTCACCACCCCGGCGATTTCATAAAGCACAAAGAGATAGGCCAGCTGCACCGGCGAGAACCCCAGCGTGTGAAAGTGCAGCAGCACCAGCATCCGCAGCGCGCCGTCGGTGAGCATGAAGGCCCAATACGCCGCGGTCACCGCGATATAGGCGGGCAATCCCTCGGGCCGGGTGGCGGCGGTCACAGCGACGCCCCCACCATGCGTGCCACGTCCACCAGCCGGTGCGCATAGCCCCATTCGTTGTCGTACCAGGCGTAGACCTTCACCTGCGTGCCGTCCGTAACCATGGTCGAGGGAGCATCGACGATGCTCGACCGTGGATCGTTGGTGTAATCGGTCGACACCAAGGGACGCTCCTCGTAGCCCAGGATGCCGTTCAGCGGCCCCTCGGCGGCGGCCTTGAACAGCGCGTTGACCTCCTCCGGATCGGTGGCGCGCTCCACCTCGAAGACGCAATCGGTGAGCGAGGCGTTGAGCAGCGGCACCCGCACCGCGTGGCCGTTCAGCTTGCCGGTCAGTTCCGGGTAGATCAGCGTGATCGCCGTGGCGCTGCCGGTGGTCGTCGGGATCAGCGCGTTGAGCGCGGACCGCGCGCGGCGCAAGTCCTTGGCAGGCCGGTCGACGATGGTTTGCGTGTTCGTCACATCGTGGATTGTCGTAATCATCCCGTGCTTTATGCCAAGATTTTCATGTATCACCTTCACCACCGGCGCGAGGCAGTTGGTGGTGCAGCTTGCGGCCGTGACGATCCGGTGCGTGGCCGGATCGTAGATGTCGTGATTGACCCCGTAGACGATATTGGCGACGCCCTCGTCCTTGACCGGGGCCGAGACGACGACCTTCTGTACCCCGGCGTCGAAATAGGGCTGAAGCTTGGCCGCGGTCTTGAACACGCCGGTGCAGTCGATCACCACGTCGACGCCGTCGAGCGGCAGGTCCTCGATCCGGGATTTCCCATGGCAGGCAATACGTTGCCCGTCGATGCTGAGGCTTATGTCATCCGCCGAAAACGCCGCGGGCCAGCGCCCGTGCACCGTATCGAACTCCAGCAGATGCGCGTGCATCGCAGGATCGCCCACCGCGTCGTTGATCCAGGCGATCTCGGCCCCGCTTTCCAGCAGCGGGCGCAGCGCCAGCTTGCCGATGCGGCCCAGTCCGTTCAGGGCGTAGGTGGTCGTCATGCGCTCTCTTCTTTCAGGTGTGCGATCTCGTCGACCCGCGCCTGCAGCGACAACCGGTCGAGGCTGTCCAGCGGCAGCGCCGTGAAGAGTGCGATGCGGTTCCGCAGCGCGCCATAGGCCTGCTGGAAGGCCAACTTGCGCTCGGCTTCCGTCCCGGTCGCCTTGACGGGATCGGGCTGGCCCCAATGCGCCGAAATCGGCTGCCCCGGCCAGGGCGGGCAGTCCTCGTTGGCGGCCCGGTCGCAGACGGTAAAGACGAAATCCAGCACCGGCGCGCCCTCGCCCTGGAATTCGGACACATGCTTGGCGCGCAGGCCGGACACGTCATGGCCCTTGGCCTCGAGCAGGGCGACGGCCTGCGGGTTCAACTCGGACCGCGGCTGCGTCCCGGCGGAACAGGCCTCGAAGCGGTCGCCCGCCAGGTCGCGCAGCAGGGTTTCGGCAAAGATCGACCGGGCGGAATTGCCGGTGCAGATGAAGAGTACGCGGTATTTTCGGTTGGTCACAGGATGTTCCCCCGGAGCATGAAGGAGACCCGGCAGACATTGCGCGGGTCGGTTGCGGCAGCAATCGGCCAGGACGTAGGTCAGAAGGTCACCCGCCGCTTCGACATCGGCGCTGTAGAGCAGCGATGTGCCCTGCCGCTGCTGGCGGATCAGACCCGCCTCGCGCAGCGCCGACAGGTAGACCGACAGGGTCGAGGCGCGCAGGTCCAGCACCTGCGCGATCTCTCCGGCGGCCAGCCGGTCGGGATAGCGGCGCATCAGCAGGCGAAAGATGGCCAGCCGCTGAGAGTGGCCAAGCGTCGCAAACAGGGAGGCGGGCTCTATTTCCATATTTCGTGAAATACCGAAGTTTTGTATCGGCAATATGACACGCGCGCCCCGCAGGCAGCAAAAAAGCGGCCCCCTGATAGGGGACCGCCTTCTGTCGAGATGGGGGAGGGAAACCGCCTAGTGGCGTGATAGCCTGTCGTCCTGTCGTTGGCTGGAGCGTTGTCTTTCGCTCCGGTCGTTCAAATCCTGCCGTTTCCGGCCGGTCATGGCCAGGATCAAGGCCGCTATCAAAAAGAGGCCGGTCAAACCCCCGACAAACACGTCGGTCATTGCACTCTCCTTGTCTACGTTCACCGGATTAACGCGAAGGGGGTGCGCCGGTTCCGCCAAAAGCTGCGAAATCGGGGTATACTGTGGCATTCCGGAAACAGGGTGTTGCGCCGCTACCCGCTGCGCCGCGCGGCTTCCAGCGTGGCTTCGGCTTCCGCGGCTTCGAGCTGGCCTGTGCTGGCCATGCGGGCGCGGGCCGCTTCGACAAGTGCCTTGAACAGACGCCGGTGGGCGCGGCGGTAGAACAGGTGTTCCGGGTGCCACTGAACGCCGAGCGCAAAGGGATCACGGATGCGTTCGATGGCCTGGACCATGCCGCCCTCGTCCCGCGCCACGGCCCGAAGCCCGCGGCCCAGCTTGTCCACCGCCTGGGTGTGCAGGGCGTTCACGTCCAGGCATTCGCGGCGCGTCACCCGATAGATGAGGCTGTCCTCGGTGAGGGTTACGCGCTTCTTGGGCAGGATCGTCTTGACGAAGCGGGAGTTGTAGACGCTGTAGGCTTCCTGGTGCAGCGTGCCGCCCAGCACGATGTTGAGCATCTGCGAACCGCGGCAGATCCCGAGGATCGGCAGATCGGTGTCGAAGGCCGCGCGCAGCACGCCGCTTTCCATCTCGTCGCGCTCGGGATCGAGCCGCACGCCCATGCGCAGCTCGCCGCCATAGAGCGTAGGCGCGATGTCGTCGCCGCCGCCGATGATCACGCCGTCGACTGTCGACACCTCGATGGCCCTGCGGCTTTGCCACTTCACCGCACGGCCACCCGCCAGCCAGACGTTGAGCGCCATCAGTGGATAGACCCGCCAGCCGGAGCGCCGGGACACGGTGACTCCGATCAGCGGGCGGCTCAATGTCCCGCCTCCTCGATCAGCTTGCGCGACCGCCTGGCCCAGTCGCCGCGAGTGCTCAGCAGCGTGTCGCGGTGATCGCGCCAGGCGGACCTGAGCCGGTCCATCAGCGGCGCATCCTCGGCGATCCGCTCCACCCAGACCCAGCGGTTCCATTCCAGCGCCAGAGACCAGTCGGCTTCGTCGATGCGGCAGTCGGGCAGGCGCAGATGATAGGTCGGTCGGCCCTTGACCCCGGCAAGGTCCAGCTTTTGCGCCGCCCGGTCGCGGTCGAGATGAGTGAAGAGCGCGATCATGTCGAGCGCGTAGTTCCGCGAGGCCGCATGGTGCAGGTAGAGGTCGATCAGCCCGGTCAAGTCTGCGGGCGGGTCCTTGACCAGCGCGTCGATCAGGCCGCGCGGATAGGGATCGACAAAGGGCAGCACACGGCGCGACAGGTCGATATGCGCATCCTCGCGCAGGCAATCCTCGGCCAGGGCGAAGGCTGTGAGCACGGGGAGTACCGCGTCGATGGTGGGCGCCGTGATCTCGGGATTGAAATGCACGCCGAAACCCAGGAACAGCCCGGCGCGGGTACCCGTCGCCCCTGCCCCGCGCAGCGCGTCCATCAAGTGGTCGAGCCGGGCGATCTGCAGCGGCGATATCGGTTCGGTGACGATCTCGATGGGCACGACGCTGCCGGCAAGTTCACGCATGCGTCCCGCCAGCCCGTCCTTGGCCTCGTTCAGGAAGCGGCTGTCGAGATAGACCTCGATGTCGCCCAGCTCTGTCCCGGAGACCAGCTTGCCCCTCGTCGCCTCTTGCACCTTGCCGCCAATGGTGTCGGCCACCAGCCGTGCCACGTCCTCTTCAGGCAAGCCTCCCAATTCGATTTCGACACCGACGCGGCGCGCGGCGCCTGCGGCGGTCTGCGGCCGAGGCAAGGGCGCGATCTCCGGGCGATGCGGGTGGTCCTGCGCGTTCATGGGCGGGGGCCTTTCAGTAATCCACGACTTCGGGTTTGAAATCCGACAGCTGGAACTGCACACGGACGCGGTACAGACCCTCGCTCACCTCTTGCGTCAGCTCGCCCCCCAACTGGGTGGCAAAGGCGCGGATCAGACGATTGCCGAGACCTGGTTCGCCATGGGTCGGGTCGCTTTCACCGCCGCAGGTGTTCTCGATCACGATCTCCGCCTCGCGCTCTGCCAGCTTGCGGAACCGCACGGCCAGCCGCTGCCGACCGGAGCGGTCGGGGGCCATGTATGTGCTGGCGTTGGTCAGCGCCTCTGCGGTCAGCAGCGACAGCGGCACCGCCTGGTCGGGATAGACCTCGATATGTTCCAAGTCGAGATCGACCGTCGTTTCGCCCTCTCCGTCGTCACCGGCCAGCGCCATCTGGCGGATCAGGTCGTCGAGCAGTCGGCCCGCGTTCACATGACCCAGGTCCTCGGTCAGGTAGAGGTTGCGGTGGATGGTCGCGAGGCTGCGGATCCGGTCCTGCAAGCGCCGCAGCACCTGCCGTGTTTCGGTCTCGTCGCTCTGGCGGATCTGCATGTTCATGATCGACGAGATCAGTTGCAGGTTGTTCTTGACCCGGTGATGCACTTCCTTGAGCAGGATGGTCTTTTCGCGCAGCGCATTTTCAAGCTGGGCCTCGTCCTGCAGGATGGCATCGGCCATGTGCAGGAAATCGCTTTCCATGTCGCGCAGTTCCAGCGCCATGTCCCCGGTCACCGCCCCCTGCGGCACGCGCCGCGTGCGGGCAAAGGCGCGCATCTGCTGGCCAAGCGTGCGGATGTGGCGGATGACCAGGCGGTTGATGGCAAGGAACGCAACGATCACGCTGGCCGCCCACATCACCAGCGGCAACGCCTGCGTCATCCAGTTGACCTCGACCGCGGTGGCGGCACGGCTGTCCAGCGGCCAGATGCTGATGGCGTAAACCAGCCCCGAGACCAGCGGCGTCACGGCAAAGATACGTTCCTGCCCGTCCACGCTGCGGGCGCGGAAGCTGTGTGCCTGCACATCCACCAATTCGGAGAGGTTCACGGTTTCGGGCAAGAGCCGCTGCGATTCCGAAACCGGCGACCGCGACGACAGCACCTGCCCCAGGTGATTGAAGGTAAGAAGCTCCGTCAGGTCCTGGTCGAGCGGAAGCGTCCCTTCCTGCCGCAGACCGGAGGTCGGCAGCGACAGGGTCACGTAGCCGGAGAATTCGCCCTTGCGAAAATACGGCTCCGACACGATCAGCACCGGCGTCTCGCTGATCGCGGGCGAGTCGTTGCGCGACACCATGGCGCGCGGCGCCTCCATGCGGCGCTCGAAATTCGGCACCCTGCGCAAATCGAGCGGGCGACCGACGCTGCTGCAGGTCACCAGCCCGGATCGGGGCAGAAACCCTACGAAGCTGTAAACCGAATTGGCGTTGATAAAGGTCCGAAGCCGCGCCGTACACTGGTCGCGCAACTCTTCGGCCAGATCTGTGGACGCGCCGATGGCTTCTGCATTGCCCAGAGCGCGCAGGATCGTTTCACGTTCGCCGGACGCGGCGGCGTCGGTCAGCGTGACAAGGCTCAGTTCGGTGCGGATGCGGGTTTCGCGGTTGAGCTCGGACGTCTGGAAATAGGCAACGACCCCTAAAGGAATCAACGTGATCGACAGGAATCCGATGATCCGTGCCGCCAGTCCGCTGGGGACCGGCCGTGGGCCTGCCGATCCGATCATTGTGTCAACCGACCGAGGCCGGCCTGTTGCCCGTCACCACCGCCATTGTCGCTCCATCCGTCATCTCCAGCGCCTCGTCCGCGTTGAGATGCATCAACTCGGCGAGGCGGGCGCGGGCCCGGTTGGTCCGGCTCTTGATCGTGCCGACGGCGACGCCGCACATGTCCGCCGCTTCCTCGTAGGAAAAGCCTGACGCACCGACAAGGATCAAGGCCTCGCGCTGTTCGTCGTTGAGCTTGGCGAAGGCGATCTTGAAATCCGACATCTGCAAGCGGCCGTCGTGGGCGGGCTTTTCCGACAGGCTCTCTGTGTGGACGCCGTCGATATCCGCCACTTCGCGTCCCGCCTTGCGCCGGTTCGAATAATAGGTGTTGCGCAGGATGGTGAACAGCCAGGCCCGCATGTTCGTGCCGGGCTCGAACTGGTCAATCTTCGTCCATGCTTTCACCAGACTGTCCTGAACCATGTCGTCAGCCAGCGCGCCGTTGCGCGTCAGGCTGAGTGCGAAGGCTCGGAGGGCTGGGAGATGCTGGACGATTTCGTCGCGCGGATCTCCGCTCATTTCGCATTCCCGCCTTTCTTACTGGCAGATTCCTGCTCTTTGAGTTGCGTCAACAGATCGAGGAAACGATCCGGCACCTTCTCTTCGAGCATATCCTGGTAAACGCGCTTTAGGTTTTCGTCGATCACTTGGCCCTGCCTCGTCTTGTCGTTATTCTGACTCATGATAATCCTTGCAGCTGCCTTCACACCGTAGGACGCGTTATCGCACATCACATGCGTTTTCCGGGAACCAACTGCCATTCGCTGCGTTTGGTTCCAGAAAAAATGAAAAGAAGGACCAATTATGACACAGGTCGACCTGAGCAGCGAAATCGGCGCGGCACTTCCCTATCTTCGCCGGTATTCTCGTGCGCTCACCGGCAGCCAGACCAGCGGTGACAGCTACGCCGCGGCCACGCTCGAGGCGGTCCTTGCGGATCGTTCCATGGTCGCCGAGGCGAGCGGTGCGAAAGCTGGGCTTTTCAAGGTATTCCACGGCATCTGGGTAACCACGGGCGCGCCCACGATCGACGAAGACGACGGACCCCGGGCCGCCGCGCAAAGGCATCTGCAAAAGCTGACGACGAACAGCCGCGAGGCGCTTTTGCTGCACACCATCGAAGATTTCAGCGTTTCGGAAGTCGGCGAGATCATGCAGATCGGCGACGACGAGGCATCGCAGCTGATCGACGTGGCACGCCAGGAAATGGCAGACCAGATTTCGGGTCGCGTTTTGATCATCGAAGACGAAGCGATCATCGCGATGGACCTTGAAAGCATCGTCGCCGATCTGGGCCATCGCGTGACAGGCGTCGCGCGTACCCGCGACGGGGCTGTCAAACTGGGCGCCTCGGATGTGCCGGACCTGATCCTCGCCGACATCCAGCTGGCCGACAATTCGTCGGGCGTGGATGCGGTCAACGATCTTCTGCGCGAATTGGGACAGCGACCGGTGATCTTCATCACCGCCTTCCCCGAGCGGCTTCTGACCGGGGAAAAGCCGGAACCGGCATTTCTCATCTCCAAACCCTATTCCGAAGATCAGGTGCGTTCAGCAATTTCGCAGGCGATGTTCTTTTCGTCGACGGAAACGCTCAAGGCCTGAAGCACACAAGTCTCTAAAGATTAAAAAACGCGCCGGTTTTACCGGCGCGTTTTTCGTTGTCCGCTCCGGTCACCGACATGAGGGAAAAGCGGCGACCGGACGGAAACGAGGATCAGACCTTGCGCACGACCCGCATGATGAGAGTGGCCACGAACAGGACCAGGAAGATCACGAACAGGATCTGCGCAATCCCGGCAGAGGCCGAGGCGATTCCGCCAAAGCCGAACACGCCGGCGATTATGGCCACGATGAAAAACAGAACAGCCCAGTACAGCATTGTCTTACTCCTGAGTATGGCTCAGACGGTGCGCGCGCTGCGCGGTCCGAACAAGAGCCAGATGATGAAGCCGAGGATCGGCAAAACGAGGATCAGCAGAGTCCACAGAACCTTGGCACCCGTGGACCGGTTGCTGCCGAGAACCGAAACGATTGCCCAGATATCCAGAGCCAAGACAATGAGGCCGCCCAATCCCGCATATTCGAACATGTGCAACTCCTTTGTATTGGTCCCGGGGGCTTCCGCCTCGGGGTAACTGAAATGCTAACGTCGCCACTGTCTTCCGGGTTCCCGCCGACCATCGCTCTCAGAAATTAAGACGCGCTTCTTAGCGTTTAAGAATAGTGCCTTGGCACGATCGGCGCTTTTGTACGGGCATACACATTCAGGAGGTTCACCATGTTCAAACCCGTTGCTGCCGCCGCCTTCGGCCTTGCCGTTCTCGCCGGCCCCGCCCTTGCCGATGACGATCCCACCGAAGAGCAGGTGAGCCAGATCATGGAGATGCTGGCGGGAATGGAGTGCGAGATGGACCCCGGCGATATCGAGATGGAAGACGGCGGGTTCGAGCTTGACGACGTCTATTGCGCCGAAGGGCAGTACGATATCGACCTCGACGCCAACATGCAGATCACCAACAAGCGCGCGGAATAAATTCCGCTCCACGCCTCCGCGCCGCCGCTCCCTCGGCGCGGTTTGCCCGCCGGACAGCTTCTCCCTGTCCGGCGGTCGCGTTTTCGGGGATCGGTCAGCCGATCAGGACGCCAGCGACGGCAGCCAGAGCACGATCCACGGGAAGGCCACCAGCAGCGCGATGGTCACGCCATCCGCCAGGAAGAACGGCATCACCCCGCGGAACACGTCCTGCACGCTGACATCGTCCCGCACCCCCGCCACCACGAAGCAGTTGAGCCCGATTGGCGGCGTGATCAGGCAGAATTCGGCCATCTTGACCACCAGGATGCCGAACCAGATCGCGCACATCGTGCCGTTCATGCCAAAGGCGCTGTCGGCGGCGCTGACGAACTCCCCGCCGTTCAAGGCCATGACCGCCGGATAGACCACCGGCAGCGTCAGCAGCAGCATGCCGATGGCGTCCATGAACATGCCCAGCACCGCGTAGGCCAGAAGGATGCAGATCAGGATCAGCATCGGCGAGTAATCCAGCGAGGTGATCCAGTCCGAAAAGGCGCTTGGCAGGTCGGCAAAGCCCAGGAAGCGCACGTAGATCAGCACGCCCCAGATGATCGAGAAGATCATGACCGACAGCTTTGCCGTCTCCAGCAGCGCGTCCTTGAGCTCGGGCCAGCGCATGCCGCGAAAGACCGCCATCAGGAAGACGATGAAGGCACCGATGGCCCCGCCTTCGGTCGGCGTGCCCCAGGCGTCGCCGCCGAAGGGGTTGTAGACGAAACCGATGATGATGAGCACCACCGCGACGATGGGCAGCGCGGGTGGCAGCGACTGGAAACGCTGGCGCCAGGTGAAGCCGGTGACCGGCGGGCCGAAGCCCTTGATCGTCAGAGCAAGGATAATGATCAGCGAAGTATAGACGAAGGCCGAGAACACGCCTGGAATGAACCCCGCCAGCAGCAGCTTGCCAACGTCCTGTTCAACGATGATCGCGTAGATCACAAGGATCGCCGAGGGCGGAATGAGGCTTGCCAATGTGCCCGCGGCCGCCACCACCCCGGCGGCGAAGCGCTTGTCATAGCCGACCGCCAGCATTTCCGGGATCGCGATGCGGGCAAAGACCGCCGCCGTCGCCACGCTGGCCCCCGACACCGCCGCAAAGCCCGCCGTGGCAAAGACCGTGGACACCGCAAGCCCGCCCGGCACCCAGGCGACCCAGCGTTTGGCGGCTTCGAAGAGCGCGCGGGTCAGGCCCGCGTAATAAGCGAGGTAGCCGATTAGGATGAAGGTCGGGATAAGGCTCAGCGCCTGGCTCGCCACCTTGCCATGCGGCACCTGCCCCGCGGTCTTGACCGCGACGGTCAGCGCCCAGGCGAATTCGGCAGCCTCGTAATCCTTCTTCTCCCAGAAGATCCAGACCAGCCCCACGACGCCCGCAAGCGCCGCCGCGAAGGCCACGCGCATGCCCAGCACCACAAGCACCAACATGCCGCCTGTGACCCAAAGTCCAATCTCTACCGGTGTCATCAGTCGCGCCCCTGGATATGCTCGGCCTCGGCCGCCGCCTGTTCCGCCACCGATTGCACCAGCGGCACCGCAGCCGCGGTCTCGTCACCCCGGATAAACGCCCGGCCATACCCCCAGATTTGAAGCACCAGCCGCACCGACATCACCGCAAAGGCCACCGGCACGACAAGTTTCGCCGGCCAGAGCGGCAGGCCGATGTCGATGGTGCTGTCCCGGCTCCACATCGGACGCGTCATGTCGAAGCTGCGGTCGAAATGCGCCCATGACCCCCAGACCAGTGCCAGGATCAGGATCAGGATGCCGATGGTCGTGATGAACTCCACCGCCCAGAGCACCCGTCCCTTGAGCTGTCCGACCACGATGTCCATGCGGATATGACCGCCGTCGCGCTGCACGTAGCTGACGCCGAGGATGGCGATCAGCGGCATAAAGGTCTCGATCCAGTCCACGTAACCCGGCAGGGGCTCGTTGAAGCCGTTGCGGCCGGTCACGGACACAACCGCCAGTACCATGAGGCCAAAGGCGAAAATCCCCGCGATCAGGGCAAAGAAACGCTCCAGCCGGTAGAGTTTCCGGTCGAGAAAACTCAACGTGCTGTCGTCGCTCAGGACGGTGGACGAGCCGGCCATGGGGTCGCTCTCCTTATGTGGGGATAGTGGTCAGGCAAACGGCCCCGGCACGTGGCCGGGGCCTCGCGCGCCGCGATCAGTTGCTGGCGCGGGTCTGTTCCAGCGTGCTGTTCACCAGGTCCAGCAGTTCCTGCCCCGGGATGCCCTGCGCGCTCATCTCCTCGACCCAGGTGTCCGAGATCGATGCCGTCGCTTCCCGGAATGCGGCCAGTTCCTCGTCCGAGATCGTGACCTTCTCGACGCCCTTCTCCTCGAGCACCTCGTCCCAGCGCTGCAAAAGCTCGCCGTAGTTCTCGAGGTAATAGTCGATGGCTTCAGGCACCGAGCTGTCCAGCGCCTCACGCTCTTCGTCGGTCAGGCTCTCGTAGGCGTCGATGTTGACCACAACCGGGCAGTTCACCGTGCCGGGGTTCAGGTTCTCGGTCCACCAGGCCGCCTGGTTGATCGTGCCGAAGCTCAGGTGCGCGTGCTGGGCAAAGGCCACGGTGTCGACGACACCGGATTCCATCGCCTGGTAGGCTTCGGAGCTGGTCACCGAGGTCGGCACGCCGCCCACGGCGCGGAAGGCTTCGCCCAGCCCGCCGGTGGCACGCACGCGCATGCCGTCGAAATCACCCAGTTCGTCACGGGGCTCTCCGGTGCCGACGAGGTTGTACTGCGGCATCGGCGAGGTCATCAGCATCTTGGCGTTCCACTGCGCCATTTCCTCGGCCACGGCGGGGTGGTCGTAGACCGCGTGGCTCACCGCCACCTCTTCGTCGAGGTTACGGACACCGAGGAACGGCAGTTCGAGCACTGTGATCGCGCGGTTCTTGTCGGCATGGTAGCCGGCGCAGAATTGCGCCATCTCGAAGGCGCCGATGCTGATGCCGTCGAGGTTCTCGGTGTTCTTCGACAGGCCGCCGTAGCTGATGTTCATGGTGAATTCGCCGTCGGTCTTTTCCTCGACCAACTCGGCCAGCTTGTGAACGTGCTCGGTGAAGGCCCGGCGTTTGCCCCAAAGCGAGACATTCCATTCGGTGGCCATGGCCTCGGTGGCGAAGGCGGTGCTGATGGCGGCGACGGTCAGCTTTGCTGCGATATTTTTCATCTTTCTCTCTCCCTGTGGTGGCGGTTGGCCCGCCTGACGCGAAGAAACTAGAGGATACGACCGAAGGTGCAAGCTTCGATCTGGAGCGCGTTGGCGCTAACCGAGTCGCCGGTCCAGCGGACCTGTTAGCGCCGGTCAAGGCAAGCCGTTCCACTTTGCCGCACCCACTCGCGCTAAAGTTGTGCTTGCTGGCGTCCCCTGCATCGGTCCGGCCCGTTTTGAGCAACGCTTCGCAAAGCGCCTGATTTCAAGGCTTTACCTTAAGTCAGTCAAGGATGTTTACAATTGGAACGATAATATCGCAAATTATTAACAAAATAATTCATATTTTTCATGCCCTTGTTTATTTTGTTTCCAGAAGCTGTATCTTCCCCGTCAACGATCTCATCGCGCGTTTGCCTGCTTTGGCGGCACCGCTCCGGTTTCGCCAAGGCAGGCGCGCGTATCTGACGGAGGACAGACATGACAGATCAATCGAACACGCCCCAATCGCAAACCTATCCGCCAAGCGCGGAAGTTGTGAAGAACGCCCATATCGACGCGGCGCGGTACGAAGAGATGTACGCGGCGAGCGTTGCGGATCCGGAGGCGTTCTGGGCCGAGCATGGCAAGCGGATCGACTGGATCAAGCCCTTCTCGACCGTCAAGA
>Ga0114903_1000243_pt1 | contig 36105 bp, 29 predicted proteins | sample MalvirDeepMed_s2_FD_87289 | JGI IMG/M metagenome (GOLD analysis project Ga0114903, IMG submission 87289) | Marine viral communities from the Global Malaspina Expedition - Malaspina viral metaG DeepMed_s2 | ecosystem: Environmental > Aquatic > Marine > Oceanic | place: Mediterranean Sea...
ATCCCCACTGCCGCCGGGGCCTTCGGCTTCGACCTCGACATCGTCAGCGACGACGCCGACGAGACCCCCTACGACATTACCGCGTCGGGCACCGCCAGCGGCGGAACGTTGATTTCCGGCCCCGACGGTACCATCGAAGACGGGGGCACCGATGCGGTAGCTTCATCCCCAGCAGCTGGAGGAGGCGCGCAAATTGTTTACACGATCACAAACACCGGCGCCGCGCCACTGACGCTGGCGGCTCCGAATGTCGCTGACAACGTTTCAAATTCCAGAAACGTGGTAGTGAATAGCCTGACGCTGGTCGCGCCGGCCGTGGGGGGCAACGTCCCAGGGGGCAACAACGCTACCGTCAAGAGCCTCGCCCCGCGCTTGGGGCGCGTCGTCCCCAGTGGCGAGACTGTGAGGCTGGTCGTGGACTACACCCCGGTCCTTGCCGGAGCTTTCGCCTTCGACCTCTCGGTTAAGGATAGCGGAGGCAGCCCGGTCATCGACTTCACCGTCTCCGGTACCGCGACCGGCGCGCCGGAGATCGACGTCTCGTCTTCAGAGGGTGGGGCGGTCCCTGATGGCGGTACTGATGAAATTACCAGTGCCCCGGCCCCTGCCACTGCAGCCAGTGTGACCTACACGATCACCAATACCGGAAGTGAAACGCTGACGCTCTCCGCGCCGAGCATCGGGACAAGTATCGCCGCCGCAAGCAACGTGAGTGTCAACAGCCTGACGCTCGGCTCTACCTTGGTTGCGCCGAGCGGCGGGACCACCACGCTGATCGTGAACTATACACCCACCGCGGATGGGCCCTTCGGCTTCGATCTCGACATTGTCAGCGACGACGCGGACGAGACCCCCTACGACATCAGAGTGTCGGGCGGCACCGCAGGACGGCCGACGGTCATGCTTTCGGATGCGCCTGACGGGTTTGCAGGCAGATCCTTGTTCCGAGTAACGGCCAGCTTCAGCGAAGCGGTGACCGGTTTCGAGGCGGGAGACGTCGCGGTCACTGCCGGGACCGTCTCCGCCGTCTCTGGCAGCGGCGCGATCTATATCCTGAGCATCCAGCCCGCCGGCAACGGCTCGGTTCGTATATCCATCCCAGCTGGTGTCGCGAAGGCCGACTCGGGGCTCACGAATCTCGCGTCGGGGGTCGTGAACGTCGAGAACGAGACTGCAGAGATAACCCGTACCGAGATCGCGAAGTTCATGGGGCAGCGGGCAGGCATGTTGATGTCTAGCCAGCCTGATCTTCATCGGTTCGTCTTTGGGAAGAACCGCGGAGCCTTCTCTCTGTCGACCACGGGCGACGCTACGGCGCTGAATCTCCGGTCGCGCTCGGACCAACCGGTCTGGTTCACGCTTCAAGGGTCATGGGCGAATGTCCATGGCGCCGAGAACGACTATGTTTTCGGTGCGTTTGGCGGGCATACTTGGCTTGACGGGAACACCGCCCTCGGTGCGATGGTGGAATTCGACAGCATAACCCGCGAAGACGGTGACGCACGGATCAAGGGCCAAGGCTGGTTGGCCGGTCCGTACCTTGCCTTCGGGCTACCCGAGCAGCCGCTCTACCTTCACGGCTATATGCTTTACGGAAGGTCCGACAACGAGATTGCGCCCTTCGGAACCTACACGGACGAATTCGAAACGGAACGCGTCTTGGTCCATGCGGAACTGACGGGCGAACTCGAGCGCGAGCGCGTGACGTGGTTCCCGAACGTCTCGGCCTCCTACGCGTCGGACGAGCAGGAGGGATATATCGACAGTCTGGGAAACTACATTAAAAAACAGAAGATCGAACTTGGCGCGATCGCTCTTGGGGTGGGCTTCGACCGGACGCTTGGCAGCGGCATCACTCCGTGGTCGCTGGATGGGGAAGTCCAGGCCTCCTACACCTACAATTACGGCGCTAACGGGTCTTCCTCGACGCTTCAGGCGGTCGAGGGCGCACGCGCCCGGGTCGAGCTTGGCGTTACATATGCAACTGACGCCGTTAATTTCCGGCTGTCGGGGTTCCATGAAGGGCTGGGCTTGTCGAATTTCGAGCAGTTCGGTCTCTCGCTCTCCTACGAGAGGGTCTTCTGACACCGCCGATCTCACCTAAGGAGTGCACAAATGTCACCGGCACTCTGCTTGCGTGTGGTATAGGGATTTCGTCCCTAGTGCGCGGCAAACTTGGCTTGTCGCCCTTCGAAGGGGGGGCGGCACCCGGACCATCTCCGGACCAAATCAGATCGCCGAGGAACCGCGCCGCTTCACGGCTTCATCATGGGCCGGTTAGTTTCCCGCTCGGAGTGATGAGTCTGCTTGTGCGCCCCAGCTACCATGCGGAATTCATAACATGAATCCCCGTTGCATTTGTGAAACAAAGGTACCCGGATGCGTCCGCTGCGTGCGACCGGAATACATTCTTCGCCAGATCGAGCACGACCGTGGTAGTCTCCGACAAGACCGCTCCGTCCCGTGGATCGTCGAAGACCATCTTGGCACAGACGACCAGGCCCAAACGAATTTGGCCCGCCAGATGTCTGACGGGCCAAGAGGGGAGACTGCTTCGTTGGCACTATCCGGCCAGAGAGGCATTCCATAGATACACTTTCTCGTCCGGGCGTGGTTCCCAGTCGATCCGGTTCGAGACGCCATAGAAGTCCGGCTGGAAATAGAGGTGTAACCACGGCCCGTCGTCATAGAAGACCTGAAGCATCTCATCGATGATCACGCGGCGATCTTCCTCGGTTTCGGCTGCATTGATATCTTCCCAGCGGTCGAACCAGCGGGGATCGTCCCAGTGTGTGTAATTCGTCCCCGCGTCCACGGCCGAAAGATCGGCCATGTCGTAGAGGGGCGACCACAAGGCACCGCCTGACCCGATAAAGTAGAGTGGGCCGGCGTTCCGCTCGCGGATCAGCGGGATATACACACTGGACCATTCCATCGTATCGAGGTCGACGTCGAGGCCGACGTCGCCGAGATACTGGGCAATCGCCTGGACGACCGAGGCATCGTTCAGGTAGCGACCGGGCCCGGCCTGGAAGCGGATGGGGAACCGAACGCCGTCGTCACCGCGGGGCCAGCCGGCCTCGTCCAGCATTTCCTCGGCCTTTGCCGGGTCGTATGGGTACGGCTCGAGGTTCTGGTTCGCATTCGGCGGGTTGACGATTCCGGTCATCCGTTCGCATTCGAAGTTCAGAAGCTGCGAGCAGATCGTCGGCACGTCGACGGCGTATTGAAGCGCACGGCGCACCATCGGGTCCTGTATGGCCTCTCCGCCGGGTTCCTGGGCCATGCTGTCGGACAGGTTGAAGCCGACATACATCCGGCGCGTCCCTTGGATCGGGTCCACCTCGGCATTGCCGCGGCTGTTGATCGCCTCCATCTGGTCGGGGGCGACGTTGGTGATGATATCGACATTGCCGGCGATCAGTTCGGCAGAGCGCGTCGAGGCCTCGGGAATGATCCGCCAGACGATCTGTGCGAACCCGGCCTCGGGATCGACACGGTCAAGGACGATCTCGGACCCGCGGGTCCACTCCGTAAGCTCGTAGGGGCCTGAACCGACAGGATTGGACGTCGCCTCGTCCAGGCTCATGGCTTCGTAGCTGTCTTTGCAGTGAATGAAGACCTCGTCGATCAGGCCGAAGGCGATCGGGTTGGCCGTGCCAAGATTGATGTCGACGGTCAGCTCGCCCGTGGCCTCGGCGTCCTGGAAGTCGATGGACGAGAAGACGAAGCCGGGGGTGTTTCCGGTAAAGCCGTTCTCGGGGTCCGCGGCACGATTGAAGGAATAGGCCACGTCCTCGGCCGTCAGGGCCTCGCCGTCGTGACAGGTCAGGCCTTCTTGCAACGTATAGGTATAGGTCATCCCGTCTTCGGAGACCTCGTAGCTTTCCGCTAGATCGGGATTCTCGTTCCCGTCGCCGTCGATGGTGAAGAGGGTGCCAAAGATGTGGCGCGCCACGTTGGAGTTGTCGCGCGACGAGATCGCTGCGGGATCGAGTGTGGTGATGTCCGCGCTAAGGCCCACGGTGATCGTTTCGTCGTTGGCCTGGGCCATCGCCGTGGTTCCAAGCAGCATGGCTGTGGTCGTCAAGCCGACCAGTCTTCTCAATTCAGGCATCTGAGGTCCTTTCCCTGTGGTTGGTGGTGACGGCCGCCGATTGTTCTTGTTCGATGGCGACCGGGACTCCGGGGACCTGCATGACGACGTGACAGGGCCGGAAATCAGGTGGTTTTTGCGATGGTCTCCGGGTCGAGTTCCTTGAGATTGCGGGTGTGCGCGGAGATCAGATTGACGGCACGATCCATGTCGCGTGCCGCGAGGGCGTCGACGATGGGCGGATGGTTCGATGCGATGGCCTGAAGATCGTGATCCTTACGGCTGCGCAGGGCCATGATCTGGTGAATGCGAAGATAGAGGCTCTTCCACGAGGCGGCGAGAAGGTCGTGATCCGCGATTTCGATCAGGGTCCTGTGAAACGCCTCGTCGCCTGCGACGAGCCCCTCCAGGTCGTCGTCTCCGGCCGCCTTGAGCATGGCCTCGCAGGGTGCGCGCAGGGCGTCAACGGGCGTGTTGCGTTCGATGATCCGCTGCACCGCCATGACTTCGAAGGCTTCACGCAGCGAATAGACCTCTTCGACCTCGCGAGCAGTCAGCGGTTTGACCCGTTTTCCCTTGTAGGCGATGGTCTCGACCAGCCCGTCGTTTTCGAGGATCTGGATCGCCTCGCGTATTGGCGCCCGTGAGACATTCATCTGGTCGGCAAGCGCGGTCTCGACCAAGCTCGTTCCGGGCTTCAGTCTGCCGGACAGTATCGCCGTCCGTAGCCGATTGGCGACTTGAACGCGTAGGGGCACGTTCTCGATCGGCCCGATATCCTCCATTGGCGTCGCGGTGCCAGCTTCTTCTATACTCATACCATCTCCTCGGTTACTTTGTCTGTCCGCCGGTGCTGTCGCACCGGGGTAAACGTACCAACACGAAGATGCATTTGAGAGGCAAGAGTGTTCGACCGTAGTAATGACGATTGGATACAATCCACCGGGCCCGCCTGCCTTGCCTTATTGTAGTCTGGATGTTGTCGACAATTCATTTGACTACAGTGTTCACCCGGGTTTGGGCTGTCAAGCCTCGCAAATGGAAAGCTGCAGAATGCAGACGATGCTGCGCAAGATTCAGGCGTTTTAGACGGAAGACATCAGGCGGTGTTGATGCAGGCACTCAGGTGGTCGTCCAAGCCGACCGTTTTTAATGGGGGTACGACGCTTGCGCATTCGACGCTGGCCATCGGACAGCGGGTTCGAAAGACGCATCCGGATGGGGGATTGATCGGGCTGGGGATTTCGCCCTTCAGGATGACCCTGTCTTTCCGGCCGCCGGGCACGGGCTGGGGCACTGCCGAAAGCAGCGCTTTGGTATAGGGGTGGTTCGGGCGCGCATAGATTGCCGACGCTGGCCCCGTCTCGACGATCCGGCCCAGATACATCACGATGACCCGGTCGCAGAAATGCTCGACGATCCCAAGGTCGTGGGCGATGAAGAGCATGGTCAGACCCAGATCCTTGCAAAGGTCCTGAAGCAGGTTGATCACCTGCGCCTGGATTGAAACGTCGAGGGCCGAGACCGGTTCGTCCGCGACGATGAACTCGGGCTCGACCGCCAGGGCGCGGGCAATTCCGATCCGCTGGCGCTGCCCGCCCGAGAATTCATGCGGATAGCGATCGAGGTGTTCGGCGCCCAGACCGACCTTGCCCAGCAGGGATACGATCCTGTCGGTGCGGTCCGACGCGCTTCCGATGCGATGCAGCTTCAGCGGGTGGCCCAGAATCTCGCGTACCTTGTCCCTTGGGTTCAGGCTGGCGAACGGATCCTGGAAGATGATCTGCATTCGTTTGCGGAACGCGCGCATCTTGTCGCCCGGAAGCTGAAGAATATCGGTCCCGTCAAACCTTACGCTGCCCGATGTCGCCTCTTCCAGACGGAGGAGGGTGCGCCCCACCGTGGTTTTCCCCGACCCGCTTTCCCCGACCAGTCCGACGACCTCGCCGGCGCCGATCCGGAAAGACACGTCGTTCACGGCCCTCACCTCAGCCTTCACGCGTCCCAGCAGGCCCCCGTGGATCGGGAAGTTCATTTGCAGATGATCGACTTCCAACAACGCGGCGGTCATGCGGATTCCTCCACGTCGAACCTGATGTCCTTCCAGCGCGCGCAGCGAACCAGATGGCCTGGCGCCGCCGCATCGAGAGACGGGTGGTTTCCCGTGCCCCGGCAGACATCGGTGGCATGGTCGCAGCGTGGATGAAACCGGCAGCCCCGGGGCAGATTGGACAGGGGTGGGACGGTGCCGCGAATGGTTTGAAGCCGGTTGCCCGGCAACTTGGTGCCCAGACGCGGGATCGAGTTCATCAGACCCACGGTATAAGGCATTCTCGGCGCTTCGAAGATCTGGTGGACCGTTCCGCTTTCCACCACTTCGCCCGCATACATGACGACCACCCGGTCAGCGACTTCCGCCACGACGCCCAGATCATGGGTGATGAATATGATAGCCATGCCCATTCGATCCTGCAGATCCTGCATCAGTTCCAGCATTTGCGCCTGGATCGTCACGTCGAGGGCGGTTGTCGGCTCGTCGGCGATCAGTACGGCGGGTTCGCAGGACAGGGCCATGGCGATCATTGCCCGTTGTCGCATTCCACCGGACATTTGGTGCGGATAATTGTCCACCCGGCGGGTTGGTTCGGGAATCCCCACAAGCTCGAGCATTTCGATGGCCCGCGCCCTGGCAGCACGGTGCGACAGACCCTCGTGATGGATCACGACCTCCGAAATCTGACGCCCGATCGTATGCACCGGGTTCAGGCTGGTCATCGGTTCCTGAAAGATCATGCTGATCTTCTTTCCCCGGATCCGTCGCATCGCTTCGGGATTGAGGTCTCGCAACTCCTGGCCGTCCAGCCGCATGCTGCCGCTTGTGACTTCGCCGCTGTCATGGGGAAGCAGCCCCATGATGGACAGGCTTGTCACCGACTTCCCCGATCCGCTTTCACCGACGATCGCCACCGTCTCGCCGGGATCGAGGTCAAAGCTGACGCCATCCACGGCCCGCACAAACTTGTTGCCGCCGACCCGAAAAGTGGTCTGAAGATCTTTCACGCGCAGCAGGGGGCGTGCATGTGCCGATGCCGTGATAGGCGCTTCGCTCCGAGGTAAGGGCATTGTCAAGGCAGTCTCCGTTTGTCGGCCCGCATATCGACCGGTTGCAGCTGGAACGCCGTCCCAACTTTGGAACATCTTCGGCTAGGGCACATCGCTTGACTGGTCTTTTCTTTGTTGGTCTACTGTCGACAATCTATAATCCACTCTGGTTCGGCCCTTCCGGGCTTGTCAAGCGCCGGGCACGAAACAGCAGCGGACGGACCGTCGAAACAACGCCAGGGGCACGAAAAGTGAGCATGCAAGAAAGAAGGGGCCTGCCGACCGCGACGGGATCGGAAGGGAGGTGGGCGCAATGTGGTCGTTCCTGATCCGCCGTCTTGCGCAGAGCGTCATCGTGATCATAGGCGTGACGCTGATCTCGTTCATATCGCTGCAGATGGGCGGCGATCCGACCTACCTTTTCGTGTCCGAAGCCGCGAGTGCTGAGGAGATCCAGCGTGCGCGCGTCGCTTTGGGCTTCGATCAGCCGCTTCACATCCAGTATCTCAGCTACATCTGGAATGCCCTACAGGGCGATTTCGGCAATTCGCTCAGTTATCGCGAACCGGCCATGGGGGTGGTGCTGGAGGCTATGCCGGCAACCATCGAATTGACCTTCTTCTCGCTGTTCGTCGCCATCGCCCTATCGATCCCCCTTGGGATCTACTCCGCCTTGAAGCGCGGGACGCCAATCGACGGGGGCATCATGACCTTCGCCATGCTGGGCCAGTCTATTCCAAATTTCTGGATGGGCATCATGATGATCATGTATTTCGGCCTCTATCTGGGCTGGTTTCCGATCTCGGGGCACGTGCCCTTCCTGATGCCGCTGGCCGAAGGCAACTTCGCCGAGGCGTTCGGGAACCTGCCGCAAAGCATCTACTACATGATCATGCCGGCCATCGCGGTCGGGTCGTACACGCTGGCGCGGAACGCACGTCTGGTGCGGTCGTCCATGCTGGAAGTCCTACAGCAGGATTTCGTCCGAACCGCCCGGTCCAAGGGGATCAAAGAAAAGCAGGTCATCATTCATCACGCTCTGCGCAACGCCTGGCTGCCCGTGGTCACCATGATCGGGCTTGAGTTCGGGTTCCTTCTAGGCGGGGTCGTGGTTGTCGAGACCGTGTTCTCCTATCCGGGAATTGGCCGGCTCGTCTTCAACGCGATCAACCAGCGGGACATCCCGGTCGTTCAGGCCTCGGTCATCCTTCTGGCGCTGGTCTTCATCGTCCTGAACCTCATCGTCGACCTCATCTATTCGCGGCTCGATCCGCGGGTGAAGCTGTGAAAGGCCTTCGGAAATGGTAAACGTGGATAGTCAGGCCCGGCTCGAAATGACCCAGCCTGTGCCGCCCGTCTCTCACCGGCGGCGAGAATTCTCACGCGCCTTCCGTAGCCTTGTGACGTCTCGGTGGGCGCTGGTGGGAATGCTGATCCTGTTCGTGGCGTGCTTCGTCGCCGTCTTTGGCCCACTGCTGGCGCCCTTCGATCCGAACCGCCAGAACATCATGGCGCGATTGCTGGCCCCCGGGTCCGAAGGTGCCAACGGGGCGGTCTATTGGCTGGGGTCGGACCATCTGGGTCGGGATGTGTTCTCGCGGTTACTGTACGGTGCCCGGGTGTCGTTGCTGGTCGGGGTTGCCTCGATCGCGGTAGGCGGCACATTGGGCACGTTTCTTGGCCTGATCTCGGGCTATTTCGGCGGCTGGATCGACGATGTCATCATGCGACTCGGGGACATCCAGTTGGCGTTTCCCTTCATCCTTCTGGCGATCATGTTCCTCGTGGTGCTCGGGCCGGGTTTGGTGAACATCATCCTGGTTCTCGGGATCGGCCAGTGGATCACCTACGCCCGAATCGTTCGGGCGCAGACCCTGAGCCTGCGCGAGAAGGAGTATGTCGAGGCCGCGCGAGCGATGGGCGACAGCCTGTTTTCCATCCTTTTCCGCACAATCCTGCCCAATATTGTCGCACCGTTGACCGTGATCGCATCGTTCAACGTGGCCAGCGTGATCCTGTCCGAGGCAGCGCTGAGCTTCCTTGGCCTTGGCGTGCCGCCGGATGTTCCGACATGGGGATCGATGCTGGCGGAAAGCCGTGATCACCTTCTGGGTAACAAATGGTGGCTGGCGGTCTATCCCGGCCTTGCTATCGTCTTCACCGTGCTGGCGTTCAACATCATCGGCGACTGGCTCCGCGACTTTCTGGACCCGCGTCTGAAGGAGCGAAGCTGAGGCGAAAGCCTCAAATCACACGAAAACGAGCGGGCCCGCAGGTCCGCTCGTTTCACTGTGCAATCTCAAGATCAAGGGGTGATGTACCTGCCGCCGCCTTCGGGGCCAGTGACCTCGGTGCCGTTCCAGACCGTGCGCCCTGCAAGCAAGGTGCGTTCGACCCGGCCGCGGAAGCGGCGACCCTGCCAAAGATGCGCCACATCACGGGCATGCGTGACGAGCGAGCCGAGCGTGACCACGGTTTCCCTACCCGGATCGACGATGGCCATATCGGCATCTGCACCGGGAAGCAGTGTTCCCTTTCGCGGCGCCAGCCCGTAAAGCCGCGCGCCGTTCGCGCAGCATAGATCATGTGCCTGCTTCAACGTCAGCCGCCCATCAGCGACGGCATCCAGCATCCCCGGCAGAAGCGTCTCGATCCCGGGCGATCCCGGCGGCGCGTCGAAGAAGTTGCCTTCGGACGCCGCCTTCTCGGCCTTGGCGAAGGGGGCGTGGTCCGTGGTGACATGAGTGATCGTGCCATCGGCGATGGCCTGCCAAAGCGCGTCCTGATCCCGCTTGCTGCGGATCGGCGGGTTGACCTTGGCGTATACCCCGGCGCGATCAACGTCGTCCTCGGTCGAGAACAGGTATTGCGGGCAGGTCTCGGCGGTAAAGTCCGAGGTTCCGGCAAACGCGCGCAGGACCGTGACCGTCTCGGCGCTGGTGACATGGGCGATGTGCAGCTTGGCCCCGGCGGACATATTCATGGCCAGCAGCTTGGCCACGGCCACGCTTTCGCAGACGGTGGGGCGCGACAGGTTGTGGGAATAGCTCGACGCCGGATTCAGATCGGCCCGCGCGATGCGGTCGAAATGGGCCAGCAGCGCGGCGCTTTCGGCGTGGACGACGACCGGGCGACCCGTGCCGGCGAGAAGCTTCAGCGCGCGGAACTGGTCGTCCTCTTCCGGGAAGGCCAGCCCGTCGAACTCGTCGCCCCGGCCCGGCGGCGCGGGCGTGGTGAAGATCTTGAAGGCGATGGCCCCCTGGTCCAGAAACCGGTCGCACGTCGCCTCGGTCAGGTCGCCCGGCGCGGCATAGAGGCCGAAATCGACGACCGCGTGCTGCGCGAAATGGGCGCGGCGGTCCTCGAAGATTTCGGGCGTCGCGCAACAGGGCTTAGAGATCGGCATCTCGAAAATCGTGGTCACGCCGCCTGCCGCTGCTGCGCGGGTCTCGGACAGGACCGTTCCCCGCTCAGGATAGGCCGGAGCGCGGACGTGGAAATGGATGTCGACGATGCCGGGCAGGACGGTCCGGCCGGTCGCGTCGATCACCTCGCCCGCGTCGGGCGCGGTGCCGGGGGTATGCAGCCCCGACACCTTGCCGCCCGTCACGGACACATCGACCCGCGACAGACCCTCAGGCAGAAGCACATCGCCGCCGGAAATGACGAGATCCGCCATCACTTCAGACCCAGCTCCGTCAGGGCGTTGGCCACACCGTCGAGGTTCGTCAGCTTCATCGACGCGTAGTTGGGCGACAGCACGACGCCATGTCCGCCCGCCCGGTACGTCGCCATGACCGACCGGTAGGCGATGTCGGGCGTGCACTTCGCCTGATCCTCGCGCACGCGGGGCGCGTCGATTCCAAGCCCCATATAGACCTTCGCCTTTCCGTGCACCCCGCGCAGCGCATCGGCGCATTGGCCGTAGACATAAACATCGGGGTCCATCCCGTCCTGCACAGCCCGGTCGAGCGGCGGCGCGCCAAGGCCCAGCATTTTCGACATCACCGCCGCAGCCTCGACGCCATCGAAGTCGCGCAGGATCGATTTGTGGAAGAAGCCGAACTCCTTGGCCCAGATCTCGCCGGACTGGTGCTGATAGGTGATCGGCTTGACCCAATCCGCGTACATCGTCTGCTCGTGCCACGGCCACTGGGCGCGGCGGAAGATGTTGAAGTGGTTCCGGTTCCAGACGTTCAAGCCGACGGGCAGTCCGGGCTTGCACCATTTGATCAACCCCCAGATCTCGCGGTCGAGATCCTTGTTGCGCTTCAGCCAGAAGCGTTCCCAGATCAGCACCTCGGGATTGGCCATCAGCACGCGCAGGAACTCGATGAAGGCGCCGTCGTCGAACGCGTCGCCCGCGATGGCTGCCTGCATGAACTCGTACATCCGGATCAGCCCGCGCCGGCAGGCCTCGGTGTCGATGCCGCGCCGCCGCGCCTCGTCCAGCGTCGCTTCGGAAAAATCGCCGGGCGCCTGGCCCTGCACCATCTGGTCCAGCGGAGAATTACGCTCGTTGCACCACATCAGCCCGTCGATGTCATACCGCCTGACCTGATCCTCGATCATCGAGCGCATCCAGGTGCGGTAATCGGGGTTCGAGGTCGAAGGCTCGTCCTTCGGCCGGCCGAAGCAATCTATCTCCATCACCTGCGGCAGGTTCGGCACCTCGATCGTGTTGGCCGAGCCATGACCGGCATACTTGAAGAACGGCTCCATCAGCTCGGGATAGACCTTCATGCCGCGCTTGCGGGCTTCGGGGATCACGAGGTCGAGGATGTCGATCCCCTCCATCTCCGGGTCCGTGGCGCGGAAATCCTTGATCATCGTGTTGGCGTAGAATTTCGGGTCGGGATTGAAATAGGCACCGCCCTTCATGGTGAAGGGTTCGGGCACGCCGTGGTCAGGCCAGCCATCCAGCTTGTGAGAGATGGAACGCCCCGTCTTCAGCCCCAGCCACGAGACCGTGCCCAGCATCAGGACGTTGACGCCGACGCGGTCCTTCAACGTATCCAGAACCGCATCGACCCCCTCGTCGACGAAAGAGATCGGAGAGACCTGGATCCCGACGAACTTCTCGGCGGGATCGGGTTTGGAGATAGCGCTCATGCCGCTTCCCCCTTCTGCGTCGCGACGAAGCCTGCGATCCGACCCATCGCTTTCTGGATAAGGGGCAGGGGCTGGAGATAGCTGATGCGGATGAAGTCGCTGTCATGTTCGCCAAACATGTCGCCCGGAAAGACCATGACGCCCGTCTCGCGCAGCAGCCCCTCGCAGAACGGCTTGGCCTTCATGCCGGTCGAGGAAATGTCGGTGTAGACATAGAAGGCGCCACCCGGCGCACCGTATCCAAGGCCCGCTTCGTCCAGCGCCCCGGTCAGCCAGTCGCGCCGCTCGGCGTATTCCGCGATCATGGCGTCGATTGGTTCCTGCGGGCCCGTCAGCGCGGCAAGGGCCGCGTGCTGGCTGATCGTGCAGGTGTTGATCGAAAGGGTGTGCCGTGGCTCGGTCATTTTATCGATGAAGTCCAGCGGGGCCGCCATGTAGCCGACGCGCCAGCCGGTCATCGCGTAGGTCTTCGAAAAGCCGTTGAGCGTGATCGTCCGCTCTCGCATGCCGGGCAGGGTCGCGATCGAAAGGTGCTCGTGCCCCGCGTAGATCAGCTTGGCATAGATCTCGTCGGCGACGATCAGGATGTCGTGCTTGATGGCAAGCTCGGCGATCTGCCGGATCACGGCGGGCGGGGTAACCGCTCCGGTGGGGTTGTTGGGCGAGACGAGGACGAACATTCGCGTGCGGTCGGTGATGCGCTTCTCGATCTCGGCCGGGTCCAGCGCGAAGTCGTCTTTGAGGTAGGTCGGTACCGGCACCGGCACCCCGCCGCACAGATGCACAGCTGTGTCGTAGGTGGTGAACCGGGGCGAGGTGATCAGCACCTCGTCCCCCGGCGCGCAGAGGCCCAGCATCAGTAGCATGATGGATTCCTGCACCCCCGCCGTGACGACGATCTCGTCCGGCGTGTAGTCGAGCCCGAACTCGGCAGTCAGGTTCTCGGCGATGGCGGTTCGCAGGGGCGGCAGTCCGGTGGGGCCGGTATAGTGGTGCTGGTTGGCGTCGAGCGCGGCCTTGGCCGCATCGACGATGTGCCGGGGCGTGTGAAAATCCGGATCGCCCCGGCCAAGGGCAATCACGTCGTCCATGCCGGCGGCGATACCCAGCATCTTGGTGCGAAAGGATCCGTCTTCCTCGACGATGCGGGGGGCAATTCGGTCGTGCAGCAGGGACATCAGTGAAGCCTCTTTCCGTCGATATAGGTACGGGTGACACGCTCCAGCGCGGTCAGATCCTGGTCGGGATTGCCGTCCACGACGATCACGTCGGCCAGCTTCCCGGCTTCAAGCGTGCCAAGGCTGTCGCCGAACCCGTTCAGAACTGCAGCGCGGGCGGTGATGGCGCGCAGGGCGTCGAGGTTGTCGGGACAGACGCCAACCTCGACCATGAAACCCAGCTCGGGGACGATCCTGTCGTGTTCGACCGCGGGACTTCCCGCGTCAGTGCCGAAGACGATCGGCACCCCGGCCTTTGCGGCCCGGACCAGTCCGTCGAAGCGGGCCTTGTCGGCGACGGCTTTCTGGCGTTCCTCGATCTTCCATTCCGGAATGCCGAAGGCGCGGGCGATGTCGGGATTGGCCTGGATCACGAGGGCCGAAAAGGTCGTGACTATGGGAATCTTCTTGTCGAGCAGGAGCTGGATCGTCTCGTCCGACATCGACCCACCATGTTCCACGCAGTCGACCCCGAACTCGGCGACGCGCTGGATACAGGCGTCGAAGGTGGCATGGGCCGTGATCGGCAGACTGTTGCGATGGGCCTCGTCGATGACGGCGTGCAGCTCGTCATCCGTGAATTCCAGCGTGTCGTGGCACGCCATGATCTTGATCAGGTCGGCGCCGCCCTTTACCTGATCGCGCACCGCGCGGCGCATCTCGTCCGCGCCCGACGCTTCGCGGCAGACCCAGTAGGTGTGCCCGCCGGTCTGGATGATGCTTTCGCCCGACACCAGAAGCCGCGGACCGGGGAAGATGCCTTGCGCGACGGCCTGCTTGGTGAAGAGGTTCGCGTCGTGAACGCCGAGGTCGCGGACCAGAGTGATCCCAGCCCGCAGGGATTTCAACATGTTTCCGGCCGCCTTGTAGGCGCGGATCTCGGGTGCGTCATACATGGATTGCTGCGACAGCTCGTGAATGCCGTCCCAGCTGAGGTGGGCGTGGCTGTTCATCATGCCGGGCATGAGCGTGCCGCCGGTTTCCTCCGAGGCGACGTCCCCGGGGGCTTCGGGTCGCGAGCCTACCGCTGCGATCCGACCGCCCGAAATGTGGACGAAGCCGTCCTCGATCACCTCGTTCCCGACAGCGGTGATGACCCGGCCGAAAAGCACTGTCTCGGAAGGCTCGCCGTCGAACATCTTCTTCGTGATCTTCTGGTATTTCCATGCTGCCGGTTCTGGCATCGGTGTCTCCCTGTCTTGATCTGGTCAGAGCGCGATGATGCGCGCGCCGATCGGCGTGTCCGCCTGGAACATGGACGGGATCTCGACCCCGTCCGGTGTGGCGATCATCGTGTTGATGGTGCGGTATCCGTCGCGGCCGGGGCGGTAGACGCCCGGCTCGGACGAGAAGACCATGCCGGGGGCGGTGGGCGTCGGATCCCCGGGGGCGAGCCATGGCGCCTCGTGCCCCTGAAGGCCCATACCGTGCCCGATCCGGTGACGGATCGCGCCGCCGAGGCCCGCCTTGCGCAATTCGTCCAGCGCCGCGCGGTCGATATCCTGACAGGGCGAACCGGCGGCGAAGGCGTTTTGCGCTGCGGTATCGCACGCTTCCATCGCCTCCATCACGCGGCGCTGTTCGGCCGTGGGGTCTCCCACGATGAAGGTGACACCGCTTTCCGCGTGATACCCGCCGAGGCTTCCGCCTATTCCGGCGATCACCGTCTCACCCGGTTGGGGAACGCGGGGCAGGGTCGCGCCGTGGGGCAGGGCGGCGCGTGGCCCGGAATGGACCGACGCGGTTATCCCCATCGGCGTGCCGGCGAACGCATCGCGGTATTCCGCCGTCAGGGCGCCTTTCGCATGGGCCATGGCATCGGCCATCAGGTCCTGCTCGGTCCCGCCTTGCGAGATGATGTCGCCCGCCTGCGCGTGCAGGCGTCTGAGGAACAGGTCGGCGTAAAAAGCGGCGACCCGGATCAGGGCCAGTTCCTCGGGCTGCTTTACGACCCGCTCGGCCATGCCGTGATCGGTCAGGTCCAGCGTTTCGCAGCCTTGTCTGGCCTGATCGAGAAGCCGCGCTTCAAGCTGGTCGATCCCGACCCGCCGCCGGCCGATCTGATCCAGCATCCACAAGACCGGCGGCACATGACCAGGAAACTCGTCGTAGCACCGCAGATCGGCGATGCCGGTCCCTTCGGCGTTCTCTCGCTCCAGCGCCGGCATGAAGAGGATGGGCTCGCCCTCGACGGGCAGCCATACCGCCATCGGCCGCTCGTTGGCGGAAAGGAACAGACCGGTGGCATAGGCGATGTTGGCCACGTGGGTTAGAAGCAGACCGTCTAGTCCCTCGGCCGCAGCCCTCACACGCAGCCGGTCCCGGGCGGAAGCGTGGAAGGCAGCGGATAGGGGGGCGACGTCGTTCACAGGATGTCGCCGGTATAGGGGCCGAGGATCTTCAACTCGGCCTCGATCCCCAGTTCGGGCTTCAGCTTGGCGAAATCCTCCAGCACGGTGTCGGCGATCGGTACGCCGTTCCGGGACTTCGTCGCCTCGCGCCGGGCTTCCTGTTCGCCGGGCACGAGTATTTCGTCGAAGCCCGGGCGCAGGGCGCGGCTCTTGGCCATGTCGATGAACTGGCCCATCCGCGCTTTGTAGTCTTCGGGCTCCATGAACCATTCGATGTCGATGGCGATGAACATGTGGCTGACATCCAGCTTTTTCGGATCGGAATAGGGCATCAAGCCGAAGCCCGCCCCGGACAGGACGCCGGTCAGCGCCTCGGTCATGAAGGCAAGGCCATAGCCCTTGTGCCCGCCGATCCCCAGAAGCGCGCCCTTCATCGCGGCACCCGGATCGTCCGTCTCGTTGCCCTCGGGGGTCAGCGCCCAGTCGCGGGGCATCTTCTTTCCCTCGCGCAGGTACCAGTTCATCATGCCCTTGCCGGCCGTCGTCAGCGCGATGTCCAACACGGCGGGAAACCCCTTGTCAGACGGCGCCGCTATGGACCACGGGTTGGTCCCGGTCACACCTTCGCGGCCGCCCCATGGGGCCATCTCGGGACCGGCATTGGTGAACGCGACGCCGATGCAGCCGTCTTCAAGCGCCCGGCAGGCGTGAACAGCACTGGAGCCGTAATGGGTCGAGTTGCGGACGACGACAGTGCCGATGCCGTTTTCCTTGGCCTTGCGAACGGCCAGCGACATCGCCTTGGCGGCGGCCACGGTGCCGATGCCGTTATGCGCGTCAACAAGGGCAAGGCTGGGCGCTTCCTTGACCACGCTCCAGTCGGCGCGCGGGTTCACTTCGCCATTGCCGATCCGCTCCTGATACCGGCGCAGGCGCATGACGCCCTGGCCCTGGCCGGGATGGAACCGCAACTCCGAGAAGATCAGCGCATCGGCGAAGATGCCGGCATCTTCCGAGGTCAGGCCCAGCTTCTCGAACCCTTCGGCGACGAAGGCGCGCAGCGATGTCTTCTCGACATTGGTCATGGCGGTTGCGCGGGCGGGGGTCTGTTCGGTCGTCACGGGCGAAGCTCCAGCAAATCGGCGATGTTTGTGGGGGCGTCGTAGGCGCCAAGCTGGCCCTCGGGCGCGGTCATCACCACGGTCAGGCCGGGGCCGTAACCGGCGCGCGGACCGTCGGTCTGGCCGACGATGCCGATGGACATGGCGCCACGCAGATAGCCGTGATTGTACCGGCTGTCGGTGTCTGCAATGGCGACAACGTCGCCAAGGCGCAGCTTGTCCAGCCCGTGCTTTGCCAGTTCCGCGCGGTCGGTCGACTGCATGTGAAGCGAGCCGCCCTCGGACGTCAGGCCCGCGCCTGCCCCGACCATGTGGGGTGGGACGGTCGCAACGACGCCGATCTTCAGAACCTCGCCTTCGGCTTTCTTCGGAAGCAAGTCGAACAGGCGGGGCGAAAGCGACTTGATCGCGATGCCCGGATGGTCGGGCAGTGTCATGCCCACACCTTCAGCCGCGACCATGACCTGGTCGTCCACGGCGATCTTTGCCCGGGTGCCCTTGTCGAAGTGGATGATGACCTGGTCCGAGAACCGGCCCGACTTTCCCGTGACCGTGCCCGTCGTCCCCTTGGCCGCACCGCTGGTGATGGTCGCCTTGTTGCCGACGCAGGCGAAGACGTTCAGCCCGCGGTTCTTGTTGGCGTCGGGATGCGCGATGGAGACGGAAGGATGCACGCAGTCCCCCGACCAGCCGAACGCGCTGTCGCCGACCGACACGTTGTAGACGATGCCCCCGAATGTCGGCCAAAGGAAAGCCTTGCCCTCGGCGGTCAGGCGGTAGGGCTCGGCCGGCAGGCCCGAGAAGGCGGGATTTGCCACGCGCCCCGCGACGGAGACTGAGACGAGATCGGCGGCGTTCGTGGTGACATTCATTGGGCGGCTTCCAGGTTCAGGCGGGTGGCGATGTTGGCGTCTGGGTCGACGTGAAAATCGATCGATCCGTCAGTTGCAGTCATCAGCGTCAGGATGCCGGGCCCGTGCCCGGTCATGATGGAATCGCCATGGATGCACAGCGCTATGCTGGCCGCGCCCTCGCGGTAGGATCGGCCGAAATGGTGGTCGGCGTGCCGGATCCCGATCAGGTCACCCAGCTTCATCCGGTCGATGCCAAGCTCTGCCATCAGGCCGCGGTCCCCGGACATCAGATCCTGATCGACATATTCCGAGTTCAGCTCGGCCCCCGATCCCATGATCCGGATCGGCAGTTCCATCGCGACGGGGACGCGAAGCTTGCCGTCCTCCACCACGATCCCGAGGGAATGGTACAGCCGCGGCGACATCTTCTTGAACTCGACCGCTGGAAAATCGGGCAATTCGAAGCCGCGTCCCTGAGTCATCACCTGGATCCGGTCGCCGGGCGCGATAAGCTGATGGGCGTCGTCGTCGAACTGCACCAGGATCCGTGCATGTTCGCCGATGACGATGCCCCGCGCGCCCTCCGCCATGCCCGACGTGACCATCGCGTCATTGCCGATGCAGGTCAGGTAGTGAAGGGCGTGGTGGCGTCCGCTGTCCGCGTCGTCGTCGATCGAGACGCCGGGTTCCACATGGTCGCCCGCCCAGCCGAACGCACGATCGCCGCACCGCACGTTGTAGGTCACGCCGAACATGCCGGGCAGCACGGTGGCACGGCCGTCCGGCCAGGGGATGTATTGTCCGGGCCGGACCGAGGGCGTCGTCACGGACCCGGCGACGGCCATCTCGACAAGGGTGGTTTCGTTGGTGGCTGGCTGTGTCATCGCGGTTGCGCGTCCCCCTGCGGCGGCCCGTGAATCCGGGTCTGGTTTGGTGTTGACATCAAGGCAGGCAATTGCCACCAGTAGATTGTCGACATTGTGCTGGGGAATGGGAACCACGACAATCCCCCTTAGTCAAGCGCCCCGGAAAGCGGGCAGCGGCAAGACCGATTTGATGACAACAGGGACCCTGTGCATGAGCTTGAACCAACTTCTGACCCTGTCCGGCCAGGTCAACGACCTTCTCAACGCCAGTTCGATCCTGTCGTGGGACGCGCGGACGATGATGCCGAAAGGGGGAAGCGAGACGCGGTCCAAGCAGCTTGCGACGTTGACCGTCGCCGCGCGGGATCTGCTTTGCTCGGACCAGATGAAGCACGCGCTTGACGGTGCGGAAAAGGATGTCGCGGGCCGCGACGACGAGGATCCCCAAGCCCGCATGGTCGCGCAGGTCCGCGAGGCCATCACATATCACGAGCGTATCCCGGCCGAGCTTCTGCGTCGCAAGACCGAGCTTGGCGGCATCGGGCACGATCTTTGGGCCGAAGCGCGCGAGAAGGCCGATTTCTCGATCTTCGCGCCGGCGCTGAAGGACATGGTGGCGATCAGCAAGGAGATGGCCGAGGCCATCGGCTATGAGGATCACCCCTACGACGCCCTGATGTACCGGTTCGAACCGGGCACGACGACGGCCGAGTTGAAGTCGCTTTTCGCCCGCCTGCGCGAGGGGATGCTGCCGCTGGTTCGGCAGATCGGCGAGGCGCAGCAGCCCGAGGCGGAGTTCCTTTATCGCGAGTTCCCGGTCGAGGCGCAGATGGAGTTCGCGCTGAAGATGGCGCAGCGGATCGGCTACGACCTGCACCGCGGGCGGCTGGACACCACTGTGCACCCGTTCGAGATCAGCTTCACCCGCAATGACGTGCGCATCACCACGCGGGTCAACCCGCGCTGGATGCCGATGTCCCTGTTCGGTGCCCTGCACGAGGCGGGCCACGCGATGTACGAACAAGGCGCCGATCCGGCCTATGTCCGCACGCCGCTGGCGACGGATCTCGTGGGCCTCTACGCCGTCTCGGGCGTCAGCTTCGGAGCGCACGAAAGCCAGTCCCGCCTATGGGAAAACCATGTCGGGCGCAGCCGGGCCTTCTGGCAGAACCACTTCGCGGACATCCAGTCGGCCTATCCCGGCACCCTCGACGATGTGGACGCCGAAGCCTTCTACAGGGCGATCAACCGGTCCCGCCCCAGCCTGATCCGGGTGGAGTCCGACGAGCTGACCTATGACTTCCACATAATGCTGCGCGTCGAACTGGAAAGCCGCCTGGTCGAGGGAAGCCTTTCGGTGGACGACCTTCCTGACGCCTGGAACGCCGCGATGAAGGAATATCTGGGCGTCGACGTGCCGGATGATGCGCAGGGCGTGCTGCAGGACGTGCACTGGTCCTCGGGCCAGATCGGCACATTCTGCAACTACACCATCGGCAACATCATGGCGGCCCAGCTGTTCGAGACCGCGATGGCCGAACAGCCGGGGATCCGCACCGCGCTGGATCAAGCGGATTATGCGCCGCTGCGCGAGTGGCTGGATGACAAGGTTGCCCGCCATGGGCGCCGGTTCGGCCGGGACGAGTTGTTGCAGAAGGCCACCGGACGGACGCTCGACCCCGAACCCTACATCCGCCACCTCACCTCGAAATATTCCGAGATCTACGGCTTGGCCGCCTGACGGCAGGGAGGAGAAACCATGACCACGCCGAATACCGCGCGCCTCGCCAAGCGGGTGAAACTGTCCGAGGAACACCTGATAACCCGGATGCTCAACATCGCGGGCGACTTGCCTGACGTGATCAAGCTGGGCCGTGGCGACCCGGACCTCGACACGCCGCCCCATATCATCGAAGCCGGGCAGAAGGCGCTGGCCGACGGTGCGACGCACTATACGCACCCCGCCGGCATCCAGCCCCTGCGCGAGGCCATCGCGGGCCAGATCGCCGAATTCGGCGGGGCCGACTATGCGGCGGACGAGATCCTCGTGACCCCCGGCGGGCAGCACGGCATGTTCGTCATCGCGCTGGCCCTTCTGGACCCCGGCGACGAGATCATCGTCCCGTGTCCGGGCTACAACCCCTACCAGCAGGCAGCCGAACTTGCGGACGCCACGGTGGTCAAGGTGCCGATGGGGATGGAGACGAACTTCACCCTCACGGCCGAGATGATCCGCCCGCACCTGACCGAAAAGTCCAAGGTGCTGACGCTGATCAACCCCAACAACCCCACCGGCACGGTCACCCCGCCCGAGGAGGTCAGGAAGATCGCCCAGCTGGCGATCGAGCATGACCTGATCGTCATCTCGGACGAAATCTACGCTCGTCTGACCTTCGGCAACCACAAGGTTCTTTCGGTCGCCACGCTGCCGGGGATGCGAGAGCGGACGATCACGCTGTCGGGCTTTTCCAAGGCCTACGCGATGACGGGCTGGCGGGTTGGCTACCTGGCGGGACCGAAGGATCTGATTACCCCGATGACCGAGATCAACCATGCCTTCGCCATCTCCGTCGCGGGCGTCAGCCAGTACGCCGCGCTCGCCGCGGCCACGGGGCCGCAGGACTGCGTGGACGAGATGCGGCAGACCTACGACGCGCGCCGCCGGGCGATCTGCGCGGGCCTCGACCGGATGGGGATGCGCTATGCCGAGCCTCAGGGCGGCTTCTACGTCTATGCCGACGTCGCGTCCCTGAACCTCGGGATCGGGGCAGGCGCCTTCTGCGAGCGGCTTTTGGCCGAGGGCCAGGTCATGATGTATCCCGGCACGATCTACGGCGATCACACGGACGATTTCGTCCGCATGTCGATGACCCAGCCCGTTGCCCGCATCGAAGAGGCGATGACCCGCATGGAGGCCGTCGTGAAAGCCATCCGCGCCGAAGCAACCGCCCCCGCCGTCTGACCGATACCCCCAGAACGAGAGACCCCATGGACAAGAAATCCGACAATCCGAACGTGAAGGGCATCAAGCACATGGCCTTCGCGGTAAGCGACGCGGAAAAGGCGCTCGAGGCGTATGCGCGTTTCCTTCACGTGCCGGCCAATACCGAAATCATCCATTTCCCCAAATCCGGCAACAAGGTCGCGCTCTTCCATCTCGGCGGGATCGAGTATCAGCTATGCCAGTCGACTGATCCGGACGGCCGGTTCGCGTCGTGGATCAAGGAGCGTGGCGCCGAGGGGCTGCACCACATCTGCTATGAGGTCGATGACATCGACGCCGCGCTGGCCCATGCACAGGCGCAGGGCGCGTCCTTGCGGGAATGCAAGGCGTGCAAGAAGACCGGCAGCCATGCCCATCCCGAAGGCTGGGTCGCGTTCCTCGACAACGATGCCGGCGGGATCGAGATCGAGTTCATGCAGGTCTACACGCCCGAACAGCTGAAGGCTTACGAAGAGTCGGGGGCCGTCGCGGTATGAGCACGAGCGAAAACGAAAGCCTCTCGGTCGGAACGGCGACCGCGGCGCCTGGCGAAACCGCACGCGGCCATATCGAGGTCGGCATGCTGGCCGGCGGCATAGAGGTGAGAATTCCCGTCATCGTCATCAACGGTGCCGGCGCAGGTCCGACCTTCTGGGTCAACGGCGCGATCCACGGCGACGAGCCCGAGGGCCCCCGCGCCTGCCATCTGGCGATGGAGCAGATCGACGCCGCGCAGCTTCAGGGGGCCGTCGTCATGGTTCCGGTCCTCAATCCCATGGCGTTCTCTGCGATGGAGCGTGGCAACCCGCTGGATACGTTCACATACGACATGAACCGCTGCTATCCGGGCAAGCCCGACGGCTATTACACCGACCGGCTGGCCCATGCGCACTGGACCGCCATGAACGGCGTCGCGGATATCGAGATCTCGATCCATTCGGGCGGGGCGCACAGCTTCCTCGACAAGGCGATCTTTTGCGACGAACGGCCCGAAAGCGTCGAACTGGCCAAGGCGATGGGCGAGGGGTGGGGCTGCATCATGTCGAACTTCTCGACGAGCGGCAGCCCGATGGCGATGCTGAACCAGAACGGCGCGGTCGGCATCACGGTCGAACTGGGGGGCCGTTCGGCGACCTCGCCCGACGCGTTCCGGCGGGTGACGTCCGAGCTGGCGAAGTCCATCGTGAATATCTGCAGGCATTACGAGATGCTGCCGGGCGAGGCGACCTATCCCGACCCGTGCTACAAGGGGGCGCAGACCGCGCTTCTGGCCCCGGCATCCGGCATCTTCCTTCCCGCCGAGGGGGTCGCGTTCCTGACCATGATGAAAAAGGGTGATCCGATCGCCCGCATCGTGGATGTCTGGGGCGACGAGGTCGGCAGCCTTGCCGCGCCCGCCGACGGTATGTTCTTCGGTCTTCGCGCCTTGCCGAACGTACAGGAAGGCGACTGGTGCTGCTTTTACAACATCGTCGAGGGTACCCGTGACTGACGGGGCCGATGGCTCCGCCCGGTCCGGGGCAGGGGGGTGGTCGGACGGGCGCGATCTTGTCGGCTATGGTCCCAATCCGCCGGACCTGCGCTGGCCCGGCGGCGCGGGGCTTGCCCTGAACTTCGTTCTGAATGTCGAGGAAGGCGCCGAATACTCCGTCGGCCTCGGTGACGGTCGGTCCGAGAAAGCCCTGCTGGAAGTGCGCGCCTCGCGCGTGCCGCAGGGCGACCGCGATCTGGCGTCCGAAAGCATGTACGAATACGGCCAGAGGGTGGGGTTCTGGCGTTTGCACGACCTGTTCCGGGACCGTGGCCTGCCGCTTACGATCTTCGCCAGCGCGATGGCTCTGGAAAGAACCCCCACCGTCGCGGAAGCGATCCGCGATGCGGGGTGGGACGTCTGCGCCCACGGCTGGCGCTGGGTCGAGCACTACATGCTGGACGAGGCGACCGAGCGCGAGCACATCGCCCGTGCGCATGCGAGCATCGCGCGGACTGTCGGCCGTCCGCCGAAGGGCTGGTACTGCCGCTATGCGCCGTCCCCGCGGACCCGGGCGCTGCTGGTCGAGCATGGCGGCTATCTCTACGACAGCGACGCCTACAACGACGATCTTCCTTACTGGACGGATGTGGGCGGGGCGCGGCATCTTGTGATCCCGTATTCGATGGTCACGAACGACGCGAAATTCGCGTCCGGCGATGTCTATGCCGCGGCCGATTACACGGCCTTTCTGACCGACACCTTCGATGTCCTTCTGGCCGAGTCGGCGTCCAAGGCGCGGATCATGTCCGTCGGCCTGCATTCGCGCGTCATTGGTCATCCCGGGCGTCTTGCCGGACTGATGCGGTTTCTAGATCATGTGCAGCGGGCCCCGGGCGTCTGGATCTGCGGGCGCGACAGCATCGCCGAGCATTGGCAGAAAGCGGTTCCGCGATGACCGGTCCTGTCATTCGGATCCGTCCACTGGACGAGGGCGCCTTTGCGCCGTTCGGAGAGGTTGTGGCGCCGCCGCGGAGCGGAGATCGCCGACGCTTCTACAGTCGCCATTTCGCCGATCGCCCGACGCGGTCCGACCCGGTGGTCCATGTCAACAGCGTCCCCCCATCCGAGCTGCCGCTGGCTTGCACCGGGATCGAACGCCACCCCAGCGCGGCCCAGTGTTTCCTGCCACTCGACGTGGCGCGGTACGTGGTGATGGTCATGCCGTCCAGCGCCGATGGCAACCCCGACCTTGGCCGCGCCGCCGCGTGGGAGGTGCCGGGAAACCGGGGCGTCATCTACCATCCGATGGTCTGGCACATGGGGGCGACTGTCCTCGACCGGCCGGGCAATTTCGCCGTGCTCATGTGGCGGGGCGGCCAAGACCCGGATGACGAATTCCGCAACATTCCTTCGATGACCCTGATCCGCTGACCTTCTGGGGGCCCAATGAACGACAAGACGCTTTCCCTCTATGTGCCGGCCGTCACGCCGTTTGCCGATGATCTGTCGCTCGACCTGGGTCGCCTCGTGGCGCATGCGAGGGCTGTCCTCGATGCCGGGGCGCATGGGCTGGCCCCCTTTGGATCGACCAGCGAAGCGAACTCCCTGACGCTATCCGAGCGGATGGCCGGGCTCGAGGCGCTGATCGACGGGGGTATCGGGGCGGACCGTATCATTCCCGGAACGGGCTGCTGCGCCCTTGGGGATACGATCGAGTTGACCCGCCATGCGTCGGACCTTGGCTGCAAGGGCGCGCTGATGCTGCCGCCGTTCTTCTACAAGGGTGTGCCCGACGAGGGGGTTTACGACGCCTATGCCCGCGTGATCGAAGCTGTCGGTCGGAACGATACCCGCATCTATCTGTATCACATTCCCCAGATGACCGGGGTGCCGATCACCTTGCCTCTGATTGACCGTCTGCTGGCCAGTTTCGGACCCGTGATCGCCGGTCTGAAGGACAGCTCGGGCAAATGGGAGAATACAGAGGCGGTGATCCGCGCCTTCCCGCAGATCGACGTCTATTCCGCGTCGGAGGCGATGATCCCGCAAAATGCTGCGACCGGTGGGGCGGGCTGCATCAGCGCCAGCGCGAACGTGAACCCCGCGGGCATCCGTCGATTGATCGACGCGCTGGGCACCGAGGCTGAGGCCACTGCGCACCGTCAGGTCGCTGCCGTACGCAAGCTGTTCGAAAGTCTGCCGCTGATCCCCGCGATCAAGGCGGCCGTCGCGGTCCAGCATGACGACGGGGCTTTCGCGCGGGTGCGGCCCCCGCTGCGGCAGATCCGGCCGGACCACGACGCCGCCATCGCCGAAGCGGTCGCTCTTGCGGCGCAGGCTTCGGGATGAGCCACTCGCGCGGCCATGTCGTCGTCACCGGCGCGGGCGGGTTCGTCTGCTCGGCCGTCGCCATCGCCCTGAAAGAGGCAGGCTGGCAAGTGACGGCCATCGACCGGGCCTTCGACGATGAGGCCAGGGACCGATTGGCCGGTGTCCGTCTGATTACGGTTGATCTTCTGGCGACCACCGACGTGCTGCAAGGGATCGCGCCCACTGCCCTGATCCATGGGGCTGCGTTGACCGTTGCACCCGAAAAGGTCGGAATGACACGCGCCGCCCATATTGCGACCAATATCGAACTGCTGACGCGCATGATGTGCGCGGGACGTGCTGCGGGCGTCGATCGGATGCTGTTCCTCAGCTCGACCGGCGTGTTCGACAGTGGCGACGGGGTTGGCAAGGCGCGCTTGACCGAAGATGTGGCCCCGGCAGGGCAAGGCCCCTATGCCGCCGCAAAGCGCGCGGGCGAAGAGATTACCACCGGCGCAGCCGAAGACGGTTTCGCGACGCTGACCGTGCGACTGGGCAACATCTTCGGACCTCACGAGGCTCGGCGCCCGTCGCGACCGCATCTCGGCCTTCCGCACCGGATGAAGGCCGAGGCACGTGCGGGCCGCATCACTTCCGGGTGCGCGGGGGCGGTGCGCGAATGGGCGTGGTTGCCGGACCTTGCCGGGGGGCTGGTCGACCTTCTTGCCGCCTTGCCCAAGATGCAGCCCGGCGTGATTCATGCGGGGACCCCGCCAGTGATGTCGGACGCGGAATTGGCTGAGCGGATTGCGCCTGGCTTTCCGCACGACTTCGAGATGTCCGGTCCCTTGCGTCCGCCCATGGGCACCGCTCGTCCGTCGCCGATGACGGACATCGAATGGACCCCGGTCAACGATGGCCTGGCGCACCTGAACCTGTCCGGAACTGCGGCATGAGCACACCGCTGCGGTTCGTCGTCGTGGGCTTGGGCGCAAGGTCCCGGACGTGGCTTAGGGTCATGCAGGCGTCACCGGACGTGCAGATCGTCGGCCTTGCCGATCCCTCGCCCGCGGCCCGCGACGCGGCGCTCAAGCTCCTCCCGGACGCGACGGTGGCCGCGGAAATCTCGAAGCTGACCCAAATGGTTGAGGCCGATGTCGCCCTTCTGGTGACGCCGCCCGGGGGACGCGAAGGGCAGATCGAGGCTTGCCTCGCCGCGAAGCTGGATATCCTGGCCGAGAAGCCGCTGGCAGACGATGTTTCCTCTGCCGCGCGTCATGTCCGCGCCGCAGAAGCGGCAGGCCGTACCCTTATCGTCGGGCTGAACTTCCGGTTTCTGCCGGTAACCGTCGCCCTGAAACAGGCCTTGAACGCGGGCATTGTCGGCGCGCCCGAATTCGCCCGTTTTACTTACGAGCGTTGGCGTGACGGTCAGCTGCCACACCTGAACAAGTATCCACTGGTCATGGATCATCCCATGCTATGGGAACAGTCGATCCATCACTTCGACCTGATGCGCCATGTCTATGGGAAAGAGGTCACGCGCATCCATGCGCGTACGTTCAACCCATCCTGGTCGATGTACCGGGGCGACGCCAATGTCTTCGCCCTGCTGGAGTTCGATGGCGGGCTTCACGTTTCCTATCAGGGCACGTGGGCAGGCGGGGTCGATCGACTGGATTTCGACTGGCGGACCGACTGTACCGAGGGGGTCCTGATCCAGCGCGAGATGTTCGGAGATCTGGTGATGGCGCGTCGCCACGATACGTCCTTTAAGCCGGTTCCGACGCTTCCCCATGAGCCGTGGATCACGGATGCCGCGGCCCTGCTGGAGATGGCCGTGGCGGCGTTCAGGGGCACCGGGCCGGTCCTGTGCTCGGGCCGTGATCATCTGCAATCGCTCCTGATGCTCGCCGCCTGCATCCGGTCCTCGGACCGACGTGCGCCGGTCGAGATCGAGGAGCTGCGCCAGGAAATTATCCAACCGGAGGACACGCCATGATCAGACTCGGGATCGTCGGGGCCAGTTTCGCGCGCGACGCCTACCTGCCCGCCCTCGCGCATATCGAAGGGGCGAAGGCCGTGGTGCTGGCCTCCAGCCGGATGGAAAGCGCGAAAGCCGCCGCAGAACCCCACGGGATTGAGGCCGTCTACGACGACTGGCAACGAATGTTGAGCGAGCAGGAGCTCGACCTCGTCTGCATCGCCACGCCCACGGTGCTGCACGCGCCGATGGTCAAGGCCGCCATCGCCGCCGGGGCCCATGTGCTGTGCGAGAAACCAACGGCGATGAACGCGGGCGAGGCGCGCGAGATGCTGGATGCCGCCAGATCGGCCGGGCGGCTGCACATGATCGACCACGAACTGCGCTTCAATCCCAACCGCGCCCGGATCGCCGAGATGATCGCAGAGGGCGATCTGGGCGAGATACGGCACGTCAACATCACGAATATCGGTGCGTCGTGGAACGACCCGGCGGGCAGGCCCAAGGGCGACTGGTGGTCCGACGCATCGCAGGGCGGCGGCAGGCTGGGGGCCAACGGATCGCATCAGGTCGACACTCTGCGCTGGTGGCTGGGTGAACCTGCAAGCGTGGTTGGGCAGGCGCTGACCGTCGTGCCGGACCGGGTGGACCCCAAGACCGGCGAAAGCTGGACCGCCACCGCCGACGACCTGAGCCACCTGACGCTTCAGATGGAAAGCGGCGCGCTGGCGCAGGTCTTCATGTCGGGCGTCGCCGCCGCGAACATGGGGAACGAGACGCAGATCTTCGGCTCGAAGGGGACGATCACGCTGTCGAACTCGGACGAGCGGATGTATTTCGCGAAGGCCAAGGCCGGATTCGAGGAGATCACGGTTCCCGACCCGAACGCGGACCTGCCCGGACTGAACAAGGGGATCTGGAACGTCTCGGTCCTCGAAGTTCTGCGCGAGATGACGTCTGCCATCGCCGAGGGGCGCGAGCTGGAGCGCGGCGCCACCTTCGTCGACGGGCTGCGCAACCAGATGGTGCTCGACGCCGTCATCGCCTCGAGGGAGGAGCGGCGCTGGATCGACCTCGACATGGGCTCGGCCACATGAAGCCCCTCGGCGAACAGCACGTCGTCGTCACCGGCGCAGCGCAGGGCCTCGGGGCCGCGTTGGCGCGTGCCTTCGCGGAAGCCGGCGCGCGGGTCAGCGTCATGGATCGCGAGGCGGAGGCGCTGATTGCCCTGGCCGCAGAGATCGGGGCCAAGGCCGCGATCTGCGACCTGACGGATGCGGAAGCCACGGCGGACGCCATCGGCGCGATCCGGGCCGAGGCGCCGGTCGACACGCTGATCCACAACGCGGCGATCCTCAGGCCGCAGCCGTTCCCGCAGGTGGACCTCGCGACGTTCCGCGCCACGATGGATGTCGGGATCGAGGCCGGGTTCCTGCTGGCGCAGGCCGTCTGGGGGGACATGGCCGGGCGGGGCGGCGGCGCGCTTGTCTTCGTCTCGTCGCAATCGGGCATCAAGGGCTTCGCCGAGGAAACCGCCTATTGCGCCGCGAAACATGCGCTCGAAGGGCTGTCGAAATGCCTTGCCCTCGAGGGCGCGGGGCAGGGGATCGTCTCCTGCACCGTGACGCCGGGCATGTATATGCGCACCCCCATGTCGGAACGGAACTACCCGCCCGAACTCAAGGAAAAGTGGGTCGATCCGATCCGGCTCGCCCCCGCCTTCCTCCACATTGCTAAGACGCGCGATCCGGCCCTGTCCGGGCAAAGGCTCGACGCGTGGAAACTCAGCCAGGAGACCGCCAGATGAGCGACATGCAGCAGATCTACGACTATATCGACGCCCATGCCGACGAGTTCATCGCCGACCTGCAAAGCTTCGTGCGGCAGCCCTCGGTCTCGGCCCAGGACATTGGCCTGCGCGAGTGTGCCGAGCTTGTCCGCGACATGATGCACCGCGACGGGCTTCCGGCCGAGTTTCACGAGCTGCGCGAGGGGCCGCCCGTCATCTTCGGGCATATCCCGTCCAAGACCTCGAAGAAGAACATGCTGTGCTATTCGCATTACGACGTGCAGCCGCCCGAGCCGATCGAAGCCTGGACCCATGGCGGTCCCTGGTCGGCCGAGATCGTGGACGGCGTGCTTTACGGTCGGGGTGCCACCGACAACAAGTCGGGCGTGATGGCGTTCAACAAGGCCGCCAAGGCGTTCCTGGCCGTGCGGGGCGACGTGCCCGTGGGCCTGAAGCTGCTGATCGAGGGCGAGGAAGAGATTGGGTCGCCGAACCTTGGCCCCTGGGCCGAACAGAACAAGACGCTTCTGGAGGCGGACGGGATGCACTGCCTCGACGGCTCGCTCGAGGTCGGGCCGAATGTCCCGGATGTCTCGCTTGGGTTGAAATCGGTCCTGTTCGTCGAACTGGTCGCCCGTGGTGCCAGGTCGGATGTGCATTCTCTGAATGCGCCGCTTGTGCCCAATCCGGTCTGGGACCTGATTCACTGCTTGGCCACGATCATGGATCGCGACCGGAACATCCTGATCGAGAACTGGGCCGAAGGCATTTACGTCCCCGACGAGGATCACGAGGGCTTCCTTGCCGACAAGGCCGCCCGGATCGACTTCGACCTGCTGAAGGACGAACTCGGGGTCGAGGAATTCGCCCTCGGGCGGACCGGCGTGGACGTCGTCCGCGCCCGCACCTACGAGCCGACGGCCAACATCCAGGGGGTCATCGGCGGCTATACGGGGAAGGGGACCAAGACCATCGTTCCGGCCGAGGCGCGGGTGCGCATGGATTTCCGCCTGATCCCGAACATCCAGCCCGACGTCGCCGCCCGGAAGCTGCGCGATCACATCGCGGCGCAGGGCTTCGACAATATCGAGGTCAAGACCTTCGAACGCGCCGAGGAACCCTACAAGATCTCGGCCAAGGAGGATATCAGCCAGGCGATCATCGCCGCCGCGCACGAGGTCTATGGCGAGCCACCCATCGTCAACGGGGTTTCGGCAGAGGGGGCGATCCTGCGCCATGTCTGGATCCCGTGCGTCCTGACGGGTTTCGCGAACCCGGGTTGCAATCTGCACGCTCCGGACGAAAACGTGCATATCGACAAGTACATCAAGGGCATTAAGTATGCCGCGGCGATCATGGAGCATTTCGGGAAGAGTTGAGGCGCGGCACCGGGCCTGAAAGAGACCCACCATTCATCGTCCGGTCGGATCGCTTGTCAGAAGTGCGCCCGCCGGGTTGCGCTTTCGCCTTCGGGCCGGACCTTCGGGCATCTGCGAGGACATACCAAGATGAAACGGCAAGGAGATGCCGTCGTGGCGGGCGACCCCGTATTCCGCAGAACTGCCGCCATCGACCGGCAGAAAGGCATTGGGGCCATCGCGCGGATCACCCGGAGGTGCTTTCGCTATCCTTGGCGGGCAGGACTTGCCTTGGCTGCGACAGTGCCTGCCGTGATGGCGCAGCTTTCGATCCCGGTCATTCTGGGAAGGGCGGTCGATCAGACGGTGGCGATGGACCGGGGCACCCCCGATATCGGGGCGCTTGTCGTCATCGCGCTGACGCTGCTTGGGGTCAGCGTCCTGCGCGGGCTCTTTACGCTGGTGCAGAACTATTCAGCGGAATCGGTCGGACACGCGCTGGCGCAGGATTTGCGAAACGAGATCTATGCCAAGGTGCAAAGGTTACCCTTCTCCTTCCACGATCGCACCCATTCGGGCGATCTGATCACCGTCGGGATGCTGGATCTGGAAGGCGTGCGCATGTACTTTTCGACTGCGCTGGTGCGGACCGTCATGCTGACCCTGCTGATCGGCATCGGGGCGTGGATGCTTTTGACCACGAATGTCATTCTGGGCCTGTTGGCCCTGTCTTTCGTGCCCTTCGCCGCCTGGCGCAGTTCTGCCATGCAGCTCAAGCTGCGCCGGACGTGGCTGATCCTGCAAGAGAAGCTGGGCGTCCTCAGCCAGAAGATGGAAGAGAACCTGGCCGGTATCCGGGTGGTTCGCGCTTTCTCGGCTCAGGAGTACGAGATGGCGAAGTTCGACGCCTCGTCCCGCGAGGCGTTGGAGTACAGCCACCAGCGGATCGACGTTCGGGTGCGCAATACCTCGGCCATGACCTTGTCCTTCTTCGCCGCGATGGGCCTGGTGCTGCTTTTCGGGGGGCGGCAGGTCGCCGCCGGAGAGATTACGGTCGGCACTCTGGCGACCTTCCTGACCTTCATGACCATCCTTCAGATGCCGGTCCGGCAACTGGGCCTGATGGTCAACGGTTACGCGCGTGCATCGACGTGCGGTGCGCGGTTGTTCCAGCTGATGGACACGCCCGTCGAGATCGACGATTCGCCGGGCGCACGGGAACTGGAGATCACCGAGGGCATCCTGAGGCTGGACAATGTGGGCTTCGCGTATCAGGGCCCTGTCGCCAGACCGGTCGTCTCGGGCATCTCGTTCGAGGCGCGACGGGGCGAGACCATCGGGATCCTCGGGGCGCCCGGGGCGGGCAAGACTTCTTTGATGCAACTTCTGCCTCGGTTTTATGACGTTACCGAAGGGGCCATCACCATCGACGGTCAGGACATCCGAGAGGTCACGCTGGATTCCGTCCGCCAGTCGGTCGCCATCGTGCAGCAGGACAGCTTTCTCTTCACGACGACGATCGAGAACAACATCGCCTATGCGTCTCCGTTCACCGATGATCGCCGCATCCGCGGTGTTGCCGACAGCGCGCAACTGCATGACTATGTCCTGGGGCTGCCGCATCAGTATTCGACCGTCGTCGGCGAACGTGGCGTGTCGTTGTCGGGCGGACAGCGGCAGCGCTTGTCCATCGCCCGCACGTTGATGACACAGCCGGCAGTGCTGATTTTCGACGACAGTACGGCCGCCATCGACGCGGGAACCGAAAGCCGCATCCGCGCCGCCTTGCGGGACTACGCCAAGGACCGCGTGACCTTGATCGTCGCGCATCGGCTGGCCAGTATCCGGAACGCCGACCGCATCCTGTTCATGGAGGGCGGCCAGATTGTCGAACGAGGCACCCACGAAGAGCTCATGGCCCTCGGTGGCCGGTACAAGGCCCTGCACGATCTTCAGATGACCCCCGAGGACGACGTGCTCCGGACGGAGGCGGCACGATGACCCGCACCGGCACGAGCGAACCGCGCGACCCCCATGACGACGGTCGCCCAAGGATGCGGGCCGTCGTTGGATCCAGCCGGATCGAGGAAGACATCTTCGGCCGGGTCTTCGACGGCAAGGTCGTCAGCCGTATCTGGGCCTTCGTCGATCCCTACAAGCGCCGGGTGTGGATCGCCGTAGCCGCGGTGTTGGTCTTCACCCTCTCGCAACTGGCGATCCCGCTTTTGATCAGTTACGCGATCGACTTCGGCATGGCGCCGGGAGCGTCCGGCGGCGTGCTGGCCGGGATCGTCGCCCTCTTCGCGCTGGTGATCGCGGTGAACTACGCCGCCTCTCTGGTGCAGGAGCGGGTGACGGGGCAGGTCGCGGAAAACGTTCTGTTCGACATCCGCCGCAAGATGTTCAGCCACCTGCAACACGTCTCGCTGACCTTCATGGACAAGACCGAAGTCGGCCGACTGATGTCGCGGCTTCAGGGTGACGTGAACTCGATGCAGGAGTTTCTGGAAACCTCGGTCCAGTCCGTTGGCGACATCGCGCTTCTGATCGGGATTGTCGCCGTGATGCTCTGGCTCGACTGGCAGCTTGCACTTCTGGTGCTGATGGTGCTGCCGGTTCTTCTGGGCGTTCGGGTCCTGTGGTTGGCGCGGGCGCGGTCGGCGTTCATGGCCGCTCATGAGGCGAATTCGATCACCAACGGTGCCCTGGCCGAGGCGATCCACGGCGTGCGCGCGATCCAGGCGATGAACCGAGCCGGGCTGAACGCCGAGCTCTATTCGGACTTGGCGAACCGCACCTACACTGCACAGCTGCGCGCGTCGCGCCTTGCCCAGATCATGATTCCCATCGTCGATACCCTGACCGGTATCGCAATGGCGGTAGTCGTGATCGCAGGCGGTTTGATGGTCGTGTCGGGCCGGATCGAAATCGGCGCGATGGTGGCCTTTCTGTTCTACATCCAGCGGTTCTTCGACCCGATCCGATCCCTGACCATGCAGTATTCGGTGATGCAACGCGCGATGGCGTCGGGGCACCGCCTGACGGAGGTTCTGGATGTCGACATCGACGTCAACGATGCGCCAGACGCCGTGGCACTGGGCCCGGATGATGACGGCGCGGTCGAGTTTCGCAATGTGACGTTTGGCTACGATCCCGATCATCCGGTGCTGAAGGATGTCAGCTTTGCCGTCGCATCAGGCGAGCGGGTGGCGCTGGTCGGGCCGACGGGGTCGGGAAAATCCAGTTCGATTTCTTTGATCCATCGGTTCTATGACGTGCAGGCCGGGGCGGTTCTGGTCGGCGGACATGACGTGCGTGGCGTTACACAGAAAAGCCTCGGCCGGCACATCGCGATGGTCTTGCAAGAACCATACCTCTTCACCGGCACCGTGATGGGGAATATCCGGTATTCCTCGCACTGGGCCAGCGATGAAGACGTGATCGAAGCAGCCAGGGCCGTTGGTGCCCATGACTTCATAACGTCGATGCCCGAGGGCTACGACACCAAGCTCGACGAGCGGGGATCGAACCTCAGCCTCGGCCAGCGCCAGCTTCTCAGTTTTGCCCGGGCGCTAGCAGCGGATGCCAGGATTCTGGTCTTGGACGAGGCAACGGCGAATATCGACAGCTACACCGAAATGCAGATTCAGAAGGCGCTGCAAAGGCTGCTCGAGGGGCGAACGGGATTGGTGATTGCGCACAGGCTCGCCACGATCCGCAACGCGGACCGGATCGTCGTCCTTCAGCAGGGGGTCAAGATCGAAGAGGGCGATCACGATGCCCTCATGGCGCAGAAAGGCTTGTATTCGAAGCTGTTTACCATGAATTACGCCAGTTTTGACGACCTTCCAAGCGATCTGATGCATGAGGAACGGACATTGGCGACCTGACATTTGGATGCGGCCACCGCGCGCGGGGGCTTGGGTGCGCAAAGGCCGATGTGCGAAACATGTCGTCAATCCAGCGTGTTAGCTGTTCCGCAAAGCAGACCTATCCCACCAAACTACAAGACCAAGAACTGGCTGGCCTGGAGCATCGCGGCTTCCTGGCGCCCTGGATCGATCATGACATGGCCCGGGGGGCCAGCGCCAATGGGCAAGCAGTCGTCGTATAGCGATGCGGCGATCCAGAGGTGCCTTAGGATGAAGGTCCTCTTTGGCTTGACGCTCCTTCAGCAGATTGCGTTCGTGCAGAGCCTTCTGCGGCTCGTCGGCGTCGATTGCCCGGTGTCGAATTTCACCACGCTGAGCAGGCGCCAAACGACCTTGGCGGCGACTATTCCCGACAGGGGATCGCACAGGCCGTTGAACCTACTGATCGACCCATCGGCATCAGGGCTGAGGACGAATGGCATACCCACAAACAGGTGGCGCAAAACGGTGTCTTTGGCGCGAGATCCGAATCCTTTGCCCGGCAGGGCCATGGGCAGCATGATCCCGAGAGGGGCGTCGAGAGCGATCGCTGGAAATGGGTGAAACGCTTCGATCACGCGGCGCGGTCTTTGGCGTCGATGCCGCCCTCGATGATTATTGGCAACTTGTCCATCTCCTTTAGACGTCGCCATCCCTTCGCGGCAACGTGCAAGAGCTTGTGACCATCAGCCGGGCCGTATCGCGCAATATCTGACCGTGGCGAACACGCTCTCGATCAGGTTCGATTCCGCGGAAGGCTCTAGTGATCCGACGGAAAATCGTAGAAGGCCAGTAGCGCACCGCGCTCGGTGGTCAGACAGATCGCGGCCTTGCTTTGGGGAAGCCCAGCAGTTCTTCCCTCCTCTCGGGCGTCACACCTGTTAGAACGAGCATGCACGCCGCCCGCTGTTCCATCCGGGTCTGGGGATCGACCCCGTCCATTGACCAGCAGGCGCATGCACAGCGGGCTGTCGGAAGGGGCCTTAGATGCAACGTCGGGCGGCGAGGTCGCGGCGCTGCCGGCGCCCATACTCGGTTTCCAATCCGCTTATCAGGCGGGACAGGGCGCCGCTGGGCAACAGGTTCGGGGCGTTCTCACCGAGCAATGCCCCAAGTGCGTGCTGCAAAGTCCCCATCGAGATGCCGCGAAGTTAAAGAACCGGCAGTAGCTCTTTGAGGCTGCGGGACCGTCGCCCCCCTTCGGCAAAATGGTAGAACTGAACCGGATCTTGCCGTTCCCATTCTCCACAGCCCTTTCGCGGATCTTCAGCCGCTTCACCGCGGGTCCACTAATCCCGGTCGATGTCTGCCGCTCAGGCCTGTATCTAGGCCGGACCACAAGCTGACGTATATCCGGCGAACGGGGCTTCAGTAATCTCCGTGAGTAAAGCATCCGCCTCGGCCTTCAGCGCCGTCGCAAACATCCGGCGCGCACTCTCATCCAGCGGGTGTATTGAACCGCCCCGGCTTTATCGGAGAGCGTTTCGTTCAACGGGTCAGGCGGCCTTATCGCGGGGTTGGGGCTGTTCAAGATGTCGTCGCTCAGCTTCTGCCGGCGGGATGTAACCTATCGAGCC
>Ga0114903_1000244_pt1 | contig 36070 bp, 38 predicted proteins | sample MalvirDeepMed_s2_FD_87289 | JGI IMG/M metagenome (GOLD analysis project Ga0114903, IMG submission 87289) | Marine viral communities from the Global Malaspina Expedition - Malaspina viral metaG DeepMed_s2 | ecosystem: Environmental > Aquatic > Marine > Oceanic | place: Mediterranean Sea...
CCGTGTCAGCGCGTCGTATTCGCACTCTCCGGCCAGCATCCGCATGTAATCCCGGCGCAGGTTCGAAGACCGGCGGAACCCGTTGATGAAGCCCTGGCGAAAGGCGGGCATGAAGACCAGGGGCCGGATCAGCCGCGCTTGGGCGATGGAGCGGTGAATGGGGCGCAGGGCGTGGCGATATCGGGGCAGAACGCTGTCCGGGTCGCCGGCCTCGAGCGCGACCATGGCGGCCTGCGCGGCGTACTGGCCGCTTTTCATCGCAAAGGCGATGCCTTCACCGGTGATCGGATCGACCAGCCCGGCGGCATCCCCCACCAGCACCGTGCGCCCGCGTCCCGGAACCTTTCGCGGATCGCCGAAGGGCAGGAAGTGGCCCTTGACGGGCCGGTCGTCGGGCAGGCCAAGAACTTGGAGATAGCGGCGCAGGGCGGATTTCATGTCGGCGTTGCGGCTGAGCACCCCGCCCAGACCGATGGTGCGGCCGCAGGTTTTCGGAAAATCCCAGCCGTATCCCCACTCGGCGGCGCCGAAATCGATGCGCACGCCGGTTGCGGCGGGATCGTCCGACGGGTGTTCGACCTCGAGCGCAAATCCGATGCGCTGCTTGTCGAAAGGCTGACCGAAGATCGCCCGCGCGGTGGGGCTGTTGACCCCGTCGGCGGCGATCAGCACGCGTCCTGACAGGCTACGGTCGGCGAGCGTCACCTGCGCGGCATCCGGATCAATCGCCAGCACCCGCGCACCGGTCAGATCGGCGGCGCCCGCGTCGAGCGCGGCCTGCATCAGCGCCTGGTCCAGCGTCCGGCGCATGGTCATGTGGATCGGCGGCACCTCGTCGAAGGTTCCGAGCGTCTGGCCGAAGGCGCAAAAGGTGACGGAAGTGCGGGTGAGGTGCGGCGCTGCCGGCGCCTCCGCGCCGAAAATTTCGCGGAAATAGCGCATGGAGCGGCCGGTGAAGCCGCCCCCGCAAAGCTTGTCGCGCGGGAACACGTGCATGTCGATCAGCGCGACGCTGAGTCCCGCCCGCGCCGCGGTCACGGCGGCGGCGCTGCCGCCGGGCCCGGCGCCCAGCACCAGAACATCGAACCGGGTCATCCCCGGCCTGCCCGGCGGGCCCGGATCATAGGACGGTGACTTTGGTCCCGACCGGCACGCGTTGATACAGGTCCATGACGTGTTCGTTGATCATGCGGACACAGCCGTTCGACACCGACCGCCCGATCGACCGCGGTTCGGTGGTGCCGTGGATCGCGTTGAAGGTGTAGCGATTGTTGCGGTAGAGATAGAGCGCGCGTGCGCCCAGCGGGTTGCCCGGACCGCCCGGCTGCACGTAGTCGTTGCCCTTGAAGCGGCCATAGGCCTGCGGATCGCGTTCGATCATCGCATCGGTGGGCCGCCATGTCGGCCATTCCTTGCGGCTTCCGACCTCGTAGGTGCCCGAGATCTCCTGACCGGCCTTGCCGAGACCGACGCCGTAGCGCATCGCCTGACCGGGCGCGTCGATGAAATACAGCATATGGGCCTTGGGCACGATCAGGATCTGACCGGGGGCGTAGGCCGCGGCAAAGCGGACGCGTTGCGGGGTGAATTTCTTGTCGACCTGGAACCCCTGCGCGAGCGCCGGCAGGGGAAATGCCGATGCAGCGGCGGCGGAGGTCAGGAATGTGCGGCGAGAGATCATGGCAGTGCTCTTTATCCGGAATTTTTGAATGCAGGCATCTTGCCCATCACTTGTGCGAATTCAATGCGCGCCGGGACGGGTTGGTTTCAAGGTGTGGCAGGATTCGCGCGGTTTTCGCACATGCGCCGCTCACGTCGCCGTGAGACCCGGGCTGCGCGGCGGGCCGAAAACGCAAACGGCCGCCCCGGGGGGACGGCCGCAGAATGTCCTGTGCGCGAGGCTCAGGCGAGGGCGAGGTTGACCGCGCTCTCGCGGCCGTCGCGGCCGGCTTCGATGTCGAAGGTGACTTTCTGGTCGTCACGCAGGCCGGTGAGGCCCGAACGCTCGACAGCGGAGATGTGGACGAAGACGTCCTTGGAGCCGCCGTCGGGCTGGATGAAGCCGAAGCCTTTGGTGGCGTTGAACCATTTCACGGTGCCAGTGGCCATGTGAAGTTTCCTTTAGTTTTCAATGCTGTCCGCAGTATGCGACAGCCCGGCAAGATATCGTTCGTATCGAAGAACTGCGCGCCGGTGAAGGAAAACAGAAGGTCGAGTAGAAGATCGTCAGCGCTCGTCGTATGACAGGTCCGGAGTGATCACGCAAGGGATTTCGCAAGCCCAAGCGACGACCCGCGTTCGACGAAACGGGAACCTCTGCACGCAGAAGCGCGCCGCGCAGTCCGTGACGGACGGGCGAGGCCGGGAATATTTTCGCGCCCCTCTAGGCGACGGCAGGGGCCGTTCGTATCTTCGCCTCGACGGCGCGCGACTCGGATCACTTTGCCCGTGGGCGGACAAGGGAGATCGCGGCGCCGGTCTTGGAGACATCATGCATCTTCTGGAAGGCGTGGCCGCGGTTCTGCTGTCGGTCTGCATCTATGCCTGGGCCTATGGCAAGCACCACGGCCCCAATGCGCCGGGCTGGGCCAAGGGTCAGCTTTTCGCCTCTCTGGTCAGCCTGTTCCTGGTGGCGTTCTTCCCGCTCGGCACGGGTTTCGTGGCGCTGGGCCTGACCGAGCCGATGACGCCCGCGGGATGGGCGGGTCTGGTGGCGCTGGTGGTGATGCCCTTCGTGATCTGGAAGACGGTACCGCGGCTGGCGGGCCTGTCGTAACGGTCGATTAACCAGGACGCGGCCAGACTGCGGCGATGTCGCGTTATCGCCGTCCCCGCCGTTCTGCGGCCCACGTGTTCTTTACCGTCTGCCTCGCCCGCCACGGCGCGCGGCTTCTGGTCGACGAGATCGACATCCTGCGCGAGGCCGTGGCGGTGACGCGCAAGCGGCGGCCGTTTGCCATAGATGCCTGGGTGGTTCTGCCCGATCACATGCACGCGCTCTGGACCTTGCCTGAAGACGACGCGAACTATTCCGACCGCTGGGGCGCGATCAAGGCACGGTTCTCCAAATTCGTGCGTCTGAAACAGGCCGGTGTACCGGTGGGTCCGAACGGCAAGGTGGGTTACAAACCCACCCTACGCAAGGCGGAGCGCGGCGGCATGACGGAAGCGGAGCGGCTGTGGCGGATCCGCAGCGCCAGCAAGCGCGGAAAGCAGGAAGCCGGAATCTGGCAGCGGCGGTTCTGGGAACATCACATCCGCGACCGGGCGGATTACGAAGCCCATCTGCACTATTGTTGGGCCGATCCGGTGCAGCACGGCCTGGCGGCACGGGCCGCGGACTGGCCCTATTCCTCGATTCATCGCGATATCGCCGCGGGACTGGTGGACTCCGATTTCGCGACGCAGGTCATCGAGGGATCGTTCGGGGAGATGAAGGCGGATGCCCACATCGCCGAGACGGGTAGGGTGGCTTTGTAAGCCACCCTACGGATGTTGCAGGCGGGCGCCCGATCCGCCTGTCATGCAACCCGTCCCCGCAACCTTTTGCGGGTTCGCGGCGCAGGGGCGAGATGCGGGGACATGTTACCGCGTGAACTTCTTGTGCTTCATCCGCTTGGGTTCCGCCGCATCCGGCCCGAGCCGCAGCTTCTTGTCTTCCTCGTAATCCTCGAAGTTGCCTTCGAACCATTCCACGTGGGCGTCGCCTTCGAAGGCGAGGATATGCGTGCAGATCCGGTCGAGGAAGAAGCGGTCGTGGCTGATGACCACGGCGCAACCGGCGAAATCGACCAGCGCATCCTCGAGCGCGCGCAGCGTCTCGACGTCGAGATCGTTGGTCGGTTCGTCGAGCAGCAGCACGTTGCCGCCCTCTTTCAAGAGCCGCGCCATGTGCACGCGGTTGCGTTCGCCGCCCGACAGCAGGCTGACCTTCTTCTGCTGCGTCGTGCCCTTGAAGTTGAAGGCGCCGCAATAGGCGCGGGAGTTGACCTCGGCATCGCCGAGCTGGATCACCTCGGCCCCGCCGGTGATCGCTTCCCAGATGTTGTCATCCGGGTTGAGGTCGTCGCGCGACTGGTCGACATAGGACAGCTGCACCGTGTCGCCCAGGGTGATCGTGCCCTCGTCAGGTTTTTCCTGGCCGGTGATCATCTTGAACAACGTGGACTTGCCCGCGCCGTTGGGGCCGATCACGCCGACGATGCCCCCCGGCGGGATCGAGAACGACAGGTTCTCGATCAGAAGCTTGTCGCCCATGTGCTTTTTCAGTCCCTCGACCTCGATCACCTTGGACCCGAGCCGTTCGCCGTTGGGAATGACGATCTGCGCCTTGCCGACGCGCTCGCGCTCGGACACTTCGGCCAGCTTTTCGTAGGACGAGATCCGCGCCTTGGACTTGGCCTGCCGCGCCTTGGCGCCCTGCCGGATCCAGGCAAGTTCGCGCTCCAGCGTTTTCTGCTTGGCCTTGTCCTCGCGGGCTTCCTGCTCCAGCCGCTTGGCCTTCTGGTCGAGCCAGGAGGAGTAGTTGCCCTCGTAGGGAATGCCGCGTCCGCGGTCGATTTCCAGGATCCAGCCGGTGATGCTGTCGAGGAAATAGCGGTCGTGGGTGACGATCAGGATCGTGCCCTTGTAGTCGATCAGATGCTGCTGCAGCCAGGCGATGGTCTCCGCGTCGAGGTGGTTCGTCGGTTCGTCGAGCAGCAGCATTTCGGGTGCATCCAGCAGCAGCTGGCACAGCGCCACGCGGCGCTTTTCGCCGCCCGAGAGGGTGGTCACGTCGGCATCGTCCGGCGGGCAGCGCAGCGCCTCGAGCGCCACGTCGACCTGGCTGTCGAGATCCCAGAGGTTCTCGCTGTCGATCTCGTCCTGCAGCTGCGCCATCTCGTCGGCGGTCTCGTCCGAGTAGTTCATCGCCAGCTCGTTGAACCGCTCGAGCTTGGCCTGTTTCGCGGCGACGCCCAGCATGACGTTCTCGCGCACCGTCAGCTTTGAATCCAGTTCGGGTTCCTGCGGCAGATATCCGACACGCGCGCCCTCGGCGACCCAGGCCTCGCCCGAGAAATCCTTGTCCTGTCCGGCCATGATCCGCATCAGGGTGGATTTACCCGAGCCGTTGACGCCGACGACGCCGATCTTCACGCCGGGCAGGAAGTTCAGCCGGATGTTTTCAAAGCATTTCTTGCCGCCCGGATAGGTCTTGGAGACGCCGTCCATGTGATAGACGTATTGATAGGCTGCCATCTGAAAGCTCCGTCGATAGGGGGATTCCCCGCAGGGATTTGCGGCTATCTAGGCGATTTGTCGAGCCGGTGCCAGTGGGGCCGATGCGGATTAGGGGGGTGGTAAGGTGTTCGTCGCTACTGTCGGCCGAACCGATCCCGGTCATGCGCGTGGTGCCCCTTGTATGTTTGCCATCAGTTATCCCCTTGCAAACGGTCTCAGGAACCGCCGCCGCCTGTTCGGACGCATGAGCTTCCGGCGCAAGCTGCCGCTCATGATCGCGGTGCCCTTCGTGCTGCTGGCGGCGATCATCTGTTACATCGACTACCGGCTGAAACTCGAAGAGGCGCATGCCGCGCGGTTCGTGTTGCTGGAGGCGATGATGGACGAACGCGAAGCGGCGCTCGATGCCTGGTATCGCGAGATCGAAAGCGACATCCGGACGGTCGCCTCCTACGGCCGGCCCGACCGGGTCATCGCGGAGTTTCAGAGCGCCTGGCGCGCGCTGGGCGCGGCGCTGGGCGCTGCGCCGGGCGAAACGCTGCGCCGGCTCTACATCACCGACAACCCGAATGCCGTCGGGGAGAAGGACTTGCTGGACGATGCCGGCGACGGCTCCTTGTTCAGCCGCCTGCACGCCACCTATCACCCCGGCATGCGCACCATGCAGAGGGAACTTGGGTACTACGATGTCTTTCTGTTCAACACCGAAGGCGACCTGGTCTATTCGGTGTTCAAGGAGCTGGATTTCGCGACCAATTTCCGGGACGGCCCCTATGCCGACAGCGGCCTCGGAGAGGCATTTCGCGGGGCCAGCGGTGCCGCGGACGGCGAGTTGGTGTTGACCTCTTTCGCGGCCTATGACCCCAGCGCCGGGGCTGCCGCAAGTTTCGCTGCAATGCCGGTCTTCGACCGGTCCGGCACCCGCGTCGGGGTCGTCGCGATGCAGATCCCGATCGACCGCGTGGCCCGGATCCTGTCGCAAAGCGCCTTGTTGGGACAGACCGGCCTGGTCTACCTCGTCGGTCCGGACGGGCGGGCGCGCAGCGCATCTCCGTTCGAAGGCGGGCATGACGTGCTCGACCCGCTCCCCGACCTGCCGCAGATCGCGGCCGCGCAAGCGGATGACCACAGTCTCCTGACCGATGTGCCCGGCCTCACCGGACAGCCGGTCGAGGCGCAGGGGCGCCGGTTCGACTTTGCCGGGCAGTCCTGGGCGATGGTACGCGAACAGGACATGCAGGAGGCCCGGGCGGAGGACACGGCGATGTGGCGCCTTTTCCTGCTCCAGGTCGCGGCAGCTGCGCTGGTCGCGGCGGCGGCCGGCCTTACGCTGGCAAGATCCCTGAGCCGCCGCATCGGCGAATTATCGACCAGCGTCGAAGACGTGGCGCGCGGACATCTAGAGGCCGAGGTGAATCAGCTGCGCACCGGCGACGAAATCGGAGACATCGCCCGCACGCTTCTGCTCTTTCGGAAAAAGCTCCTGGCCGCGGACGAAGCCAAGGCCGCGCGAGAGGTGATGCTGGCGGAGCAGCGCGAGGTGGTGACGGAGCTTCAGGCCGCGCTCGAGAAGCTGGCCGCGGGCAACCTGGATTGCCGCATCTATCGGGAATTGAGCAACGATTACGAGGGGCTGCGCCAGCATTTCAATGCGACGGTGGATGAACTGGCCGCGATCATCGCACAGGTCAGCGCCACCTCGGCCGAGATCGAGAGCGACACCGAGCGGCTCAACGATTCGTCAAACAAGCTGGCGGTGCGCACCGAAAACCAGGCGGCCACGCTCGAGCAAAGCACCGCGGCGTTGCAGCAGGTCACCACGACCGTGCAGAGCTCTGCGACCGATGCGCGCGAGGTCGTGCGGGTGATCGAAAAGATGCGCGCAGGCACGGACAGCAGCACGGCCCTCAAGGATCATGCGGTAGAGGCCATGGCCCGGATCGAGGAGTCCTCCAAGAAGATTTCCCAGATCATCGGCGTGATCGAGGACATCGCCTTTCAGACCAATCTCCTGGCGCTCAACGCGGGCGTCGAAGCGGCCCGCGCCGGTGAGGTCGGGCGCGGGTTCGCCGTTGTCGCCTCGGAAGTCCGCGCTCTGGCGCAACGCTCGCACGACAGCGCCGGGGAAATCCGCGACCTGATTTCCGAAAGCGCCCGGAGCGTCCAGGACGGGGTCGACCTCGTGTCGGACCTGGGCCGGGGCATTGACGGGATTTCGGGCATGACCCGCGACATGGCGGGACGCGTGCAGCGGATCGCGGAAAGCACCGAAGACCAGTCCCGGTCGCTGAGCGACGTGAGCACGGGCGTGATCGAACTGGACGGGATGACGCAGAAGAATGCCGGCATGGTCATGGATTTCAGCGAAGGGGGTAAAGCGCTGAATGACAAAGCGCTCGAACTGCGCCGCATGGTCGCGCATTTCAAGGGCGCGGCGCTCTTGGCTCCGGAGACCATGGCGCCGGTCCCTGCCGAAATCTCGGTCCAGCCGTCTGCGGCCGGCCCCCGCACCTGGGAAGAGGCCAGTGCCGAAAAGTCGCTGCCAGCCTCTCTGCCGCCGCCCGCGGTCGCCAATGGCGGGCCCTGGCAGGATTTCTGATCGCCGGTCAGCCGTGGAAAGCCGTTGAAATCCCTCGGTTCCCGGTGTTTCTGAAAGGCCAGACACCGTGGAGACGATGGACCGATGGCGCAGCGTAGAAGAACAAGCGGGCTTTCGCTGCGGGCGGGCATGACCGTGGGGCTGCTGGGCGGGTCTTTCGACCCGCCGCATGGCGGACATGTCCACATCACCCGCGAGGCTCTGAAACGCTTCGGGCTGGACCGCATCGTCTGGCTGGTGAGCCCCGGCAATCCGCTCAAGGAACAAGGCCCTGCGCCTTTGGGTCGCCGGATCGCAGCGGCCCGGGCGATCATGGATCATCCGCGCGTGATTGTCAGCGACGCCGAGGCCCGGCTGGGCACGCGCTACACCGCCCAGACGCTGGAGGCGCTGACCCGGCTGCATCCCGGTGTCCGTTTCGTCTGGCTGATGGGGGCGGACAACCTCACCCAGTTTCACCGCTGGGAGCATTGGCGCGCGATCCTCGATACCGTGCCCGTCGGGGTCATCGCCCGGCCCGGGGAACGCACCGGCGCGCGGCGCAGCCGGACCGCGCGGATGTATCGCTCGGCCCGCATCGCCGGTCGCGCCGCACGTCTTCTGCCGCGGGCCGATGCTCCGGCGTGGTGTTTCATCAACGTGCCGATGGCGGACATCTCGTCGAGCGCGATCCGGGCGCGCGGCGACTGGGCCCAGTGACCGGGCGCAGTGACAGGGAAACCGGACAGCGATCACGGTCACGCAGAGTTGCGCTCCGGAAAGCACTATGGGTCCGGTGCGGGTGCTTGTCTGTCCTGCGGCGCTCGGGTTAACTCCGTACCATGACACATGCGTTTTCCCGACGGTCGTTCCTGGCCGCACTCGCTGCCGGAACGGCAGGCCCGGCTCTGGCCAAGGCGCCGCTCACATCCCTGCATCCTGTGGCCCGTGGCGAGGACCTGCGGTTGCGCACGCTGCGCACCCCGGACGAGATCATCGCCGCCGCGCGGCTCGATGGCCGGATCGGGTTCGCGGTCGCGGATGTGTCGACGGGCAAGCTGCTCGAAGCCCACGACCCGGATATCGGCATGCCCCCGGCCAGCGTCGCCAAGGCCCTGACAGCCTCCTACGCGCTCGAAACGCTGGGACCGGGGCATCATTTCGTCACGCGGCTGGTGGCGACCGGGGGCATCGTCGACGGGGCGGTGCAGGGGGACCTGGTGCTGGTGGGCGGCGGCGATCCGACGCTCGACACCGACAAGCTCTCGACCCTCGCGCAGCAGTTGAAGGACGCGGGCATCCGCGAGGTGCGCGGCCGGTTCGCGGTCTGGGGCGGATCGCTGCCGTTCACGCCGGTCATCGACGACGAACAGCCCGACCAGGTGGGCTACAACCCGGCGGTGTCGGGCATCGCGCTGAATTACAACCGGGTGCATTTCGAATGGCGCCGCCAGGGATCGGATTACGCGATCAGCATGGACGCGCGGTCCGAGGCCTACCGGCCCGAGGTGGTCATGGCGCGGATGGTCGTGGTCGACCGCAACGGTCCGCTCTACACCTATCGCGATGCCGGCCAGCGCGACGACTGGACGGTGGCGAAATGGGCGCTGGGCAAGGGCGGGGCGCGCTGGCTGCCGGTGCGCAAGCCAGAGCTTTACGCGGGCCAGGTGTTCCAGACCTTCGCGGGCGCGCAGGGCATCCGGCTCAAGGCGCCGGTGGTGCTGGACGCGGCGCCGGAAGGCGGCACCGAGATCGGACAGCTGCAAAGCGCGCCGCTGCGGATCATCCTGCGCGACATGCTGAAGTGGTCGACGAACCTCACCGCCGAGATGGTCGGGCTCGCCGCCAGCCGCGAACGGCTGGGCGAGGTCGCGTCGCTCAAGGCCTCTGCCGAAGAGATGAACGGCTGGGCCAAGCAGGCGCTGGGTCTGCGCAGCGTCGCGTTCGAGGATCATTCGGGGCTCGGCGACGACAGCCGCATTTCCGCGGCCGACATGATGCGGGCCATGCTGGCGGTGCGGGAGCGGCTGGGATTGAAGCCGCTGCTCAAGAGCTTTCCCATGCGCGATGACCAGCGGCGTATCGTGGCGGACCACCCTCTGGCGGTGCATGCCAAGACCGGGACGCTCAACTTCGTCAGCGGCCTGTCGGGCTTCGTCGACCTGCCGGACGGGACCGAACTGGCCTTTGCCATCTTTGCCGCGAACACCGCGGAACGGGACAAGCTGAGCCGGGAGGAACGTGAGCGCCCGCCCGGCGCGTCGGAATGGAACGGCCGGGCCAAGCGGTTGCAAGAGGCGCTGATCGAACGCTGGGGCGTGCTCTACGCCGCCTGACCGGCACCCGCGCGCCGATTAGTTGTGGATCACGACGCGCAGGTTCTTCATCCCCACCTGCTGCGTCAGCGAAAACAGCCGTGCCGCATGATCCGGGTGCAGCCGCACGCAGCCGGCCGAGGCCGGACGGCCCAGGCGGCCGATCTGATCGGTGCCGTGGATCGCGTAATTGCCGCGAAAGAAGATCGCAAAAGGCATCGGCGCGTTGTCGTAAAGGCTGGACCTGTGATGCCGCGACAGGAATTGCGGCGTATAGGTGCCACGCGGCGTGACCTTGCCGCGGCGGGCGGTCGACACCGGCCAGCGATAGGCGACCTTGCCGTCCTGGATCACGGTCATGGTCTGGCTGGAGACGTCGACCTGTGCCACCAGCGGCGCGGCGGCACCGAGGATCGGCAAAAGGCAGAGAAGGGCGGCGCAAAGAAGCGTATACGTGCGGCGGGTCATGAAAAAAGCTCCGGAAAAATGGGCAGTCTGAAAAGTCACGGGTGAAATGAACCCGTTGGTATCAGAGTACCCAATTCTCGCGGCAAAACCAGTCCGGTATTCCCGACCCGGCGCACGCTCGCTCCACCCGTGCGGGCGTCCTTGCCGGTTGCGTCAGCCGCGCATGTGCCGGGCGCGGGCGCCGCGTTCTATGGCAGCGGCATGCAGCCGGTCGAGGTCGAGCTCGTAGCGGATTTCCTCGAGCAGCCGCAGTTCGGCCTCGCCCAGCTTGCCGTCGGCGGCGGCCACGTCGCAGGAGAGCGCATAGGCGGTTTCGTTCAGCCGTTCGGGCAGGTTGTTGCGAATGAGACCAAAGAGCGCATCCAGCCCGTCTTCCTGTTCGAAGAGGTCGAAGACCAGCTGCGCCATGACGTTCATCCGGTCGACATCGTATTCGGCGAAGATCGGGAGGTTGTTCACGGCGGACTGGATCTTCACCAGCTCCGCCGTGCGGATGTCTTCGTCCGAGGCCGAAACCGCGATCATCAGCGCGACCAGGCAGTCCTGCGCGCTCATCGGATGGGCGGCGGTGTCGTTCGTGTCGCTGCGTGTGATGGTGTCTTGCACGGAAAGGCCTTTCTGAAGGGGCGTCGGTGTTGCGGCGCAGAATATTGACGCTTCGCCCCGCCCGCAATAGGGAGTGACGCGTGAGACCCGGGGCCGGCATGGCCCCGCTTGAAGGAGTATCCCCATGTCCGGACTGCGTGACGCTGCGATGACCTCGAAGGCCTGGCCTTTCGAAGAGGCGCGCCGGGTGCTCAAACGCTACGAGAAAGCGCCGCCCGAGAAGGGGTATGTCCTGTTCGAGACCGGCTATGGCCCCAGCGGCCTGCCGCATATCGGCACCTTCGGCGAGGTCGCGCGGACGACGATGATCCGCCGCGCCTTCGAGCTGATTTCGGACATCCCGACCCGGCTGATCTGCTTTTCCGACGACGTGGACGGCATGCGCAAGGTGCCCGACAACGTGCCGAACCCGCGCGCGCTGGACGAACACCTGCAAAAGCCGCTGACCTCGGTGCCGGACCCCTTCGGCACGCACGACAGCTTTGGCCATCACAACAACGCCATGCTGCGCCGGTTCCTCGACACCTTCGGGTTCGAGTACGAGTTCATCTCGGCCACCGAGTTCTACGCCAGCGGGCAATTCGACGAGATTCTGCTGCGCTGCGCCGAACGCTACGACGACCTGATGGCGATCATGCTGAAATCGCTGCGCGACGAGCGGCAGCAGACCTATTCGATCTTCCTGCCGATCCATCCCGAGACCGGCCGCGTGCTCTACGTGCCGATGAAGCATGTGGATGCGGCCAAGGGCGAGATCACCTTTGACGACGAGGACGGGCGCGAATGGACGCTTCCGGTGACTGGCGGCAAGGTGAAACTGCAGTGGAAGCCCGATTTCGGCGCACGCTGGGCCGCTTTGGGCGTCGATTTCGAGATGTACGGCAAGGATCACAGCACCAACACGCCGATCTACGACGGCATCTGCCGGACACTGGGCGTAAAGCCGCCCGAGCATTTCACCTACGAGCTGTTCCTCGACGATGCGGGGCAGAAGATCAGCAAGTCCAAGGGCAACGGCCTGTCGATCGACGAATGGCTGACCTACGCCAGCACCGAGTCGCTGTCTTATTTCATGTATCTCAAGCCCAAGACCGCCAAGCGGCTGTGGTGGGACGTGATCCCCAAGGCGGTGGACGAATACCACCAGCAGTTGCGCGCCTTTCCGGGGCAGGATGCGGCGGGGCAGGTCAACAACCCGGTCTGGCACATTCACGGCGGGGACGTCCCAGAAAGCAAGTTGGTCGTGCCGTTCGCGATGTTGCTGAACCTCGCGTCGGTTTCGGGCGCCGAGGACAAGGAGACGCTCTGGGGCTTCATCTTGCGTTACGCGCCCGAGGCCTCTCCGGAAAACAACCCGGACCTCGACCAGGCGGCGGGCTTTGCGATCCGCTATTACGAGGATTTCGTGAAGCCGAAAAAGGTCTTCCGCGCACCGGACGAAAAGGAAGAGGCAGCGCTGCGCGACCTCGCGGCGCGGTTGCAGGCCTATGACGGCCCGGTCGAGGACGAGGCGCTGCAGACGCTGGTCTTTGCCGTCGGCAAGGACCACGGGTTCGAGCCGCTGCGCGACTGGTTCAAGGCGCTCTACGAGGTGCTGCTGGGCGCCTCCCAGGGCCCGCGGTTCGGCGGGTTCATCGCCCTTTACGGGGTCGAAGAGACCATCGCGCTGATCGAAAAGGGGCTGGCCGGAGAGCTTGCCTGAAACTCGGGCCGGGCGGTCTGCGTGATTGACGAAAGGGAAAGGGGACATACCCTCTTTCCTACCGTCGCCGAGGAGACGCCCCCCATGAGACAGTTTTTCTTTGTTCTGATCGCGGTCATCGGCCTGGCGCAGGCCGTACCCGCACAATCCGGCCCCGAGGCCGAGATCGAAAACACCATCCAGAGCCAGCTCGATGCCTTTCTGGCGGACGATTTCGTCGCCGCATTCGACTATGCCGCGCCCAATATCCAGGGCATGTTCCGCACCCCGCAGAATTTCGAGATGATGGTGAAACGCGGCTATCCGATGGTTTGGCGCCCCGACGAGGTGACGTTCGGTGAGTTGCGGGCCGACGGTGCTGAGATGGCGCAGCGGGTCATCATCCGCGACCAGGACGGCGACACCCATGTGCTGGAATACCGGCTGGTGGACCAGGGCGGGATGTGGCGCATCTCTGGTGTTCAGATCCTGCCTCAGCCCGGTGTCGCGGCCTAGGCCGCGGTGTCCAGCCAGATCGTGACCGGCCCGTCGTTGATCAGCGCCACGGCCATGTCTGCGCCGAAACGCCCGGTGGCGACGGCGATGCCCTCGGTTTGAAGCTGGCCCGCGAAGTATTCGTAAAGGCGGCGGCCCTCGTCCGGGCTGGCCGCCGGAGAAAAGCCGGGGCGGTTGCCGCGTGACGTGTCGGCGGCGAGCGTGAACTGGCTGACCACCAGCGCCGCGCCGCCCGCGTCGCGCAGGTTCATGTTCATCTTGCCCGCCTCGTCCTTGAAGATGCGCAACTTGACGATTTTCTGCACCAGCTTGTCGGCCTCGGCCTCGGTGTCGCCCTGCATCGCGCAGACAAGGATCAGCAGGCCTGGCCCGATCTCGCCGATTACGGCCCCCTCGACGGTGACGCTGGCCTGGGTCACACGCTGTAGCAGCGCCCTCACAGTTCGCTCTCCCAGGGCGGGTTCGCTCCGGCGCGGCTGACCGTGATGGCCGCCGCCTGCGCGCCCAATGCCACCGCCGGGCGCAGCGCGTCGAGGCTGGCAGAGCGCAGCGCATCGCGGGTGAGCAGGCCGGCCTTGTGCAAGCCAGCCAGAAGACCGGCGTTGAACGTGTCGCCTGCGCCCACCGTGTCGATCACCACCGCCTTTTGCGCCGCAACGCGCATTTCCGCGCCATTGATATGGGCATCGACACCCTCGGCCCCACGGGTCACGAGCACCAGTGCGGTGCCGCCGTCGATCAGCTCGCCGGGGGTCGTGCCCAGCCAGTCCATGTCCTCGTCCGACACCTTGACGATGTCTGCCATCGCCAGCATGTCCGACAGCCGGGCGCGGTAGCGCGGCTCGTGGGTGATGAAGCCGGGGCGGATGTTCGGGTCGATCATCACCACCCGGCTGCCGGCTTCGCGCGCACAAAAGGCGGCATAGGTGTCTGCGGCCGGTTCCGACACCAGGCTGATGCCGCCGAAGAAGAGCGCGGAAACGTCGTCGTCCAGCACCGGCAGATCGCCTTCGGACAGCATCCGGCCCGCAGTGTTCTCATCGTAGAAGGCGTATTTCGCGTGGCCGTCCACCAGCGTGACGAAGGCCAGCGTCGTGGGCCGTTCGGACCGCGGCGCCAGGCTGTAATCGACGTGCGAGGCGTCGAGCGTGGCGCAGAGTTGCAGGCCGAAAAGATCGGTGGAAAGGCCGCCGAAATAGCCCGCGGGCGCCCCCAGCCGCCCCAGTGCCATGGCGGTGTTGAACACCGCGCCGCCCGACAGCGGCGCAAAGGCCGGTGCGCCGTCGGCGGTTTCGCGCGGCAACATGTCGATCAACGCTTCTCCGCAGCACAGGATCATCGCGGTCTCCTCCCAGATGTTTGCGCTAACTAGCCGCGCTTGGCCTGCAAGGGCAAGCCGGTCATTGGTTCATCGCCACCACGTAGCCGATCCCGCCTGCCACGATCAGGCCCAGCAGCACGGCAAAGGCGATCTTCCAGGCGGACCACGGCCGTTCGCCCTGTACCCGCCCGCTCTGGCCATTGACGACGAAGCGGTAGGTGGTGCCGCGATACTTGTAGGCGGCCAGCCAGACCGGCAGCAGGATGTGCTTGAAGGTCACGTCCTTGACGTCGGTATCGACCGAATGCACCCGCTGCCGGTCGCCGCCGATATCGAATTTCACGTCGCGTTCGATCTGCCGGTCCATGATCTGCCGCGCCTCGGTGAAACCGTCCTGAAGCTGCACCGTGTAGCCTTCGGCCCGGAAACCGGCGATGAATTCGGGGCGGTAGGGTTCGAGCGCGGTCAGGTCCCAGGGTGGCAAGGCATCGGTATAGCGTTTGGGCAGGCTGGTCGAGGCCAGCACCAGCACGTCGTCGAAGAACCGCGCGACGCGGCCGCTTGCCGGGCGCCAGCGCACCTTTTGCACGGTGACAGTCGTGGGTTTGCCGTCGCGCATGACCGTGCGCGTTTCGTGATAGACCGTGCCGCGTTCGCCGGTGTAGCGCGACTTGGTATCGGCATCGAAGGTCCAGTAGGGCACGTAGATGCCCTGCATCCGCCGTCCCTTGCGGGCATAATCCTTGAGCCCGTTCGGCGCGAACCACAGGCTGCCCAGCCAGCCGGTCATGGCGGCGCGCGCCGCTTCCTCGTCGAGGCGGAAAGGCAGCAGGCCGCGCGGCTTGATATGGCGATGGGTGCCGGTGTCGGTGACCACGGGCGTCGCGCAGAACGGGCATTCGGCGGCATGGGTGTCGGCGTCGAACTCCACCTGCGCGGCGCAGTTGGGACAGGTGGACACGCGCGTTTCCTCGATCTCCTGCGCGGGCAGAAGGTTGTCGAGCGCGGCGCGGAAATCCAGCTCCTTGATGCCGCCCGCCCAGGGACCGGCCTCGCGAACCTCTTCGGTGTTGCCGCAGTGGTCGCACTTGAGCTCTCCGGTGCCGGGATCGAAGCGCAGGTCGGCGCCGCACTGGCCGCAGCCAAAGCGGTGTTCCTGGATCGGGGCAGGGGGCGGGGTGTCGGTCATGCGGTCAGGCTCCGGTCGGCGGGTTTGCGCAGGATGGCAAGGTCAGAGGACCTTGTGAAGCGCCCGCGGCGTGATGATCCGCAGCGCCCCGTCGCCCAACGCGGTGTGGCGCCAGAGGTGGAATATCGCGTGCAGGGAGGAGGCCGAGAGCAGGATCATCAGCGCCAGCGAAATGTCGGGGCCGGGCAGCGGGGCGCCCAGCTGGTACGCGGCGGCGGCCAGTGCCACATAGACCATCAGCGCGTACATGCCGCGGTGCATCCAGGGGTGTGCGGTGCGGGCTATGCCGTCGAGCTTTGGGCCGGGCCGCGTCATCAGCCCTTGGCTCACGGCGATCGCGGTCATGGCGAGCGCGGTCAGAACGAAGGCCCAGACCAGCGCCGCGCTGCCGATGCCGCCCGCGACGAGCAGGATCAGCAGGACGAAATTCGTCCAGTGCAGCAGGATCGTCGCGCGGCGTCGGGTCATCGGTGCGCCCTGTTCAGCTGCCGGGCGGGGGCGGCGGCATCACGGTGAAGAGTTGCGCAAGCTCGGTCACGTCCTCGGCGCGCATCCAGCCGTCCTGGCCGGCGGTCCAGACATAGGTTTCGCGGCTTATCTCTCCGGCGCTGGCCATGCGGCCCAGGGCGGCGCGGGAAAACGGGCCCTTGGTCTGACCGTTCTCGGCAACGTGCCAGACATGCTCGACCGGCGGCGGCGGCGGCGCGGCCGCAGCAGGCTGCTGCGTTGCGGGTGCCTGGCCCCAGGGGCCCTGGTTCGCCATCTGGTTGGCCATCGCCATGCCCATGCCGGCGCCGAGGCCCGCGGCCATGCCGCCACCCGCCGGATTGCTCGCCGCGGCCGTCATCGCCTCTGCCGCGGAATACTGCGTGAACTTGCCCAGATCGCCCGCGAGGCCCATGGACGTGCGCTTGTCCAGCGCCTGTTCGACGGCGGGGGGCAGCGAGATGTTCTCGATATACATCTCGGGCATGGTCAGGCCGTAGGTCGCCAGCGTCTTCGACACTTCGGAGGCCACCAGCTTGCCCAGGTCGCCGGTGTTGGCGGCCATGTCGAGCACCGGGATGCCGGAGCCGGCCAGCACGCGGCTCACCTCCTGCACGATGATGTTGCGGATCTGGTAGCTGATCTCGTCGCGGGTGAACTCGCCGTCGGTGCCGACGATCTCGACCAGGAACTTCGCCGGATCGGTGACACGGATCGAGTAGGTGCCGAAGGCGCGCAGCCGCACCGGGCCGAATTCCGGATCGCGCGCCATGATCGGGTTCTTGGTGCCCCACTTGAGGTCGTTGAAGCGCACCGTGCTGACGAAATAGACCTCGGATTTGAACGGGCTCTTGAAGCCGTGGTCCCAGTGCTGGAGCGAGGTCATGATCGGCATGTTGTTGGTCTCGAGCATGTAGAGACCCGGGGTGAACACATCCGCCAACTGGCCCTCGTGTACGAAGACCGCCGCCTGCCCTTCGCGTACCGTCAGCTTGGCGCCGTACTTGATCTCGTGACCCTCGCGTTCGAAGCGCCAGACCATGGTGTCGCGGGTGTCGTCGGTCCAGTGGATGACGTCGATGAACTGGCCGGACAGGAAATCGAAAATGCCCATGGATTTATCCTTCTGCAGTATACGTGTCAGCTGGGTCCGCCGGTGAGCCCGGCGGCGATCTCGGCGGCGATGGGAAGCGCCTCTTCCTTGGTCATGCCGGGGCGCAGGCGCGGGTCGTAGAGGATGCGCAGCAGCAACTCGTCGTGGGTGGTGAGCAGCGCGAATTCGTCGTCGTCGTTGAAGATCGAGGGCCGCGCCGAGGGGCTATCATTGCCGACGCCCAACCCCTGTGCCACCTCCTCGTGGATGCACGACTGCGTCAGCAGGTCGGGATGTTCGGCGCGGATCAGGGCGATGGCCTGGTCGTAGTCATAACCGCCCTGCCGGTCGGAAAAGGCGATGACAAGGCAATGGATCGCGCGCGGCAGCCGGTCGAAAATCGAAAGCGATGCATCGCTGGCCTCGGGCACCAGTTGCTTGACCCGGGGTTTGACACCGGCCATGTCGTCTTCGCCCATGAACAGAACGTGGAAATTCGGCGATGCGTCGGACATGGTGATCGAATGGCCGGTGACCCGCGCCAGACGGGCCACGTATCCCGCCAGCTTTTCGGCGTCGCGGCGGCGCGACGGGGCATCGACCGAAGCGCCGAATTCGGCAGTGACGCGGACCGGCTGGGTCCATTTCTTGACCCGCCCGTCGCGGTCCGACGAGGGCCGGAAGCCGGCACCGCGGACGTATTCCTCTTCCAGCGCAATGCGTTCGAAATTGCGCACCAGCATGGCGTCGGTAAAGGGCGTGTCCACCCCGCCGCCGTCGGTGCGCAAAAGCCCGCGCGACAGCAGGTCGGCCTGCACGCGGTTGTAATACTGTTCGAGCGCCTGGCTGGCTTCGGACCGGCGCGGCGCTTCGGGCGGCTTGCGCGGCGACGGCGCGGGCCGGTCGGGCCGCGCCTGAGGCTTGGTGTCCGGCGGGGCGGGCGGTGCCGGATCGCAGGCCGAAAGCACAGCGATCGCCGTCAGGACCAAAGCGGCCCGCGTGCCCCAGCGACCGGGTCTCATCCCTTGGGAACCGCTGTGCCGGCGTTGTCGCCCACGCCATCGCGCCGGGCCTTGGCCGACGCCAGCGTGTCGCGCAGCTCGGCTTCCATCTTCTGCAGCTCGGCCTCGGCGGCGGCGCGGCGGGCCTTGCCCTCGTCGGCGATCTGCAGGCTTTCGTTGATGGTGCCGATCAGGTCGGCATTGGCCTGCTTGACCGCTTCGATGTCGAAGACCCCGCGCTCCATTTCTTCGCGGATCATCTTGTTGCTGTCGCGCAGGTTCTTGGCATTCGAGGTCAAGAGCTCGTTGGTCAGGTCGTTGGCATCGCGGACGGCCGACGCCGCCTCTGCCGAGCGCTGGATAGTGACCGCCTGCGCCAGCTGGGTTTCCCAGAGCGGCACGGTGTTGACGAGGGTCGAGTTGATCTTTGTCACCAGGCTCTTGTCGTTTTCCTGCACCAGCCGGATCGATGGCAGCGACTGCATCGTCACCTGCCGTGTCAGTTTCAGGTCGTGCACCCGGCGTTCCAGGTCGTCACGGGCGGCGCGCAGGTCGCGCAGCTCCTGCGCCTTCATCACCTGGTCGTTCTCGGCGGCGGCCTTCACCTCGGCCTCCTTGGCGGGGATATCGGTGCCGTCGATCTCGGTCAGCTTGGCCTCTCCGGCGGCGATGTAAAGCGCCAGCTCGTCGTAGAACTGCAGCGTCTTTTCATAAAGCATGTCGAGCGACTTGATGTCCTTGAGCAGCGTGTGCTCGTGCTTCAGCAGGTCGTCGGTGATGCGGTCGATCTGGCCCTGCACATCCTCGAACTTGGCGGTGAACTTGGCAAAGGGCGCGGCCCGGCCCAGCAGCTTTTCCCACCAGCTGCGTTCGCGGCGCACGTCCAGTTCGGAGACCGAAAAGCCGCGAATCGCGCTGACGATGGTGCGCAGGGAATCGCCCGCGGGCCCCACGTCCTTGTTGCGCACGTCCTGCAGCATCGCCTGGCTGATCTCCTGCAGCTCGGACTGCGCCGCAGAGCCGAAGGACACGATGCTCTGGGTGTCGGCCATGTCGATTTCGGCCATTCGCGACCTGATCTCTTCGCCCACCGGCGCGTCGGCCTGCGCCAGCGGCACCACGGCGTCGGCGTCTTTGGGTTCGGGCAGGACAAGCGCGTTGACCTCGTCAACCATGGCGACGGAGGCTTCGGCTTTGGCGCGGACTGTATCGGACATGGGTGGTTTCCTTTTGAAAACGGATGTTTACGACGGACGCACGCCTTCGCGTTGCAGCCGGTCGCGCAGAACCTCGATTTCGACCGTGAGGTCGGAGTTGGTGTCGAGCAACAGCTTGCGGGTCTTCAGGCCGAAGCTTTCCTCGAGATCGGTCAGCAGCTGCAAGAAATCGCTGCGGGCGTCCTGATCGCGGGTGCGCGTGTAGACGTCGGCGAACTTCACCGCCGCATCGCGCGCGCCCATGAGGTAGACGCCCAGGAACTTGCGCGCCGCGGTGAGGTCGCGTGGGTCTTCCTCGACCGTGCGGATCAGGTCACGGGCCTTGAGCTGGAACCGCTCCACCCGCGCCTCGATCTGGCGGTCGCCGGAGCGGCGGGCGGCCTCGGCCATGCCGGAGAGGTATTTTTCCGCCTCGTCCACCACGGCGGCGACGCGGTCTTGCTGGAAGGTGTCGACGCCTTCCATCCCCTTGTCGCGCATCGGGTCGATGCCGAAGGCGCCCAGGTGCAGCGCGCCGGTGGCCACGGCAAAGATCACCGGTGCCGCGACACCCGGTTCGGAGGTCCAGGCGGCGATGCCGGCGCCGATCCCGGCCAGCACGGCGGCGAAAAGCTTGCGCGGAAGGGCGGGGCGTCGGGCGACCTTTCGGGCGTTGTATTCCGCCTCGGCCCGCAGGCCGTCCCGCAAAAGCCACGCCCCCAGCAACAGCGCGCCCGCGCCGAGAAGTCCCGCGGCCAGACCGGCAGCCCCCGCCGTCAGCGACGTCGCGGCCAGCACGATCGGCGGCAGGAACAGCACGTTGCTGCGCGCGCCGACAGGATCGACCTTTGCGCCGTCGAAGGCGGGGCGGTCGTCTTGAGAGGATGAGGAAGAGCCGTCGGGGCTGTACTTGCCCCCGAAACGCTGCGCCATGGGTCAGAGCCCCCCGAGCAGGCCGGAGCTGAGCCCGAAAAGCAGGACGATCAAAAGCACATACGCGATTTTCTGCAGCCCCGTGCCGGACATCGGACCCTCCGGGTTCGTCTCGGTTCACGGGGAACTTATGTCATCCGGTGCGGCTGTGCTAGGGGGAACTCCGCCGCTGCAGCGTCACGCGGCGCTTTCGTGCGTCATGCGGTCGAGCAGCAGGTCGGTTTCCAGTTCGAAGGCATCGCGGGTTTCCGAATCGCGCCGCTTGCGTGCCCGCTTTTCAAAGGCCCTGGCCAGCGCGTCGAGCTTGGCGACATAGCGTGTACGCGCCTGGGGAGCCTCTTCGCCCTCCCAACTGTCCACCAGGCGGTCGACCTCGAAATTCAGCATCTGGAGGAATTTCATCAGCGGCTTACGCAGGGCGCGTAACTCGGAAGGGTCGCTGGACAATGCCCGCAAGAGCCGCATCACCGCGGTCTGCACCGCCTGGGTGCGACGCACAAGCTCGGCATCCCCGAGCGGGGACAGGTCGGCGACCATGCGGTCGAGCGCGGCATTGGTCGCGCCGATCAGTTCCGCGGCGCGCTGGCGCAGGACGAATTCGGGATTGTCGGTGCCCTTGTCGCGCATCGGGTCGGGACCGAAGGCCGCGATGCCAAGTCCGGCGGCCAGCATGCCGACAAGGAACGGCACCCAAAGGCTCGCGAATTGCGGGATCGCCAGGACGATCACCAGGAGACCGATCTGCACACACCCGAAGATCTTGCGCGGAAACCGCGGCTTGTACGCCACTTCGGCAGCGTCATAGGCGGCCTGAACGCGCTGACCCTGACGGATCATCGACAGGCCGGTCGCAAAGAGCCCCAGCAACAGGGCAGCCGCAACCAGGCCGATGAAGGAGCCGTGAAAGACCCAGAGGAACAGCGGGCAGGCGGCGAAGAACAGGAGTCCCAGCGGCGGGCCGGGCACGGGCGGCTCTGCGACCGGTTCGGCGCGTTTCAGAAAGGGCAGGCGCTTAGGCATAGCAGGTCACGAATATCAGCACCCAAAGCCCCGCGAAGGCCAGGTTCGGCCAAAGCTGACCGGTCTGGCGCGACCGCGTCGTCACCGCGCGCAGGGTCTGCGCCGTGTCCCGCGCCACGTGGCGCAGGTTGGCCACGAACAGGAACGTGGTGCAGAACATGATGGCGAGGGCTACGAAGGTGATCAGCATGCCCCAACTCATGCCCGCCAATCGGGGCGAAAAAACGGCACGGGCCGGGAAAAACGGAGGATTCTAAACCTTGGTTAACACGGGTTTAGCCGTTTCGGAACGCGGTCACGGGGTGTCCCGGCGCGGCTGCTTTCGGCGGCGCGTGGGCACCGGCTTGTCGGGTTTCGGACCGTCGAGGCCCAGCTGGTCTCGCACCACCTTGCGGCGCACCTCCTCGACGGCGCCGGGCTTCAGCTGGCCCAGCTGGAACGGCCCGTAGGACACGCGGATCAGCCGGTTCACCGACAGGCCGATATCCTCCATGGCGCGGCGGATCTCGCGGTTCTTGCCTTCGCGGATCGCCACCGTCAGCCAGGCATTGGCGCCCTGCTGGCGGTCGATCGACACGATCATCGGCTGGAAGCGCTGCCCGTCCACGGTCAGACCCTGGCGCAGCGGTTCGACCGTCGCATCGGTGGGCCGCCCGTTGACGCGCACGCGATACTTGCGCAGCCACCCCGTCGAGGGCAGTTCCAGCTTGCGCTTGATGCCGCCGTCGTTGGTGAGCAGCAGGAGCCCTTCGGAATTGAGGTCGAGCCGGCCCACCGACATCACCCGCGGCAGCTCCTCGGGGAGGTCGTCGTAAATCGTCGGGCGGCCCTGTTCGTCGCGCGTGGTGGTCACAAGGCCCGTCGGCTTGTGATAAAGCCACATGCGCGGCGCGTCCGGCTCTCCCAGCGGCTTGCCGTCGACGGTGATCTTGTCGGCGGATGTGACGTTCAGCGCGGCGCGGGTGATGACGGCGCCGTTGACGCTGACGCGGCCGGCCTCGATCATGCGTTCGGCTTCGCGGCGCGAGGCGATGCCTGCGCGCGCGAGAACCTTGGCGATGCGGTCGCCGGGAGGGGTGTCGGTGCTCATGCAGGATGCGCTACCGCAATTTCCGGGCTTGGGGAAGGGTGCGGCGCGCGATAGGAACGCGCCATGACCTTTGCCACCCATATGGAGGCCGCCCTGGCCGAGGCTCGCACCGCCGGCCGCCGCGATGAAGTGCCGGTGGGCGCCGTGGTGGTGTCGCCGCGTGGTGCGGTGATCGCGGCGGCGGGCAACCGCACGCGGGAACTGAATGATCCCACCGCCCATGCGGAGATGCTGGCGATCCGCGCGGCCTGCGCGGCGCTGGGTGTCGAGCGGCTGGTGGATCACGATCTTTACGTCACGTTGGAGCCGTGCCCGATGTGCGCCGCCGCCATCTCTGCCGCGCGCATCCGCCGGCTCTATTACGGCGCGGCCGATCCGAAAACCGGCGGCGTGGCGCAGGGGGCGCGGGTGTTTTCTCATCCGCAATGCCATCACCGGCCCGAGGTCTACGACGGCATCGCCGCCGAAGAGGCCGAAGCGCTGCTGCGCGGCTTCTTCCGCTACAAGCGGTCGGAGGGCTGAGGTGCCGCGGGTGATCCTGTTCAACAAGCCCTTCGGCGTGCTGTCGCAATTCACCGACAAGGGCACCGAGGGCAGTCCGCGCCCGACCCTGTCGCGATACATCGAACTGCCCGGCGTCTACGCCGCCGGGCGGCTTGACCGCGACAGCGAAGGCTTGCTGGTGCTGACCGACGGCGGTCGGCTGCAGAAACGCCTGAGCGATCCGGCCTTCAAGCAGCCCAAAACCTACCTCGTGCAGATCGAAGGGACGCCGACCGCGGATCAGCTCGACGCGCTGCGGCGGGGCGTGACGCTGAAGGACGGGCCGACCCGGCCCGCCGAAGCCGAGGAGATCGCGGCCCCGGAGCTCTGGCCGCGCGATCCGCCGGTGCGGTTCCGCAAGACCGTGCCCGAGGCCTGGCTGCGGCTGACGATTCGCGAGGGTCGCAACCGGCAGGTGCGGCGGATGACGGCGCATGTGGGCCTGCCCTGCCTGCGCCTTGTGCGCTGGTCGGTGGCGGGCTGGACCCTTGACGGACTCGCGCCGGGGACGTGGATCGACGCGCCGCGGTGATCGTCCGTTTCGGTCGATACGAGAGACGTCGTCCGATGGCTTGGGCTTCGGCGCAAAAGGATCGCCCCAAAGGGCGATACGAGAGACCAGTCTCTCGTGCTCTCTGAGGGTTATTGTGAACCGAAGAAGGGGGGTCTCTTCTCCGGTTTCAAAATACCTCCGCCGGAGGCATGAAATTCTTCTGGCGCGCCTTCAGACCCATTTCGCCAGCGGCGGCAGGCTCATCAGGACGGCATTGGCGTCATGGCCGGTTTCCAGCCCGAACCTGGTGCCGCGATCGTAGACGAGGTTGTATTCGGCATAAAGCCCGCGGTGCACCAGCTGAATATCCTTGTCGGCCTCGGTCCAGAGGTGTTCCTTGCGCCCTTCCACCAGCGGCAGATAGGCGGGCAGGAAGGCGCGGCCGATGTCGCGTGTGAGCGCGAAGTCCGCTTCCCAGTCGCCGGTGTTGTGGTCGTCCATGAAGATGCCGCCGACGCCGCGGGCGCGGTGGCGGTGCGGGATGTAGAAATATTCGTCCGCCCAGGCCTTGAGTTTCGGATAGAAGTCCGCTCCGTGCGGGTCGAGATGCGCCTGCTGCGTGGCGTGGAAATGCGCCGTGTCCTCGGCATATTCGATGCAGGGGTTCAAGTCCGACCCGCCACCGAACCACCAGGCGTGCGGGGTCCAGAACATCCGGGTGTTCATGTGCACTGCCGGGGCATGCGGGTTCTGCATATGGGCGACGAGACTGATGCCGCTGGCCCAGAACCGCGGATCCTCGGCCATGCCGGGGATGCCCTTGCGCGCGGCCATGGCCATCTGGGCCCGTTCGCCCAGCGTGCCGTAGACGGTCGAGACGTTGACGCCGACCTTTTCGAAAACCCGGCCGCCGCGCAGCACTGACATGAGCCCGCCGCCGGCGTCGGAGCCGTCGTCCGACGTGCGCCGTGTCTCTGTCACCTCGAAGCGGCCCGGTGTCGTATCTGAGAGCGGGCCGGCGGTGTGACCGGTCTCGAGCGCCTCGAAGGCGGTCACGATCTGGTCGCGCAACTCGCGGAACCAGGCGGCGGCGCGGGTTTTTTCCGAGTCGAAGTCTTCGGTCATGGGTCTTCCTGTGTGGCTGCGCTGCACCTTGCGCGAATGCGCGGCGGGCGACAACCGGGTAACGCGGCGGGATCGGGGTGCCGGATCAATGCGCCGGCGCGGTCACCGGGTCGAGCAGGGTGCGCCCGCCGTCGACGGTCATGATCTGGCCGGTCATGAAGCTGGCCGCGTCCGAGCAGAGGTATTGCACGGTTTCCGACAGCTCTCCGGGCGCGGCGATGCGGCCCATGGGCGTGTGGTCCTCGATATCGGCGCGGTATTCGGAATGATCCTTGAGCGTGCTCTTGAGGCTGGCCGACATCACCGACCCGAAGGCCACGGCGTTGACCCGGATGCGGTGCGGGGCCAGCGCCACCGCCATCGACCTGGTCATCTGGTCGAGGGCGGCGCAGGACACCGAATAGGCCAGCAGATCCGGATGCGTGCGCCGCGCGGCGATGGAGCTGAGGTTGACGATGGCCCCGGCATTGCCGCCGTCGTGGCCTTCGGCCTGCTTGATCATGCGTTTCGACACCACCTGAGTCAGCCGCAGCGCGGTCATCAGGTTCTGTTCCAACAGCTTGTCGACGGATGTGTCGTCGCCGTCGAGCGGATCGGAGGGCAGAAGCTGGCGCGAGCCGTTGACCAGGATGTCCACCCGGTCGAAGGCGTCGAGCGTGGCCGACAGCAGATTGGCCAGCGTCAGCCGTTCGCGCAGATCGCCGGCGAAATAGCGGATCGTGTCCTCTTCGCTGGCGGCGCCCACTTCCTTGGCCAGCCGCGCCTCGTCCATATCGGCGAACATGACGTTGGCGCCTTTCTGGGCCAGGTGCCGCGCGATGGACAGGCCAACGCCATTGGCGGCGCCGGTGACGATGGCGGTCTTGCCTTCGACGGAGAATGACATGCAGGGGATCCTGGCTGTGGCGGAGTCGCGGGGACGTTAGCGCAGATCAGCGCCGCGCGCGAGAGGGGCGTTGCGCATGCAGAACCTTGAACTTGGAGCTTCCGGCCGCCTCGCTCACTTGCGCGAACAGGTCGTTCAGCGTCGCCTCGTAGGGCAGGTGCCGGTTGGCGACCAGCCACAGGTGTCCGCCGGGTTTCAACGCGCCCGCCGCGGCGGCGATGAAGGCGCGGCCCAGGTCCGGGTCGGCCTTGCGCGAGGTATGGAAGGGCGGGTTCATCACCACCGTGTCCAGGCGTTCAGGGAACACCCAGGTCGGCACGTCGGCCCAGTGGAACCGGGCGCGGGGGTCTGTGATGTTGGACCGTGCGCAGTCGAGCGCCGCGTGATCCGCCTCCACGAGGTGCAGGGTGTCGATGCCCTCGCGCTCCAGCACCCGTGCGGCGAGGTAGCCCCATCCGGCGCCGAAATCCGCAACCGCCGCGCCCAGCTTGGCGGGCAGCGTTTCGGCCAGCAGCGCCGAGGCCGGATCGACGGCGTCGGCGGAAAAGACGCCGGGCGCGGTGATCCAGCCATCGGCGTTGGGCGCGGGTCCGGCGCTGGCCCAGTCCGACAGGATGTCGGACGCCGGGAACCAGAAGGCCTTGCCATGCGCCTTGGACACTTGACCATCGAGCGTCAGGCGCGCGCGGAGGTGTTTGAGCATCGGTTCGATCCCGTCGGTCTTCTGCCCGTCGATCATCACAACACCATCGGTGATTGCATTGGCCAAGGCCACGTCCGCAAAGGCGCGGTCGCGGGCGCGCGGCAGGAACACGATCGACGCGGCATAGCGCCCCTCGGGCGCGGGCGCGCATTCGAAGCCGCGGGCGCGCAGGGCGTCGAAGTCGGGCCGGAAGCCCTGCACGGCATGGCAGCGGTCGCGGGGCAGGGCGGCAAGGTCGGTGTCGGCCTGCGGGTTCATGAGCAAAATGCGGCCCGCGTCGGGCAGAACGAAGGTGCCCGCCTCGAGGCAGGTGGTCAGTCGGGACGTGGCCATGTGATCAGACTCTCGGGACGGGGAGGGCGACATGTCCGGTTGCGCCGGGGCCGCTCACTCTTTTTCCATGGTGCATTGCAGCGGGTGCTGGTGGCGCCGGGCGAAATCCATCACCTGGCCCACCTTGGTCTCGGCGATTTCGTGGCTGAAGACGCCGACAACGGCGACGCCCTTCTTGTGCACGGTCAGCATGATCTCGAACGCCTGGGCGTGGTTGAGCCCGAAGAAGCGTTCCAGCACGTGCACGACGAATTCCATCGGCGTGTAATCGTCGTTCAGCAGCAGCACCTTGTAAAGCGGCGGGCGCTTGGTCTTGGGCTTGGTTTCCAGCACGACACCGGCATCCCCGTCGCCATCGTCGGGGGTGTTGGCGCCTTGCAGCAGCGGCGCGATTTGGCTGTGGCGTAGCTCGAACATGAAGCTCCGGTCGTGTTACGGGTTGGAGGATGTATATAACCTGCCCATGGCGCGAGAAAAGAGCCGAAGCAGGAGGTCGGGGCAGAATGGCGCGGAATTTGGTGACAATCGGCTTCGATGCCGACGACACGCTCTGGCACAACGAACGATTTTTCAAGGACACGCAGGCGCGATTCGCCGATCTGCTGGCCGATCATACGGACCGCGCGGGGCTGGACGCGCGGCTCGAGGCGGCGGAGCGGCGCAATATCGGGCACTACGGGTTCGGCGTGAAGGGGTTCACCCTGTCGATGATCGAAACGGCCATCGAGGTGACCGACGGGCAGGTGCCGGCCAGCGTGATCGCTGAGCTGCTGGCGGCGGGGCGCGAGATGCTGGCGCACCCGGTGGAGCTCTTGCCGCATGCGCGGGAGGCGGTCGAGGCGGTGGCGGGCACGCATCACCTCGTGCTCATCACCAAGGGCGATCTGCTGCACCAGGAGCGCAAGCTGGCGCAATCGGGGCTTGGAGAGCTGTTCGATGCGGTGGAAATCGTGTCGGACAAGGACCGCAGGACCTATTCCCGCATCTTCGACCGCAGTCCGGGAGGGCCGGCGGCGGCGATGATGGTCGGCAATTCGATGAAATCCGACGTGATCCCGGCGATCGAAGCCGGCGGCTGGGGTGTCTTCGTGCCGCATGACCTGGCCTGGTCGCTCGAACACGCCGAGCCGCCGGAGCACCCGCGCTACCATACGTTGCCGGACCTGGGCGCGCTGCCCGCGCTGGTCGAGGCTCTGGAGTGAGTCGGATGCCATAATCCTGCCACAATCGCCCTAATGGTAGGCCCAGGTGCCACAAGCCCCACATCTGGTTCCAGGTCCAACGAAATTTCTGCGAAGCGCTTTGTTTTGAAGGGTTTATTGCTCAGCCTTCATGTGCTACGTTTATTCCATAAGCAGAAAAAAGTTCACCGGAAAAATCCGGGGACGAACGAGGCAGAGAAGGCAGATACATCGTGACAGGACGGCATAAAACGCCGGGCCTCATGGGCCTGTGTATGATTCTTCTGACAGGGTTGATCTGGGTCGTTCCGCTGTCAGTCATGGCAGCACCTTACGCCGCCATGGTCATCGACGCACGCAGCGGCGAGGTGCTGCATTCCGAAAATGCCGACACCCGGCTGCATCCCGCATCGCTGACCAAGATGATGACCCTCTACATCGCATTCGAGGCGGTGCAGAACGGCGAGATCAGCATGGACACAGAGGTGACGATTTCGCGGAATGCCGCGGCGGAACCGCCGTCGAAACTGGGGCTGCGCGCGGGGCAGAAGATCAAGCTGCGCTATCTCGTGCGGGCGGCGGCGGTGAAATCCGCCAATGACGCGGCCACCGCCATCGGCGAGGCGATCATGGGCTCCGAAGCGGCCTTTGCGCGGCGCATGAACCGCACCGCCAAGGCGCTGGGCATGACCCGCACCACCTTCAAGAACATGCACGGTCTGACCGAAGACGGACATCTGTCGACGGCGCGCGACATGACCATACTCGGGCGGCACGTGCTCTACGATTACCCGCAGTATTACAACCTCTTCTCGCGCCAGAGCACCGATGCCGGCATCAAGGCGGTCAACAACACCAATCGCCGGATGCTGTCCTCCTACCGCGGCGCCGATGGCATCAAGACCGGCTACACCCGCGCTGCGGGCTTCAACCTTGTCGCCTCTGCCGAGCGCGGCAGCGAGCGGATCATCGCCACGGTCTTCGGCGGCAACTCCACCGCCTCGCGCAACGCGCAGGTGGCCAAGCTGCTGGACCTTGGGTTCGAGAAGGCGCCCAGCCGCGTCGCCTTTCGCGCCCCGAGCCGCCCGCCCTACGAAGGCAAGGGCGATCTGCTGATCGCGAAATCCTCGGACCCGACGCCCGGCACGCACGCCAAGTCGATCCGCGTGGCCTCGGCTGCCGTGACGCAAAGCCTGCGTCCGAAGGCGCGCGGCGGCGCGGCAGAGCAGCTGCCCGACCTGCTGGTCGCAGAGGTGGGCAAGGACATCGACGCGGTCCTGAGCGCCGTGCAGGACGTGTCGTCGCGCAATGCTGTCGAAACGGCCGTGGCCGCCGTCGCCGTCGATCCGGGCGCCGTGGCGCCGGCGCAAAGCGTCAAGCCGCAGCGCCGTCCCTCCGAGGTCATCCTGGCCAGCGTCCGCGCCGAACCGGCGCCGGAGTCGGCCGAGGTGGTGAGCCGGGTCTCGACCTCCGGCGGGCGCCACTGGGGCATCAATGTGGGCCGCTATCCCAGCAAGTACGACGCCGAAAAGGTGCTGCTGAAGACCGCTCTGGCCGAGATGTCGACCCTCGACGGCACCCTGCGCAAGGTGGTGGCGCGCGATTCGGGCTACGACGCCAACTTCATGGGCATGACCCGCGACTCCGCGGATCTGGCTTGCCGCCGCCTGCAGGCGCGCCAGGTGACCTGTTTCATGATCGGGCCGAGCTGAGCGGCTCCGCATCGGGGAAATTGCAAAGGGCGGTCGGGAGGCCGCCCTTTTCCTGTCCGGTGCGTCGGAGAATTGTGCGCGTGGCGCCAGGGCCGTCGGCCGCGGCGCATCCGTTGAACGTCAGAAGGGTCATCAGACCTGCCGCGGGGACGGAAAACCTTCAGAGCAAAAGGCCGCCCAGATCATCGGTTTCGTCGCGCCCTCTGCGGCCTGTCGCTCAGCCCCTTGGCCGGTCGTCGAAATCGTCGCGCAGGATGCGCTGCGCGTCGCCTTCGGGATCGTCGTATTGCCGCGTGCGCAGCGTGTAGAGAAAGGCCGCGAGGCCGAGGCCGCCGAGGATCAGCGAGATCGGGATCAGGTAGGCGAGAATGGTCATGCTTTGCCTTTCAGGCGCAGGGCGTTCAGCGAAACGGTGATGGACGAGGTGGACATCGCCAGTGCCGCGATCAGAGGCGAGCAGAGTCCGGCCACGGCCAGCGGCACCGCGATCACGTTGTACCAGCTGGCGATGCGGAAATTCTGCCGGATCCGCCGGGTGGCGAGCCGCGCCGTCGCCAAGGCCGCGGGCAGGGGGTCGAGGCTCTGGCCCAGGAGCACGATGTCCGACGCCGCCCGCGCCGCGTCGAGCGCCGTGGCCGGGGAGATCGACACATGCGCGGCGCTGAGTGCCACCGTGTCGTTGAGCCCGTCGCCGACCATCAGCACCTTGCGGCCCTCTGCGGCAAGCGCGGAAATGCGCGCGGCTTTGGCCTCGGGCCGGGCCTCGGCCTGCCAGTCGGAGATGCCCAGCCGCTGTGCCAGTTGCGCCACGGGTGTCGCCGCGTCGCCCGAAAGCAGCACCACGTGCAATCCGGCGTTGCGGAAGGCCCGCACCGCTGCATCCGCGCCTGTGCGCACGGTGTCGGCGAAGGTGATGGCGCGCGGCGGTTGCTGTCCGTCGGACAGCCAGGTGGCCGTCGCCGTGCCGGGTGCCGTCCCGACCCATGCGGCGCGCCCGAGGCGCAGGGTAACGTCGTTCACGCGGGCTTCGGTGCCCTCGCCCGGGATTTCGCGCAGGTCGGTGACCGTGGCAGGCGTCACGCCGCGGTTGCGCAGCGCCGCTGCAAGCGCCCGCGCCAGCGGATGCGACGAGCCTTCGGCCAGCGCCAGCGCGAGGCGCTGATCGTTTGTCGGCAGGTCGTCAAGGTTGGTGGGATGCAGCGCCCCGTCGGTCAGCGTGCCGGTCTTGTCGAAGACCACGGTATCGACCTCGGCCAGCCGTTCCAGCGCGGTGGCGTCCTTGATCAGCAGCCCGCGCCGATAGAGCCGGCCCGAAGCGGCGGTGGTCACCGCCGGAACCGCCAGCCCCAGCGCGCAGGGGCAGGTGATGATGAGCACGGCGGCGGCGATGCCGGTCGCGGTGCGCAGGTCCCAGGTGGCCAAGTACCAGCCCAGGAAGGACAGCGCCGCGAGGATGTGCACCCCCGGCGCATAGAGCCGCGCCGCGCGGTCGGCGAGCGAGGTGTAGCGCGACCGGCCCGACTCGGCGACGGCCACCAGGTCGGCGAGACGGTGCAGAGAACTGTCGCGCCCCACGGCGGTGGCCCGCAGCACCAGCGGTCCGGTGAGGTTGACCTCTCCCGCGCTGATCGAATCGCCGGGGCCCGCGGGCACCGGCAGGGTCTCTCCGGTCAGAAGCGCGCGGTCGCGCTCGGATCGGCCTTCGGTCACCACGCCGTCGACAGGAACGCGCCCGCCGGGGCGCACGCGGATCATGTCGCCCACGCGCAGGGCGGAAACGGCCACCTCTTCCTCGGCGCCGATGGCGGTGAGCCGCCAGGCCCGCGGCACTTCGAGCGCGGTCAGCTCCTGCGCGGCGGAGCGGGCGATGGCGCGGGTGCGGTGATCGAGGTAGCGGCCCGCCAGCAGGAAGAACGTGAGGGTGATCGCCGCATCGAAATAGGCATGGGCGCCGGAGTGTGCGGTTTCCCAGACCGAGGTGGCAAGCGCCAGCAGGATCGCCAGCGCGATGGGCACGTCCATGTTCATCCGGCCTGCGCGCAGCGCCCGCGCGGCGCTGGCGAAAAACGGCTGCGCCGAAAAGGCGGCGGCAGGCAGGGCGATGGCGGCGGAGATCCAGTGAAAGAGGTCGCGTGTCGCGCCCTCGGCCCCGGACCAGACGGCGACCGACAGCAGCATGATGTTCATCATGGCGAAGCCTGCCACGGCAAGCCGCATCAGCAGATCGCGCCCGGCGCGGTCGCTGTCGCTGCCGCGCAGCGCCTCGCGGTCGAGCGCGTGGGCTTCGAATCCGGCAGAACCCAGCAGGGACACGAGATCGTCGGTGGTGGTGCCGGGTCCGGCGGTAACGGTGGCGCGCTTCAGGGTCAGGTTCACCCGTGCCGTGCGCACGCGGGGGTCCGCCAGCAGCACCCGTTCGACCCCCGCGATGCAGGCGGCGCAATGGATGCCGGGCAGCGACAGCAGCAGTTCCGCCTCGGTCGGAGCGGGGGCGGTGCGCGCGATTTCCTGCGCGACGGGGGCGGCGAGGCAGGCGGGGCAGGCGGAGACCTGGGTCATGGGATCACCGTGTCACGTGCAGGATCACGCGCTGCTCGAACGCGGTGCCGTCGAGCGCGCGGGCCTTGAGGCGGATGTTCCAGTTGCCGGGGCCAAGTGCTTCGCGCGCCACATAGGCGCGGCCGTCGAAGGTGAAGGCGGGCGTGCGGTCGTCGCGGGTGCTGGTGGCGCGGCCCAGCACCGCGTCGAGCCTGCCGACCTGGACCGGGGCGCCTTTCGCATCGGCGATGAGGAGGCGCACCAGCCCGTCCTCCGCCTCGGCCCGGAGCGTCCAGCCAAGCGCTTCCTGCGCGTCGCGGCGGGCGTCGAAATTCTGGCTGGCGACGTAGGAATTCTTGACCTCCAGCCCCGGGAAGGTGTGAACCGCGCTGTAGGCCAGCGCCAGGTTCACGGTGATGATGACGCCGAAGAAGCTGCCGAAGATGGCGGCAGCGTGCCAGCCGGTCAGGGTACGTGCGGATTTCATGGGGCACCTCGTCCGTTGAAGTTGGTATCGCTGTAGGCGCGGTCGCCGTTCGACGTGTCCTCGACCCAGAGGCGGAAATCGATCCTGTGATCCTCTGCCGGCTCGGACCCGGCGGGGGCGGTCACGTAGACGCGCTGGAGCTTGGTGGCATTGGCGGGCACGTCGGTGGACTCGTAGACCGTGCCTTCGAGGCTGACGCGCAAGGCGGGATGGCCCGAGGCGGTGATGCGGAAGGGCCGGTCCTCGCCGTGCTTGTTCAGAAGCCGAACGTCGTAGCTGTTGCGCACCGATCCGTCCGACAGGGTCACGAAGGTCGGATTGCGCACCGGCGCCACGGTCATCTCGATCTCGGGGCGGATGAAGAGCGCAAAGAGCAGCCCCAGCCCGACCAGCGCCCAGAGCCCGGTATAGAGCATCGTGCGCGGGCGCAGGATGTGGGCGAGGATCGGGCGCGGCGGCTTGCCCGCCCGCTCCGCCGGTTCGTCGCTGAGTGCCAGGTAGTCGATCAGGCCGCGCGGCTTGCCGATCTTGTCCATCACCTCGTCGCAGGCGTCGATGCAGAGCGCGCAGGTGATGCATTCCATCTGCTGGCCGTCCCGGATGTCGATGCCCATGGGGCAGACGTTGACGCAGGCCATGCAGTCGATGCAGTCGCCCGGACCGTCAGCGAAGGCGGCGGGGTTCACCGGGGCGGCTGCGGCGGCCTTGAGTTTCGGGTAGGGCGTCGCCGGGTAGGTGGCGCCGCCGGGTCCGTTCTCCACGCCGGCGGCGCGGGTGGTGGCTTCGGCGGCGGCGGCCTCTGCGGCGTGTCTGCGGCGCACGTTGCCCTTGCCGCGCGGCTCTCCGTGCCAGACGCGGTAGCCGACGGTCAGGGTCTCCTCGTCCATCATCGCCGCCTGGATGCGCGGCCAGGGGCAGGCGTAGATGCAGATCTGTTCGCGGAAGAAGCCGCCGAAGAAAAAGGTCGTGGCGGTCAGGATAGTCATGGTGATGTAGGCCGCGGGATGCGCGTCGCCGGTCACGAGGTCGCGCGCCAGCGTCGGCGCATCGGTGAAGTAGAACACCCAGGCGCCCCCGGTGGCGAGGCCGATCAGCAGCCAGACCGTCCACTTGGTCAGCCGCAGCCGCGCCTTGCGCAGGTCCCAGCCCTTTTGACGGTGCAGGCGCAGTCGGGCATTGCGGTCGCCCTCGATCCAGCGTTCGACAAGGATGAAGAGGTCGGTCCAGACGGTCTGCGGGCAGGCGTAGCCGCACCAGACCCGCCCCAGCGCCGAGGTGAAGAGGAAGAGGCCAAGACCCGCCATGATCAGAAGGCCCGCAACGAAGTAGAATTCATGCGGCCAGATCTCGATCCAGAAGAAAAAGAACCGCCGCCCGGCAAGGTCCACCAGCACCGCCTGGTCCGGCAATTCCGGGCCGCGGTCCCAGCGGATCCAAGGGGTGACGTAATAGATACCCAGGGTGACGATGAGGATCACCCATTTGAGATTGCGGAATTTTCCCGAAACGCGGCGCGGAAAGATCGGTTCGCGCGCGGCATAGAGGCTGGGAGGAGACTCGGTGGTCATTGGACGGATGTGCTCCGGATGGGCAAAGGGTGTTTCGAGGCCCTTTTGACAACCCGCGCGGCAGGCGGCTTTGACCTGAGTCAAATTCTACATCTTCGAGTGATGATTTGTGCGCGGTCAGGTCCGTGGTGGCACTGAAGCCGCCTGCCTCAGCCTTTCGGCACCGCCACCTCGCGCCGCAGCCAGGTGACGAAATCGCGCAGCGGCGGGCGCATCACGCCGGGGGCGGTGACGATGTGATAACCGTCGGTTTCGCGTTCCTCGAACAGCAGGCGCAGGCGGCCCGAGCGCAGGTCTTCTTCGACCGACACGCGGGTCGAGATGGCGATGCCCTGGCCCGAGCGCGCGCCGTCCAGCATCAGGTTGCCGGGCACGTGGATCACGCCCAACTGACGCAAACCGGTGATGCCCTTCCCGGCGAACCAGAGCGAGCTTTCGGAAGTGCCAAGTTCTTGAATCCAGGGGTATTTCAGCAGCTCTTCGGGATCGGTGGGCTGCAGGTCGCCGATCAGCGACGGGGCGGCGACCACCACAATCGGGGCGACGATCAGCATCTCGCTGTCGAGCCCGGGCCAGGAGCCGTTGCCGTAGCGCAGCGCCACGTCGATGCCGCCGGGGCTGGGGTCGGTGATCTGCGGGCTGGGGTTGATCATGATGTCGATGTCGGGATGCGCGGCGCTGAAGGATGCGAGCCGCGGCATCAGCCAGTTCGACGCGAAGGACGGCGTCGTCGCCACGTGCAAGGGCCGGTCGGCATCGGCGCCGGTGAGCGCGTCCAGCACCTGCGCGATGCGGCCGAAGCCTTCGGCCAGGGCGTCGGCCAGCTGCTGGCCTTCGGGTGTCAGGGCCAGCGCGCGTCCCGAGCGGTCGAGCAGGCCGAGACCCAGGTGGGTCTCCAGGTTGCGCATCTGCTGGGAGATGGCGGCATGGCTGACATTGAGCAGCGCCCCCGCGCGGGTGACTGACCCGGTCTCCGCATAGGCGGAAAAGGCGCGCAAGGCGGACAGCGGGGGCAGGCGGTGCCAGTCTTTCATGTCAGTTCAACTTACACGTTGTCAGGATTCCTGAGTCGCATGAGAGCGCCATAAGCGCAATATTTCTTTCATCGAAACGCGAAGCAGGAGATGCGTCATGTTGGGAATACTTGCGCAGAGCTGGATGACCGCGGCCCGCCAGACCCCCGGCACCGAAAGCCGCAACCTTACCGAGGAAGACCGCCGCTGGCTGCGCGAGGCGCGCGCCGCGCGGGCGAAGGGTGGGCGCGATGATTGATCCGGTGATCTACCAGGCCGAAGCGGCGATGCGCCGCGATCTCGTGGAGACGCCGCGCTGGCCGTGGATCGGCGGGCGCTGGCGGAAGCCCGGCGCGGCGCCGGTCCGTCCCCGCTTCTGGGCGGCGCGGTAGCGCAGAGCCCATGAAAAATGCCGGCCCCCTTGCGCGAACAGGACGGGGACCGGCACCAGCCCCTGGCAACGGGGACGCTGACCAGGGGTTTCACGAAAGTCCGGGGCGCCGACGCCCCGGACGGATCACTCGGGCACAGGCGCCTCGCCGCCGCCCAGGCTGTGGACATAGGTGGCCACGGCGCGAACCTCGGCCTCGGACAGGCGGTCGCTCCAAGCGGGCATGACGCCGAAACGCGAGTAGGTGATCGTCTCGACGATTCGGTCATAGGAGCCGCCGTAAAGCCAGATCGCATCCGCGAGGTTGGGCGCGCCCTGGGTCCGGTCGCCTTCAGCATTCTCGCCATGGCAGGCGGCGCAGTTGTTGAGGAAATGCTCCTC